>Ga0302315_10002428_pt1 | contig 17633 bp, 14 predicted proteins | sample III_Palsa_N3_1_FD_200532 | JGI IMG/M metagenome (GOLD analysis project Ga0302315, IMG submission 200532) | Peat permafrost microbial communities from Stordalen Mire near Abisko, Sweden - III_Palsa_N3_1 | ecosystem: Environmental > Terrestrial > Soil > Palsa > Peat permafrost | place: Sweden... | reverse complement strand
AGTTCGCCGTAGGGAATAAGGCTCAATGAGATACGTTTTTCGGCGGCCATCTTCTTTGCGATAATCGAGCTCTATATACACACGGTTTACAGCAGCGAACCGTATACGGTCAAGAATGGTGAAATACTGCGTTGAGACATTTGTTCCTAGTAAGCTAGCGTTACTGGACTCATCAGTGGCAAACGGAATGGGTGCCAGCGCAGTTGTAGTTTCCTCTGGACGAATGAGCCATGTGAAAAAATCAGGTAGCTCACCCCAGAAGGATTCAAAAGGTGGAAGGGACTGCAACTGATGGCCTAATTGCTCCAGCCAACCACTCTCACATATGTTCTTATGGTCATCCAGATCCCCGATAACCGGAAAAGTGATGCCTTTGAAGTCACACTTGCGTTGGAGTAAGATACGAACTTCTTCGCCGAGATTGCGCGATTCTGGCCGGCGGAAAAAGTTAACCACGTCGTACAGATCCCTTGGGCGGGTTCGTTCCTTAAGTGCTCGGATTTTCTCGGCAAACACTTCAGCGTAAGAGTAGCTCAGAATATGGATGCCGTCTGGCGGTGTGTCACTGTATCCGTGAGCTACGCCACATTCTACAGGCGTGTCGGCGAGAACTTCATCAGCGGTGAGATCTAGCTTTATCCTTGGCATCGCTTGATTGCCACTGGGTGTGACCGGGCCGCGATAGAACACACGGCCTTGTGCAGCATTCTTGCCGCGTGGATTGGGGAAGACTTCAAACATCAGACGGCTTGCTGGCACCTCAATGCCGGCATTTTCGTAAATCCATTCGCCGATGCTTTCAAAGGTCTCACGCAAGAACTTCTCGTCAATGTGTGACGGATCGCGCAGTGTAAAGTCGAGGTCTTCTGAAAACCGGTACGTCTCAAAGTAGCATTTTTTGAGGCATGTGCCGCCTTTGAATACCCAGGAATCCTTGAGCGCAGAATGTTGGTTAATGCCTGCAAGTAACCAGCCTAACACATAGTCCTTTTCAATAACGTGGGGTCGAAGGTTAGTCTGTGTTGCGTGTTCAAGGATCTCGTTTTTCGGTATCATTCACGTTCCTTGCTAATCAGGAGGCTTGAGGGGACGAACAATCGCCAGCGTGTGATAAGCCTATCGCCTGGCAGTGCTGGATCCAGTTGCGCCTTGCCCTCAGTCAAATGCTTCATACATTCAACTGCCACAGGGTGATCGTTGCCTAATATTTGTGAAGTAAGGTAACCAAGCCGCTTAAATACTGCGCCGTTTTCGATGCGGTGTGCGTACTGGATAAGCTGAGCATCTTTAAAGAACTCACTTTTGAAATACTGTTTTAAGCAATCCACGACGTGTTGAATGCCGCCGCCCGTCCATGGTACGGACAGCATATCAACAATTGTCTTTGTCGGATCGGAAACAAGGATTTTCTTGTCTCTTTTCCAGACTGGTTTTGTACCAAATTGATGACTGACGGATCCGTGCGTTAGGACAAACGGAACGCCATGGACAGTTTGATGACGTCTGGTAACAGTGCGAGCAGAGAAGACACAAATGTCCCTGAATATTTGTTCCGTGAAATCCCAATGTTCGGCAGCCGACCAACCTCCAACATACGCCGGATCAAAAAGCTCGGGTATTAGTATCCATGCGTCTTCCAGCGCCTGGTCAGACCTTTCAGCTTCAAACGGCACAGCGGCATATACACCGCGCTTAATGTGGGAAAGCCAGCCCTGATTGCGCCACCGGGCCAGAGACTTTGCGGCCTGGTCATTATCCATGTCGAGAATATGCGCGGCCTTATCTACGGTGAGCAGTTCTCCGCCTTCGCGCAGTAACTTGCTCAACCGCGTCCGTGATTGTGAGCTTTTAGCTGTCGTGTCAATTTGCATAGGTCTATTCTGTCGTTTAAAGTTCACTCAATAAGTGAACTATCCATGATGGAGTATACCATAAACTTGCCTGGTAGTACAGTATAAATAGCGTAGTTCACTAAATAAGTGAACTACGCAAGTCTTAATTCTTTAGAAGCGGCTGCTTTTTCAACATTGCAGGGTATACTAACCATGCCGGAATCGGCGAAACAAGCACCACATTATGTTGCTTTTTTCGGGGACGAAACGGGCGGCCGTCTTAGAGTAAAATCACTGATTTTCTCTCATCCTGGACCACCTCACTTTTAATGAGGTGGTTCCGGGTTCGAGTCCCGGCCGACCCACCAGGCAGACATGTTCGAACTTCTCCACAAACTGCAACAAGCTATTACCTGATCGTTTCTCCGCAACTGTCGAGTATACTGATCCCGCTGCTTTAGATAGGCACAGGAGCCGTATCTTAAGATGGTTTGGATGTTTAGCGGGGGTACTTCATGCACACACTAACGGGCACCATTACCAAAATCGTTGCCGTAGAAAATTCCCTGAGCGAATTTGATATCGAGTTTACCGCGAATGCTGTTCTGCCGGATGTAAAACCATGCCCGGACTGGCTCAAGGACGAGAAGATCACGGTGCGGCGGAACGTGAGCGACATCCGGGAACTGGGGCATCTAGGGGACAGCATCGTTCTTACCGTGACGGAAGCAGAGCGTTTTCTTCGACCTTTGATTCTTAACGCCGAGGTCCAGTCGGGAGACGCAAGCGATGTCCTGGTCCGCTTGCTCTGGTGGAAGTCGGCCGATGCGCCGGACATCGTTTTCACGTGGGCAGCACGAACGCTAACCGCAAAGATGGAAGCCAAAGACGGGGAATTCCAGGCGGTTTTTCGGCCTGCGGATCTGCTTCCGGCAAACTTTCGGCGGCCTGCCAGGGTAGAAGCCGCTGTTGATAAGATCCAGAGCGCTGTCTCCTTTTTGTCGGATGGGGACACCGGTGCTGCGCGCGTTACCCGTGGTGGGGCACAGCGTCTGCATGCCTGGGGCCGATGGTACGCCATCGATCTCGCGATCGATGGCTATGCCGGAGCAATCGATTCCATACGCGAACTTGCCCGCGACGTTGATCACATTTCGCGGCGTCGAGAGAACGTCACCCCCATGATTGAAAACGCGATGATCATCAATCGATTGAGAGGCGCCTGGAGGCCCGAAGATACACTGAAGCCGGTAGCAATGACATCCTCCGGTTGGCGTCAAACCAGCGCAGGCATGCGGATTGTCCTCGACGGCCTGGTCGATGAGGCGAACAATAAGCGAACATCGTTAACCGTTCAATTGCGCGATGATTTTCCAATGATTTGTTGGGACCGAGAGATAGTATTGGGAAAGCCTAAGGAAGCTGAAAAGTCCGCCAACGAGATTCAGCGACTGATCGATCCGCTGGTCCCTATGGGGATCGACGTTCGAACTGCAATTCCTTACTCCGTTGGGGAAGCCGCCGATTTCCACGTTCTAGCGTCGCATGATGGCACGCTGCGTTCAGTGCAATTTGCTCGTATCGCCGATTCAGTTGATTTCAACAGCTGGCGAACGCGGGACGGGTGGATATTGTCGGAGCACGCCGTAAAAATGGAGTATATGCTTCATCTGTTCGATCCCATAGATCCGCCGTATCTAAAGGTCTGGCGGTCTTCAGATTCATTTATTGTCGAACCACACTGGGAGTCGGTCGTGATGGAGCGTGGAACAACGCGGGGTCGATCTAACGCCTTCATTGCAGGCGAAGCCGCTGGGGCAGCCGGGCATGGAGTCTGGGTTGCAGTTCGCCGTCCACTCAAAGATGGCGGATATTCTGTTGGCATTGTGGCGCGGCTTGGCCCGAATCCAGCAAACACATCGTATGAACTTGAAGCGGCGGGCAGGCGATTTGTTGGATGTCTGGAAGCCGCACATCCAGAAGGCATCGGAACGGTCAATTACGCGGTCGTGGACATCCCGAACGGAGACCCACGCGAACTGATGTCGGTTACCGTGGCGGGAATACCAGAGAGGGGCGCGCAATGAATGCCTTTAACCCAAGGACGTTTAGCAGCGATTGGGAAGTTACCATACTCGACCGCAATTTGCAATTGCTGGACAACGAAAAGCTCAGCGGACTTGCCGGCCTGCTAAATGTCGAATCCGGTTTGCCGGTCCACATGGATTGGCGGTCGGTCGAGATAGGCCTGGGAATCAATCGCTCGCTCGACCAGGTTGCGGCCCGGATTATCGACGTTACCGATAGATTAACGCAGTTGGCGGAAAGTTACGACTGCACCGTCTTCCCGATGGCCAGCCACCCGAGGGATGTCTATTTCAACGCGTCCCACGTTCACGTCGGCACCATTCACGATGAGGCCATCGGGTTGCAACTGGAGGCCGGCCTGTTGCAATACACGCCTGTTATTGCTGCACTCGGCGCCAACTCGCCCTTCTTTAACTTTTCTTTCGGCGGCTTCAAGAGCTACCGCGTTCGCCGAGGCGCTAACCGATGCACGTTGGTAGTATCGCCGCGGCAGCCCGAATTTGCTCAACCTCAATGGGGCGGTGACGCGTCACCGAAGCTATGGGGACATCCGACACTCGAAGTACGGATTCTCGACTGCGCCTCCTCCCGCCGACTGCTTGCGGAGCTGGCGACATTTATCGCGGCCTTCGTGCACCATCTCGGAACAAAACAACAGAAGTATGATGTCACCAGGGAGAGCTACAAAGAATCGATTGAAAATCGATGGCTGGCCGCAAAACACGGATTACAAGCTACGTTCAACTGGAACGGCTCGCCACGTCCGGTGGTTGAAATTGCGAATGAAATGCTCGATGAGTGCGGTGATGCTCTCATGGAACTGGGGGCTCGTCGGTCCGACTTGCGATTAGTTGAGGCGATGCTGCAAAAGCGGACGTGCCAGGCGGATTTTGCGCTCGACTTAGCCCATCGTTATGACGAACCTTACCTGCAGCTGTGCGCTTTGAAAAATCGACTCAGAGAATGGTCCGCATTCGACGAATATTTGGAAGCGTGCCCGACGCTCGAACCAGCGCCAGCATTGGATCGAGCCACTATTCTCGAAGCACATCTGGATTTGATTGGTCACGGCACTCACTTCTACGAGAGCCGGATGGGTATGGACTACCCACCGACCGAAGCGGACGCGGTCATCGAGGAACTAGTAGAATCGGGAGCACTTGCGAAAGAAGCGATGCCCGATGGTACCATTGCGTTGACGAGATTGGCTGCACGCAGCAATTAACGGGTGTAGTAACGAATTGGAGGATATTGAGCGATGGGTAAGCCAATTATCGTGGTAACTGTCGGGAGGCGCAACCTGGCTGCTGGGACTCAGGACATGCAGCAAGTCTTCACCGGCTGCGATATCGACTATATCGATTCTGTAGTTCGTGCGGGCGGAGCCCCTGTCATTCTGCCGATCCACACCGATATGGACAGTGTCCGTTCGGTGGTCAATTTTGCCGACGGTATTGTTTTTACCGGCGGGGGTGACATCTGCTCGCTTGAGTATGGGCAAGAACCTCACCGCGCCCTCATGTACCAGGACCCGAGTCGAGACAGGCAGGAACTGGAGGCGTTTCGTATAGCCCTGGATCGAGGGGTTCCTATACTGGGTGTGTGCCGCGGCATTCAACTTGTTAATGTTGCCCTTGGCGGCACGTTGATTCAGGATATTCCAAGCCAGGTAAAACATCCGAACCAGCACTATACGCACAGCCTCACTCCAATGGCCGGCCATACTATAGATGTCGAGCCCGGCACGGTGCTGGCAAGTCTGCTGGGAACTGAAACGTCAACAGTAAACAGCTATCACCACCAGGCCGTGGACATGCTCGGTCAGGATTTACGCGTCAACGCCCGTGCCCGAGATGGTGTAGTCGAGGGAGTTGAATCCGCGACGGGCAACGCCATTCTGGCCATTCAGTACCACCCAGAGGAACTGACAGCATCCTCTGAAACCAATCGTGTTTACTTCAACTGGCTGATCGAACAGGCCAGCGAGTATCAGAGACGTAAGGGAGATCGGTGAACCGCGATCTCCTGTTGACGCAGTAGCATATCACTTGCGTACGCTTTTCAGCCAGTGTATACCGTCAGGGATTCCCTGTTCGCGCATCGAGTTGTAGTGGCCTACGGTTGGGACAGTGCAGACGATCTGCGTGGGTTATCGGCGACGCCTCGCCAGGCATTCAAATTGGTTTTTCATAAAAACTTCACTTTCGTTGGATACCCTTGATGGATACTATGATCAGACCCTTTGAACTTTGTCGATGGAATTCTCGTGCTGGATACGGGCGAGCGTTTCCGTGTCTTGGATTTGCGGCGCTTGCGCTGTCGATGGCGGCGTGTGCTCATGCCGATGTTAAGATTACCGCGGTTATCGGTGTGACCACGTCCGTGGACGACAATGGAAGTCAGGGGAACCCTTCTGAGGCTACACCAGCGGTGGTGACGTTTAGCTGCAAGGACAGGTTCGCGCGCGTGGACGAGAGCAATGGGCGGTCCATGATCTTCGACGCTCGGGCGAATAAAGTTACTGTTTTAAACTCCACGGACAGTACGTATTACAGCATCTCCCTTAAGGAGTGGCAGTCTCTTGGGGCTGTCGTCCGAAGCGATCCTGATAGTAGTGTTCCCGAGTTCAAGCGGGATATGGACCTGAACACTACCGATGATACTCCTGGGAATTCGCGCAATATCGATGGGTTTACGGCCAGGAAGTTCCTCACGACGGGCTTGCTCACATCGTCGGCGTCCCACAAAAGACAGGGCGGAATGGGCGGGGGCGGAGCCGCCGGCATTCTTGGGACCATTCTGTCCGGTGGCCGAGGCGGCGGAGGTGGCCGTGGAGGCGGTGGCAGAGGCGATGGCGGCGATGGGGGCGACACTGGTGCGCTCAGTCAGGAGACCGAGGTTGCCGGACAGCTTTGGCTGGCGCACTCCTCGACGTTTTCGGTAGACGCCCGTAATGCCATTGTGGCTGAGGCCTTCACGTCACAGCTTGTCGACGGGCCACTCGCAGACACGCTGGCGCTGAAGCTGGAAAAGGATGGGGGCATTCCTCTGTATGCCAGAGTATCGTCCACAACATCCTACCCGTCGGGAAACGATCGGGGCAGGATAGTTGAAATGACTGTAACTGATGTCTCTCAGGCATCTCTTCCTGATTCCATGTTCCAGGTTCCATCGAACTACAGCGAGGCAACGCCTCCGCTTGCTCGTACGGGCAGACACAATCCCGGAAATTGACTTTCGACATTTACTCAGCGAAAACATAATTAATTGGTTGACTAAATTGGTTAACTAGTTTATACTTGGCTCAGTGTCAACGGTCCTTATGACGACCTGGACAGCGTTGGGTGTCCTGGGCGTCCATGGAGAAGGTGTTCCTATGTCGATATTGAGTAGAGCTGATTTTATGAAAATAGGTCTTTTTGTTACATTTGCTATACTGGTAGCGCTCTTCGGTGTCTCTCCAACTGTTGCCCAAACGACGGCCGCTGTTGCAGTAAATGTAGGGACGAGTCTTAATGTCTTGCAAAGTGCGTCTTTTGGTGTGAATACGGCGGTGTGGGACGGCAATCTGCTCGATTTTTCGGTGCCTGGCCTGCTGTCGGCCGCCGGGGTGGGTGCGCTGCGCTATCCCGGTGGGTCAACCGCGGACGGCTACGACTGGCAATCGAACTCCATTGTTCCTGGACAGGGAGGTTATGCCAATCCGAGTAATACCTTCGATGCGTTTATGGGGGTTGCTCAGAACACCGGTGCTACTCCAATCATCACGGTTAACTACGGTTCCAATGCTACGGGAGATGGGGGAGGAAGTCCGAGCCTGGCGGCTTCCTGGGTGCAATATGCCAATGTAACCAAAGGGTACGGGGTCAAGTACTGGGAAATTGGCAACGAAGTCTATGGAAACGGGGAATACGGCGCATCTTGGGAGACGGACCTGCACACCGCGCACGATCCCGCAACCTATGGCGGCAATGTCGCCTTGTTCTCCCTGGCTATGAAGGCGGTGGATCCGACGATCAAGGTTGGAGCGGTACTTGCTGCTCCAGGGAGCTGGCCTGAAGGCCAGTCCCCGGATTGGAACACGAACGTGCTGGAGCAGTGCGGCTCTTCGATCGACTTCGTTATCGTACACTGGTATCCTCAGAACCCCGGAAGCGAGACCGATTCTGGGCTGCTTGGCGCCCCTGAAAACGGAATCGGTGGGGCTCCCGGGATAGCAAGCATGGTTTCCTCCGTGAAATCTCTGATTACCCAGTATTGTGGATCGAACGCCCCGAACGTGCAAATTTTAGTGACCGAGACGAACTCGGTTTCCTCGAACCCAGGCAAGCAGACGCTTAGCGTTGTCAATTCCATGTTCATCGCGGACGATGTTCTTACATGGCTGGAAAACGGGGTGACGAATGTAGACGTCTGGGCTCTGCATAATGGCAGCAGTTCTGGGAATGTGTCTTCCAGTCTGTATGGGACGGCAACCTTTGGTGATTACGGCATTCTGTCGGACGCGTCGTTAGGCGAGCCTTCTGCCGAAACGCCGTTTGCAACCTATTACGGGCTGCAGATGCTGAATTATCTGGGGAAGGCGGGGGATACGCTCGTGTCCGCGTCATCGAGCAACAGCCTGCTGGTGGTACATGCGGTCAAGCAGGCGAACGGCAGTCTTGCTCTCCTATTGATCAACGAGGACTTGAACAATACGACCGTTGCCAGCGTTTCTGTTTCGGGGGACACGCCTGCGTCCACCGGCACTGTGTATAGCTATGGGGAGACCAGCAGCGCCATTACGTCGACAAATGTTACCAACCTGGGAACCGCATTTTCGGTATCTGCGCCGCCGTATTCACTGACCACTGTAGTGCTGACACCGCAGCTTGCACCGCTGAGTTATAGCCTGTCCGCGAGTCCTCCGACCCTTTCGGTTACACAGGGCGCCAGCGGTACATCGACGATTTCAGTGATCCCATCAAACGGCTTTAAGGGTAGCGTATCATATACCGCAAGCGGCCTTCCGAGCGGAGTTTCGGCGACGTTCAGCCCGACGTCCTCGACGACGTCTACTGTGCTGACACTGACCGTAAGCAGCGCGTCGACCACGGGACTGACGCCCATAACGATTACAGGGACAAGCGGATCGCTGGCGCAGACGGCTTCTATGGGGCTAACGGTGACCGCTCCAACAATTACGGGGTTCAGTGTAGCGCCAGGCACGACCGTAGGCGGTAATTCGGTGGGTGGAACCATTACTTTGTCGGCGGCAGCTCCAGCCGGCGGAGATACGGTAGAGCTTTCTGTTCCCGCAGCTTCGGGGTCTTTTCTTACTTTACCAGCTACAGTTATCGTTCCTGAAGGACTGACCAGCGTTACATTTGGAGGGATAAATACACATACGACCAACGCTACGGAACTGGTGACTATCTCTGCAGCATCGGGCTCTATCGTATTGCCTGCGACTTTAACGATTACCCCGGTTGCCGGGGGTGCTCTGGGGGGTGGTCTTCAGTTTTTCTCGGAACCGTGGGCCTACGATGGGATCTTGGCCAATATTTTCGTAAGTCCATTGTCCTCAGGGGAGATTGCCAATTGGAACGCGGCCAGCGTATCGTACACATATCAGGGCGGCAGCAATGCGAACCCCACATCGGTTACGATCGATCCTGGAACGGGCTACTGGGGAGTGTTCGCAAGCACTGGGGACAACTTGCAGTATCTGGGAATTGCGGCGTCAACTACTGTGCCCGTGGTGGTTTCTTTGAATGCAGGCTGGAACAGCATTGGAGACCCTTATACGACTCCTGTGAATATCTCGAATCTGACCTTCGGCGCGAGCGGCGCTACGTTTAGCCAGGCATCGAGTTCGTCCATCAGTCCCATTTTGTATTTTTACCTGACGAATTCAACGGGGACCTCTGGATCGTACGCTGCAATAGGCGCCGGAAGTACTCTTGCTCCTGGTGAAGGTTACTGGATCTACGCTTATGCAGCAACGACCGTGACCTTCCCGCTCACCGTTCAACCAGCCGTTACGACAGGAGGGACGACCGCTGTGACGTCTACCTCGACGACTACGGGATCGGCGACAACGTTTACTCAGCGTCGGCATTATTGAGTGTTCGTTTAAGGTACTGCGCCGGGAGCTGAGGTACAATTACTGGCATGATTAAAGTGACAGTTCTTGGCTGCGGTACTTCGCATGGAGTGCCGATGATCGCCTGCGACTGTGCTGTTTGCCGATCCTCGGACCCTCGGAATACACGCCTTCGCCCTTCGATTATGGTTACTACGGACTCTGGCGCCAATATTATCGTGGACACACCGCCTGAGATGCGAATTGCGCTTTTGAAGAACGATGTGCGGCGACTGGATGCGATTCTCTTTACGCACTCTCACGCGGATCATGTGTTTGGGATGGACGATATACGGAGCTTTAACTACCGTCAAAATGCCCCCATGCCGGTCTATGCAGAAGCCAACGTGCTGGAGGATCTAAAGCGTATTTATGAGTACATCTTTGTAAATACGCAGCGGGGAGGCGGGAAGCCGCAGGTTCAGTTGTCGGAAATTGAACCGCTGCATTCTCTCGAGTTGGGCGGGGTGACTGTGATGCCGCTGCGTGTCTATCATGGAACGCTTCCCATCGTCGCCTACAAGTTCGGCGAGAAATTTGCGTACGTCACCGATGTCAACCGTATTCCGGAAGAAACCTGGCCTTACCTGGAGGGACTCGATGTCCTGATGCTGGATGCGGTCCGCAGAGAGGCGCACGACACCCACTTCAACTTGGACGAGGCTCTGGCTGTGATCGAGAAGCTGAAACCCAAGCTGGCGCTGCTTACGCATCTGTCGCATGATTATGACTACGAGGAAACAAACAGGGAATTGCCCTCGAACGTTCGTCTTGCGTACGACAATATGGTGTTTGAGGTCTCTGACTAGCCGGCGAAGTGACATGCGGCTGAGTGATTGGGACCAATGTTTCGGAGAATCGGTTCTTCCTCGATGCAGCGGTCCTGGGCGATGGGGCACCGGGTGCGAAATCGGCAGCCGGTGGGCAAGTTCAGGGCGGATGGGGGCTCATCGGTAAGATGGGCTTGTGCTATTTTTTCCTCCTCCTTGGCTTCCACGGACGGAATTGCATCGAGCAGGGCTTTTGTATACGGGTGGGCGGGTGAGTTGTAGATGGAATCCGCGCTGCCTGTTTCCACGATCTTTCCAAGATACATGACGGCAATTCTGTCGCTGATTTGGCGCACGGCTCCTAAGTCGTGGGCGATAAAGAGGATTGCCACTCCGCTTTCCTGCTGTACGGAGCGCAGGAGGTTTAATATCTGGGCTCTAATAGAGACATCAAGGGCCGAGATAGGCTCGTCGGCGACGATGAGTTTTGGCCGAACGGAAAGAGCTCTTGCGATCCCAATGCGCTGGCGCTGACCGCCGGAGAACTCGTGCGGGAATCTGTGCACGGCATCGGAAGGCATGCCGACCTGTTCGAGGAGCCTTGCAGTTTCCAGCTTGACTTCGGATTTGGGAACGATATCGTGAGTAAGAAGCGCCTCGGCTAGAATGGCCCCAATCCGCATGCGCGGATTGAGCGAGCCCATAGGGTCCTGAAAGACAATCTGCAAATTTCGCCGTTCGCGGCGCATCTCCATATGAGACAGGCCCAGCAAGTTTCTTCCGTCAAAAGTCAGGATCCCGGACGAAGGCTCAATCAGGCGCAGAATGCAGCGCCCAAGCGTCGATTTACCGCATCCGGACTCGCCCACAAGACCTAGCGTTTCTCCTCTGTCCAGAGTAAGATCGACGCCATCCACAGCACGAACGAATTCATGCCGTCCGCCCGCCAATAATCCGCCCCCGCCGACAGGGAAGCGCTTCGTTAGATTGTCTACTTGAAGAAGAGGCATGTGATAGCTGATTTTACCTGCTGTCCGGCCGTAAACGACCGGAGCGGTTGATACTCAATTAACTGGTACACTGTCAGCTATGCAAAATCGTGTTTCCGAAGCGCATATGACCTGGATGTTGTGTGCGGTATGTATTTTGGTGACAGTCGCGAACAGCACGTCGTCGGTAAGCGGAACCGACTTATGGAGCCATATTGGGCATTGCACCGATGCTACGCCAGAGGACATCTGGAATGGTCACTATTATCTGCTTATTACGTCTGTATTTTTGCATGCGAATTTCACCCAGGGGTTTGGAATAGCGCATCTTGCGTTTAACATGATCTGGCTTTTTCGAATGGGGTCAGTCCTTGAGATTAGCATAGGCACAGTCTACTATTTTCTGTTCTGGGTAGCGGCTGCAGCGGTGTCCTCCTGTGCGGAGTTGGCTGTAACGGGATCGACGGGGATTGGTGCATCAGGAGTTGTGTACGCGATATTTGGCATGCTTTGGGCTGGGCGAGGCCGCTATCCGGAGTGGGGACAGTGGGCTAATGCGTCCAATATACGATTGTTCCTTGGATGGGGTATTTTCTGTCTTGTAATGACGGATCTGCATATCATGCAGGTGGCAAATTGGGCACACGCGGGAGGTTTAGCCTTCGGGTACTGCGTTGGCGCGGCTCTCTTAATACCACGTCAACGTTGGATTGCCGTAGGATCCCTCGTCGCTCTACTTACAATGTCTGCGTTCTCGCTCACGTACATGCCGTGGTCGGCAAACTGGACTTTCTGGAAGGGTAATAAGGAATTTACAGCGCAGAACTATACACAGGCTGTGTCCTGGTATAAAAAGAGCCTTAAATTGGGTGTCGATCCCTCTGCTGCGTGGGAAAATATCGGCTCTGCGTGGAACAATAAGGCAATTCTGGATAGCCAGAAGGGGGACTTGAACGCTTCCACAACCGACTTCCAACAGGAAGGATTAGCGAATGGCCACATCGGGCAAGGTCTTAAGCCGTAGCTGTTAGAAAAAATAATTAATGATTCACTTGGTACGCTTTTAAATACAAAGTACTCTGTGATATAATAAACTTAGATTTCAGATTAACAGGTCTAGGGCAAATCTTGATAATGAGTATCGATACAACTAAAAGCTCTGCAGTTTCTTTACCTTCTCGGCGGCAGTTTCTACGTAATGCGTTGGCTACGTCGTGTGTATTCGCCGGATGCCTTGAGTATTCCTACGCGTATGAGGCTAACGATCTTGAAGTAGTACATGTAAATGTACCCGTTTCGGGAAAGCATTCGTCTGCCGTGGGACTTAGAATGGGGCAATTGAGCGATATGCACTGTGATTCGGAGGGAGCAATCCGAAGAACTGAGCGCGCGGTGCGGCTTTTGCTTGCAGAGAAGCCGGATGTAGTCTTCCTAACTGGTGATTATATCACAACGCGTCCGCAGTACTGGGCTCCTAAATGCGCGGCGGCGCTCGCGCCTCTGATTTCCGTTCCTGGAGGAGCTTACGCAGTGATGGGGAATCACGACTGGGGTCCCTGGATGGATCCGGATCGCGCTGCCCTCATCGCGGCATGTCTTTCCGAGGTTGGGATAACGGTGTTGAGAAATGCCTCCAGGCGCATCGCCGGTACATCCGATTGCTGGGTGGTTGGTCTGGATGACCTTTGCTTCGACCAGCAGGATGCGCAGGCAGCGCTGGTTGGGGTCCCAGAATCCGCCGTGAAAATCCTGCTTGTGCATGAACCGGACTATGCCGATCAGTCGCCTCCCGGTTTTGCATTGCAGCTTTCAGGGCACTCGCACGGTGGGCAAATGCGTATTCCTGGGCTGCCTCCCATGCACTTACCTCCCTTCGCGGCTAAATACTATGAGGGCTTGAACCAATCCAGAAGCCATCTCGTGTACACCTCGCGCGGAGTTGGTACTGTTGGACTGCCTTTGCGCACATTCTGCAGGCCAGAAGTTACGGTAGTTACTCTTTCCTAGTCTGCGGCCAGGGTCAAGCAGAATACGGCTTTGGCTCCAGAGGTCTTCAGGACCTGTGCGCACGAATTGAGAGTGCTTCCGGTTGTCAGTACATCGTCCAAAATCAGGTAAGTTTTTCCGGTAGTTCGGCCTGGGTCTATCACGATAAATGCGTCTGTCATATTGGCAATGCGCTCGGTGGCGGACAGGCCGACTTGAGATCGCGTCGTTCGGCTTCGCCGTACGAGTCCATGTTCTTGTTTAATCCCCGTTTCCTTACAAAATACTGCGGCGAGTCGTTCCGCCTGGTTGTAGCCGCGCTGTTTTTTGCGCGTCGAATGCATAGGGACGGCTAATATGGCATCAAACTGCAGATTGTTGAACATTGCTGCATTGGAGCGGGCATAGTCTGCCAGGAGTGCCGCGAGCGGCCGCGCAAGTTGGGGCTTGTCTCGATACTTCAGGTGATGGATGGCATCTCGAAGCACGCCTCGGTAGGCGCCCAGGGAACCGGCCTTATCGAAGGCCGGGTTGCGCTCGCTGCAGTGCGGGCAAAAATGGGGCGCTGGTATGGAAGGGTCTATGAGGTGGGCCGTTGACGACCGTCTTCGGCGACAGTCCGAGGGTGACTGGGTGTCCAGGCGTACTTGTTCCCCATGGGGCGTCATGGTGAGGCCGCAAGTTTGGCATGCGGGAGAATCTACCGGTTCGATCTTCTCGATGCACTGCGTACAGAGACAGTCAAGACCGCCTAGAGATTCACAGATGATGCAGCGAGGGGGAAAGAGAAGGTTCAGGAGGGAGTCCGCCGCGCTGCCAAGTGCATGTGCTGCACCTGGCTGCACGGGAGGGAGTCCGGTCATGCTTTTGCGAGGTCCAGAGCTTCGAAGTGGGCAATTTTCTGGAAGGCGCGGTAGCGGCGGTTGATTTCGTCGAAGGTGAGTGTTCGCAGGCGGTTGAGTGAGAAGTCCTCTACGTTAAAGGATGCCATGACGCTGCCGTAGATGACGGCTTTGCGGAATGTGGCTTCGCTGATGTCGTCCTGGGAAGCGACGTAGCCGATGAAGCCGCCGGCGAAGCTGTCTCCAGCACCGGTTGGGTCTGCGATCTCTTCAATGGGGTAGGAGGGGGCTGCGAAGTGCTGGTCTCCGTGGAACAGCAGTGCGCCGTGCTCGCCCTTTTTGATGATGACGGTCTGGGGGCCGAGTTCCTGCAGCGCGCGGGCTCCAGTAATGACGGACATTTTGCCGGTAAGTTGGCGAACTTCGGCGTCGTTCATGACGGCGACATCTACACGCTTAAGGACTTCGATGAGGGCGTCTTTTTTCCCTTCGATCCAGAAATTCATTGTGTCGCAGACGGTGAGTTTTGGCTTGGTTACCTGATTGAGAACTTCAAGCTGGAGCTCCGGATCGATGTTTGCCAGGAAGACGTAGTGGGCATCTTTGAACTCGGCGGGCAGAACGGGTTTGAAGTCGGCAAAGACGTTAAGCTGAGTGTCCAGGGTGTGGGCGACGTTGAGGTCGAAATCGTAGTATCCCGCCCAGCGGAATGTCTTACCGTCGGGGATAATCTGTACGCCGCCGAGGTCTATGTTTCTGGACTTCAGAAATTCAAGATGTTCGTTGGGGAAATCATCGCCTACAACACCGACGAGCTGAACCGGGGAAAAGAATGAGGCGGCAACGCTTGAGTAGTCTGCTGCACCGCCCAGGGCGTTCTGCACTTCTCCGGCTGGGGTGCGTACCGAATCCAGGGCCATGGAACCGACGATTAGGATGGGACTTCCGCTAGTTTGAGACATTGAACCGTTGTTTCTCCAATTATGGGCGCTTGCAGGGCATACGCCGGCTTATTAACATAAAATAAAGCCCAGCGCAAACTGCGTGGGCTAAATTAAAGGATGTGGTGACCTCGGCGCGATTCGAACGCGCGGCCTTCTCCTTCGGAGGGAGACGCTCTAATCCGCTGAGCTACGAGGCCCTATGCACATTTTACCTCAACGGGAAGGAATTTGCGGACATAGGTGCGAACTAGTCGCTTGATTTTCAATATCGCCTGAGACGGGAGAATGAAGAATGCAGTATAGAAATCTCGGTAAATGGGGCGTAAAGGTGAGCGAAGTCGCTCTGGGCTCCTGGCTTACTTATGGAGGCGCTACAGAGGCATCGACCGCCAATGCCTGCATTGCGGCCGCGTATGACCTTGGCATTAACTTTTTTGATACGGCTAACGTGTATGCAGGAGGCCGCGCCGAGGAGATTGTTGGGCGCGCGCTGGACGCTTATCCGAGAGAATCGTATTTCCTGGCGACAAAGGCCTTTTTTCCGATGGGAGATGGGCCTAACGATAGAGGGTTGTCGCGCAAGCACCTTGTGGAGCAGTGCAACCTGTCGCTCAAGCGTCTTGGTAAGGATTATATAGACCTCTATCAGTGTCACCGGTATGATCCTTCTGTACCCGTGGAAGAGACCTTGCTTGCTCTCGATGACCTGACTCGACAGGGCAAGATACTTTATTACGGAGTTTCTGAATGGAATGCGGCACAGCTTAGTGAAGGTGTGGAGTTCACGAAGGCCCGCGGCTTGCATCCTATCGTGTCGAATCAGCCGCTATACAACATGCTGCACCGAAACATCGAAGCGGAAGTCATTCCCGTCAGCGAGAAGTTCGGGATAGGTCAGGTTGTATTTTCACCACTTATGCAGGGTGTTCTGACGGGCAAGTACAAGCCGGGGCAGCCGCTGCCGGCGGATTCGCGGGCTGCGGATCCCACGCAGAATATGTTCCTTGGGCGTGGGCAGCTCGATGACGCTGTTCTAACACGGGTGCAGAACTTGCTTCCTATTGCCGAAGAGGTTGGAGTGAGCCTGCCGCAACTGGCTCTCGCTTGGTGCCTTCGATTGCCCAACATCAGCAGTGTGATAATAGGAGCATCGCGTCCGGAGCAGGTGAAGGATAATGTCGCGGCGGCGGGTGTTGCGCTTTCCCCTGAGATCCTGAATAAGATAGAGCGGGTGCTGGCAAGCTAATGAACGTTTCAACATTTGCTTCGGCGGACGACGTTGCTCTTGAAGTGGCGAAGGTTATTCTGGACTCGGCGTTTGCGGCAATTGCGGAACGCGGGCGCTTTCATCTGGTGCTTTCGGGGGGACGAACCCCGGAGGCAGCGTATCGTCATTTGTCTGTTATGGCGACAGAAAGAAATGTAGACTGGTCGAAGGTTGAGATCTACTGGGGCGATGAGCGTATGGTGCCTCGGGATTCTCCCGACAGCAACTTCGCCATGGCGCAGCGGTCATGGCTCTCGCAAGTTTCTTTGCCGACTGAGAATATCCATGGGTACGATACGGGATTGCCAGCGGCCTCGGATACCGCGGCCGATTTTTCCAAGAGTCTCAAGGCTCAGTCAGGTCTGCCGGTAAACGATGGGTATCCTGTCTTCGATCTGATCCTGCTTGGACTGGGAGATGATGGCCATACGGCTTCTCTGTTCCCTGGACATATAGAAGCGCTGGAGTCTACAAAACTGGTCGTTGGGACGACACCTGGAACCCTGCCTCCTCCCGTGGATCGTGTTACATTCACATTCCCTGTGCTCAATCACGCTCGGCTTGTGCTCTTTATCGTCGCTGGTGAAAGCAAGGCGACGGCGGTCAAGCACATTTTTGAGGATGCGCCTGCTATTGTCGACGCACCTGCGTCGGGAGTACGGGGGAATGTGCGATGGCTGCTGGATAACGCCGCCGTGTCACGTCTTTCTGTAATTCCAGTATAGGATATTATATCCCCGATGACCTACCTTCTTCTTCCGGGCCGTCAGATCGTTAATACGCTGTATCAG
>Ga0302315_10002427_pt1 | contig 17646 bp, 16 predicted proteins | sample III_Palsa_N3_1_FD_200532 | JGI IMG/M metagenome (GOLD analysis project Ga0302315, IMG submission 200532) | Peat permafrost microbial communities from Stordalen Mire near Abisko, Sweden - III_Palsa_N3_1 | ecosystem: Environmental > Terrestrial > Soil > Palsa > Peat permafrost | place: Sweden... | reverse complement strand
AAAATCTAATGTCAATGTTCTGGCGTTTTTTCACGCTGGATTTAATTTCAAGTTTTCGGAGTCCACAGACTATGACTAATACTGAGCCAAAAACACCCTTGCGTCGTGTGGTTTCCCAATTTGCTTTATGGTTTATCGTCGTATGCTTGACGGTTTATATTCTCAACCTCGGCGCGCCGATCATCATCCCGTTCGTGATCGCGATTTTTGTCTGGTACCTCATCAACGCCATGGCGCGCGGCTTTGGCCGCTTCAAGCTGCCACGCGTGCTGTGCTTTACGCTCGCCATTCTGTTCCTCGCCATGGGTGTGTGGGACATTTTCGAGCTCATCAGCCGCAACGTGACGAATGTGGCAAAAGCCGCTCCGCTCTACCAACAGCACTTCAAGGAAGTGCTGCCGAAAATTTTCGCGTGGTTCAACCTCGAGCACCAGCCGACCATTGAAGAGCTGACGAATTATCTGAACATCAGCGCACTGATCACGACGATTGTGAAAACCGTCTCAGGCATCGCGGGGAAAACGGTAGTAGTGATGTTCTACACCGGCTTCCTACTTTACGAACAGAAATACTTCAACACGAAAATCACCGGCATGTTTGCCGACAAGAAGCTCGAGAAGAATGTGCGTCAGATTTTGCACAACATTGACATCAAAGTGCAGCGTTATATCTGGGTGAAAACGTTTGTTAGCACACTCGCGGGCGGGTTGACCTTCGCGGTCCTGCAGGCGTGGCATGTTGACTTCGCCGCTTTCTGGGGCGCGATTACGTTCCTGCTCAACTTTATTCCTTACGTCGGCTCGCTGCTCTCGATCATCCTGCCGTCGCTCATCGCGCTGGTGCAGTTCAGTGACCAGCCTGATTTCATGACCAGCTTCCTGTTCGTGCTGATCAGCCTTGGCGTGCTGCATGGGATTATCGGCCATGCGCTGGATCCGTTCCTGATGGGCAAGAACCTCAACCTTTCACCGATCTTCATCATTACGTCGCTCGCCATGTGGGAGATGATCTGGGGCGTCCCCGGCATGTTCCTCGCCATCCCGATTTTAGCGATGATCGTTATCACCCTCTCGCAATTCCCCTCGACGCGCCCGCTCGCCGTGCTGCTGTCAAAGACGGGAGAAGTCGAACCGGAAGATGACGTCGAAGTAAAACCAACAGCTCCTGTAAAGCATAAGAAGGCTTGATAGATGGATAAAGTCATTTTAAGCGGCATTAAGCCAACCGATGCACCTCATATCGGCAATTACATCGGCATGATTCGTCCGGCGCTGCAGCTCGCCGCCGCGCACAAAAACGTATACCTGTTCAATGCAGATTATCATGCGCTGAACATGATGCGTGACCCGAAGGCGCTGAAGCACCACAGCTACCAGATAGCCGCTTGCTTCCTCGCACTAGGGCTTGATCCGGGCAAAACCGTTTTCTACAACCAGTCCGACATCCCGGAAATTTTTGAGCTGACGCAGATGCTGTGTTCCGTCACACCAAAAGGTCTGATGGACCGTGCGCACTCTTATAAGGCGTCCGTGGATAAGAACCGTGAAGAAGGCCGCGATGTTGATGCCGATATCAATATGGGGCTTTACACCTATCCCATCCTCATGACTGCTGATATTCTTGTCGCGCAAGCAGAACTTATTCCTGTCGGTAAAGACCAGGTACAGCACGTCGAGTTCGCACGCGATATCGCGGGTTACTTCAACAACACCTTCTCGCCCGTTTTCAAACTGCCGGAATATAAACTGGAAGAAACCGGCGGCGCTATCTTGCCCGGCCTTGACGGTCGCAAGATGAGCAAGAGCTACGGCAATCACATTCCCGTGTTCATGGACAGCAAGGCACGGCGCAAACTCGTGATGAAAATCGTTACTGATTCAAAATTGCCTGCCGAGTCAAAGAACCCGGACGACAACGTTATCTTCCAGCTCTATTCGCACTTTGCAGGTTCCAATGAAGTGGCCGCCATGCGCGCAGACTTTGAAAGAGGCGGCATGGGTTACGGCGATGCGAAGCAAAAGTTATTCGAAGCGCTTGAGCTGACCTTCGAAAAGCCGACACAGCTTTATAACGACTACATGGCCGACACGCGCAAGATCGATGAGTTGCTCGCGGCCGGCGCCGAGAAGGCCCGCAAAGTGGCGCGCGAGACGCTCTCGGCGGCACGCGAAGCGGTCGGATTAAAGGCCTTGCGCTAGGCTGTAATATGGTATATACATAGCCCTCAACACATGAGGATATGTATATGCGGAATAAAATTATCTATTTGATTTTAATAGTTTTTTTTGCGGATGGCGTTGCTCCTGCTTCCGCCGAAACTGCCCCTGCGCCTCAGAAAACAAACATCCTGCCCAGCAACATGAATGACGCTGCCCTCGCCAGCTATATCTCCGGCAAGCTCGAGCCGCTGTTGAAAGACACCAGCTCTACCGTAAGCCAGGCATGTGATGCCTCCGGTTGTTCGGTAGTAGTTCAGCCCTGACAACGGGACAATAAAAAGGGCACCGCTGCGGTGCCCTTTTTTATTTGAACAATTATCTTATCAAACCCGCATCGGCATCAGGACATACAGCGACGACGTGTCGCTGACATCCTGGATGATGGTCGGCGATGCGGGATCAGAGAGCGACATGCGGCAGCCGTCGCCTTCGATTTGTTTGGCGACATCCATCAGGTACGCCGAGTTGAAACCGATTTCCATCGGTCCGGCGTTGAAACTGATTTCGATTTCTTCCGAGGCGCTGCCGCTATCAGCGGAGCTGGCGGACAATGTCATTGTCTTGCCGCCGAGCGTAAGCTTTACAGCGCGGGATTTTTCTGAACTGATGGTCGACACACGGTCAACCGCGCTGGCGAAGATCGCGGGGTTCACCTGCAAGATCTTGTCGTTGTTCTTCGGGATCACACGGTCATAGTCCGGGAATGTGCCGTCGATGAGCTTGGTGGTGAGCGTGATGTGGTCGAAGGAGAACTTCAGCTTGTTGTCCGAAAGGCCGATTTCAATGGTGTCGCCCGCTTCATCGATCAGCTTGCGGATTTCGTTGATGGCCTTGCGCGGAATGATCACGCCCGGCATGTCCTTGGCGCCATTCGGCAGCGGCATTTCAAAGCGCGCGAGACGGTGACCATCAGTCGCAACGGCGCGCAGAACAGCAACGCCATCGTTTTCAGCGGCGTGCAGGTAGATACCGTTCAGGTAGTAGCGCGTTTCTTCGTTCGAGATCGCAAAGCGCGTGCGGTCAATCAATGTACGCAGGTCGGCGGCAGGCACCGAGAAGCTGTAGGAGAATTTCTCGGAAGAGCCCATCTTCGGGAAGTCTTCTTGCGAGAGGCAGCCAAGGCGGAAGGTGGACTTGCCGGACTTCACTTGCAATGTCGTGTCGCCCGCAGCGCTAGAAATTTCAACGGCGCTGCCGTCAGGCAGCTTGCGCATGATGTCATAGAGCGTGTTTGCAGGCACGGTGGTCGCACCTGTTGCGGATGATTTCGCGGCAACAGACTCGACGATTTCAAGGTCCATGTCGGTGGTGGTGAGCGAGAGAGAATCCTTCTCGGCACGCAGCATGACGTTGGCCAGAATGGGGATGGTGTTGCGGCGCTCGACGACGCTGTGCACGTGGTTAAGGGCTCGCAGAATATCCGCACGGTCAATGGTGAATTTCATGGAATTCCCTCCAGTCAAAAGGCTGCAATACTTTAATAAATCAATTGTGCCCGAATTATATCAATAGCTCGCTAAAAACCAAGGGTTTAGTTGTTTAAGTGAAGCGCGTAAGTCGTGTTTTGTTATGGATTTGTATTACGACATTACTTCTTTGCCGGCTTCATCTTGCGGCCCTGCCATGTGGCAGGATTGTCGAGAACCGCATGCAGCGCCTGCAGCAGGATGCCCGCCCAGTAAGAAGCTTTCTCTTTTGTGTCGAGCAAGTCCTGCCGGAATTCGACGAACACATATGGCAGCCCCCGTTCTTCGGCATGGCGGTGGATGGTCGAGCCGGGGAAGCGGTCGCTGAACAATGTATAGGGCTGGTTCTCCCCGACCAGCAGGTCCGGGTGGCGGCTGCGAATGTCATGCACAATTTGTTTAGCGATCGCCGCTTCACGGTTCCACAGGATCGAGAGATGCCAGGGACGTTTCACACCGTCCATTTCTGGCGTCATGCTGTGGATGGAAAGAAGGATGGGAATTTGTTTTTTGCGTCCGAAAGCATCGATCATTTTGCCGATCTTGTTCTGGTAGGGCCAGAAGATCTCCTTAAGCCGCTGCTCGCGCTGGGCTTTGGACAGGCCAGCATTCGCGGGCACGTCTATGTGGTCGCTTGTTTCTGGAATGCATTCTTCATGATGCGGCGCGCGGTTGAGGTCGAGGACTAAACGTGAATAGGTGGCCAATACCAGCGGCATATCGAGCGTGCGTGAAATGTGCTGTGCGGCATCTTCCGCACCGATATCCCAGCCGATATGTTTCTTTAAATCAGCTTTATCGATGCCAAGATCTTTCAGGGTGCGTGGTACACGGCTGCCGGCGTGATCGCAGATGACAAGACCGATGCCCTTACCCTGTACATTTTCAATGCGGTACGGCAGAGGCTCGCCCGGCGAGAGAAGGCGGCCCGCTTTTTTCGCTGTTACTTTTTTTGAGATTTTCTTCTTTACGGCGTTTTTCTTTTTTATCGTCTTCTTTTTTTTCTGTGCCGGTTTCTTCGCTGTTTTTTTCTTCATAGCTATCAACCCACAAAATAACTCTATGCCATGTCCAGCCCGCGACGCGTGAATTTCACATCACGATGCACGTGCGATGACATCAGAAGTCCGAAACCGAACAGAACCGAGAGCATCGCCGTACCGCCGTAAGAAATCATTGGCAGGGGAACTCCTACCACGGGGAGCAGGCCCATGACCATCCCCATGTTGATAAAAACATAGACGAAGAAGTTGACCACCACGCCCATCGACAGTAAACGGCCGAACTGGTTCTGGCAGCTTAAGGACATAAAATAGCCATAAGCGATGATGGCCGCGAATAATCCCATGAGGCAAAGCGCGCCGATCAGTCCCCACTCTTCCGTGAAGAGTGTGAAAATAAAGTCGGTTTGTTTCTCCGGCAAAAAGTTAAGGTGGCTTTGGCTGCCTTGGAGAAAGCCCTTACCGAATACACCTCCCGAACCAAGCGCGATTTTCGATTGCGTGATGTGATAGCCCGCGCCTAAAGGATCACTTTCGGGATCCATGAAAATCAACACGCGTTTCTTCTGATAATCATGCATGAAATGCCACGCGATCGGCATGAGCGCCAGTGCGCCTGCGATCACGACGCCGAAAATCCAGTAGCGCACACCCGCCAGGAAGAAGAGCGCCGCGGAGACGATAAGGATCATGAGCGCCGTGCCAAGATCCGGCTGCAGCAATACGAAAGCTGTCGGCACCAGTACAAGGAAGAGCGGCGCCAATAGGTAAAGCGGGTTGCGTACATCTTCTGACGTCGAGGCGTGGAAGAAGCGCGCGAGCGCCAGCACGGTGGTGATCTTCACCACCTCGGATGGCTGCAATTCCATGAAGCCGAGGTTGATCCAGCGTTTCGCCCCCAGGCTCAGGTGCCCCATGATGTCGACATAAATCAGCAGCAGAATGCCAATCACATATAATGGATAAGCGGCTTTCATCCAGAAACGGATATCGATCAGCGCAACAATAATCAATCCCACCATGCCGAAACAAAAACGCACGCCTTGGCTGAGCGCCCACGGGTGGACGCTGCCGGGCGCAGCCGAATAAAGCGAAATAAATCCAACGCCGGCAACAAGCGTGATAAGAATAAGAAGCGGCCAGCTGATGAGCTGCAGCTTCTCGAAAACGGAAAGATGATCCTGTCCAACGCCTCTACCGGTGCTCATCAGTTTTTATCCTTCAGCTTATCTTGTGTGGCTTTCTTTTCGGCATCATCAACGGTGCTGATCACGCGCGGATCGCGTTTAAGCGCGGCAAGCATGATGTCACGCGCGAGCGGCGCGGCAGCGGAACCGCCGTGCAAGCCGTGCTCGACGACCACCGCAATGGCGTAAGCCGGATTATCAACCGGGCCGTAGCCCACGAACAGCGCGTGGTCGCGGTATTTCCACGGCAGGTCTGCCGCGCTGGCGTGCCCTGCAGCGCGCTGCGCCTCCGTGATGCGCTTGACCTGCGCCGATCCGGTTTTACCCGCCATCGAGAAGGGCAGTTCCTTGATGCGTTCCGCATAAGCCGTCCCGCGCTGATCATTCACCACGCCGAACATGCCCTTGTGCACCAGGTCAAGATGCGCTTGATTAATGCCAATCATCGGCCAGTCTGGGATTTTGCTTCCTTCATCTTCAATGGAGCGCACCAATATGGGTTTTACAGCCTTGCCGCCATTCGCGATGCGCGCGGCCATTGTGGCGAGCTGCAGCGGCGTTGCCAGCACATAGCCCTGCCCGATCGCAGCGACGACGGTTTCGCCCTGCTCCCATCTCTGCTTGTAGCGCTTTCTTTTCCACTCCGTATCCGGGATAAGTCCCGCGCCCTCGCCCGGCACATCGAAATCAAGCTTCTCGCCAAGGCCCATGCGGCGCGCCATCTTGGCGAGCGCGTCAATGCCGACACGATGGCCCACTTCATAAAAGAAACAGTCACAGGATTCGCGGATCGCACCCACAACGTCAATCGAACCATGCCCCTGGTGCTTCCAGCAGTGGAACGCCTTGTTGCCCAGCATCCACGAACCCGGACAATAAACGCGCGAATTGACATCAATGGCGCCGCTCTCGAGGCCCGCCAGCGCCGTCATCATTTTGAATGTCGAGCCCGGCGGATATTGTCCGGCGACGGCTTTGTTGGTCAACGGGTTAGTCGGATCGGCCAGCAGTTCTTCCCACAGATCGGCGGGAATGCCGCTCGAGAAAACGTTGGGATCGAAACTCGGGTGCGAGCACAGCGCATAAACCTCACCGGTATGCGCATCGAGAATAACGGCGGAAGCGCTCGGTTGCTGCGAGATGATGGTCTGGCATTGCATCTGCAGGTCTGAATCGAGCGTCAGTGTCAGGCGGTGGCCATGCTTGCCTTCAGTGCGCGAGAGTTCGCGAATTTCACGGCCTGAGGCATTGACCTCTGATTGCACTTCGCCGGCCTGCCCACGCAAAATTTCGTCATATTTCTTTTCGACGCCACTTTTACCGATGCGGAAACCGGGAATGCTCATCGCCGGATCATCCGTCATCTCGGCTTTGCTGACGCGGCCGACGTAGCCGATGATATGTGCCGTTGCGGTGCTGAGCGGATAGGAGCGCATCTGCCCCTCCTCCGTCGATACACCGGGCAAATCAGGCAGGTTCAAATCCACCTTCGCCATATCCTGCCAGGTGAGGTCTTCTTTCACGAGCACGGGCGCGTAAGGGTGATGCTGGTCGATCTCGACCATGATCTCTTCTTTTTCTTCAGCGCTGATCGGGATGAGCTTGGCCAGGCGCGCGAGCGTATCTTCGACATCATCGCTCTGCTCAGGGACAAGAAGCGCACGGAAGTCTTGTTTGTTCACCGCGAGCGGCGCGCCGAAACGGTCCATGATTTCGCCGCGCTGGGCGGGCAACAGGCGCAGACCGATACGGTTCTTGTCGGAGAGCGTGGTGAATTTCTGCCGCTCGAACACCTGCAGATAACCCAGGCGGACGGCCAGTGTGCTGAACAAAGCAATCTTGCCGACGCCCAGCATGAGGGCGCGGCGCGAAAACTCCTTATGTCGCTCCATATCGCGGTTCATAGGGTTATTATATAGGGGATTACGTGCCCTTTACAAAGGACAGATTAAAATTTATGGCGCGTCGTGATGGCGCCCCAGCAAGGCCCGGTTGACAGCCGCCAGCGGCAGCACAACCACGGGGAAGAGAACCGCCGAGAGAATAACACTGAGCACCATGGATTTGATCGCGATAACCGTGAAATTGAACAGGGAAAACAGCAGCCACTCCAGGACCCCCGCGCCCAGCGCCACTACCGCAAAACCCGCCCACGTCACGAGGAACGACTGGCCGAGCAGGAATTTTCTGTTATGCGTCGTGAGGATTTGCGCCAGCAGCAGCACAAAGGCATTCATGCCCAGCGGGTAGTCCAAAATATTGTCGAGCAGCAAGCCCAGAAGAAAAACGCCGACAACCGGCGTGGGGCGCAGCATAGTCCAGTAATAAACTGCCATGAGCATGAACATTGGGCGGATTTCGGCGAGATGCACGATGTGCAGCGGGATGGCGCTCAGCAGCAGCAGCACCAGAACCGCCAGCAGCACAAGGCCCCATTGGCCAATCATTCTGAGGAGAGAGTCTTGCCAGGTATCTGTCATGGAAGATTACTTGGCCGCGGGAGAAATATCACCGTTGACCAGCGTCTGATCGATGTCGGCGTTGATCACCTGCACGTAAGAAAGCGTGTCGATATCGGAAATGGGCTTGACCCATACGCCGTCAGCACCAACGGAAACAATCGTTCCGACAGGTAAGTCAGCAGGGAGTTGTCCGCCATCACCAGACGTCATCACGCGCGTACCGACGGTCATGCCGCTATCCGGCGGCAAGCGTTCGAGTTTCATGAGGTCCTGGTTTTTTCCAGCAAGAATGGCCTTAGTGCGTGTATTTTGCAGGATCACCGGGATGTGTGAGTTAAGGTCAGTGACGAGCAGAACGCGCGAAGAAGTTTGACCCACTTCCATCACGCGGCCGACGAGACCGTGGCCGGACATAACGGCGTTACCCTTTTGCACGCGGTCGCGAGCGCCAACAGGCAGCAGCACACTCTTCACGAAAGAACCGCCGGCATCGGAAATAACGCGGGCGGTCACAAATGTAATCGTGGGATCGGCTTTAACGTTGAGCAGTTCGCGGAAACTCTGGTTTTCCGCCTGTAATTTCAGCGCGGCTTCATACCATTTCTGCAGGCGGCCATTTTCTTCTTCAAGGCGGATGTTCTCAGCCTTGAGATCACGCGAGGATGCCATACCACCAATGTTATCGACAACGGCCGTGACGGGCGCGGACACGGCTGTCAGCACCGGCGACATTGCATCCATCATCGCCGCACGAAAACGCTCGACGGGCAGCGTGTCGGCTTTGTGCAGAACCATGAGCGCAAGAGAGAGAAGAACGAGGATGATCGGGGTGGCGCGCACCGTAACCGTTTTAAGCGGTACGGACTGAATGACAGTTTTTTGCGGACGCCGAGCGGACAAAACTAACCCCTATATCTTTGCGAATAAAATTCGCGGGTCATAATTTTCTTTCGCGAACTAACTTCATTTTCAGTATAGCAAAAAATCCTTAACAATTACAATCAAAGACTCTGGCAACTGTCTGAAAAATCAGCTCTTTATTGGATTATGAATAGCGGGAAATCAGCACGCGCTGGAGCGATTTCATGTTCTCGAGCGCCTGACCAGAACCCATGACCACGCAGGAGAGCGGGTCATCAGCTACCGTGACAGCAAGGCCGGTTGCATAGCGCAGCACGTAGTCGAGGTTCGAGAGCAGCGAGCCGCCACCCGACATGACGATACCGCGGTCAACGATATCCGCCGCAAGTTCAGGCGCAGTGTGTTCGAGCGCGCCCTTCACAGCATCAATGATCGCGCCGACAGGTTCAGCGAGCGCTTCAGCAATCTGGCGTTCGGAAATGACGAGCTCTTTCGGCACGCCGTTCATAAGGTCGCGGCCCTTGATCTCCATCATGCGGCCTTCACCCTCTTCAGGCGGGCAGGCAGAGCCGATTTCTTTTTTGATTCGCTCTGCAGTCGTTTCACCGATCAGCAGGTTATGCGTGCGGCGGATGTAGTTGATGATCGCGTCATCCATCTTGTCGCCGCCGACGCGCACGGAGCGCGAGTAAACGATACCGCCGAGAGAGATCACGGCAACTTCAGTCGTGCCACCGCCGATATCAACGATCATCGAACCGGTTGCTTCCGTGACAGGAAGACCCGCACCAATAGCTGCGGCCATCGGCTCTTCAATCAGATCAACGCGGCGTGCGCCTGCGGATTCTGCGGCTTCCTGAATGGCGCGGCGTTCAACAGCGGTTGAACCCGACGGCACGCAGATGATCATTTGCGGAGAGGCGAACGAACGGCGGTTGTGAACTTTGCGGATGAAGTGCTTGATCATTTCTTCAGCGACTTCGAAATCCGCGATAACACCATCACGCAATGGACGGATCGCCATGATGTCGCCGGGGGTGCGGCCGAGCATTTGCTTTGCTTCTTCGCCGACGCGGAGAACTTGTTTGCGGCCGTTGACAATGCTGATCGCGACCACGGATGGTTCGTTGAGCACAACACCTTGCCCGCGCACATACACAAGCGTATTCGCGGTACCCAAGTCGATCGCCATATCGGCGGACATTAATCCTAGAAGCTTCGCAAACATAGAGATCCCCCTCTCAGTTTGAAGTAATACGAAAGTCTAAAGCTTATTGCTTCGCTTTCATACGGGGATTTTCTTTATTGATAACATAAAGACGAATCTTGCCTTTGCCATCGCGGCGACGAACGACTTTGTTGTTCTTGTCGCGTGACTTCAGCGACTTGATTGATGAGGTCTTTTTCATGATCTTACTTCCAATTTCTTTCTCGCCATTCCCTCTCAGGAGGGAATCTGCTCAAACTTCTTTTAACAAGGCCTGAAAACTACTGATGTTTTCCCTTTTCGTCAATAAACTTATCATTCCAGCCGTAAATGATTAGTTTATGTAAATCAGTGAGCGGCTGGTCCAGTCCTTTGTTCTACCGCCAAGTCCGCGGGCCCCTGTACGGACTTATAAAGCTCGCTCAGTTTTATGACTTTACTTATATATGCCTCATCAACGACCTTGGGATCGGTATGGCGCGCGGTGGCGCGGTAAAGAGCGATGGCGCCAGGCAGATCGCCCGGCTTACTAGTGAGTGACGTCTGCAGGATCCAGGCGCCCATGCCGACGTTAACGCAAGAATCATCGCGCAGCCGGTGCATCGCCATATCGCGGCTCACTTCCCACACCTTGGCCAGCTGGGGGACCCAGGAGGAGTTGATCTGCATTAGGCCGAGATCCTCGCTGTGCCCGCCCGCGGCGTCAACAACGGGCGTTTTTTCACCGTTCGCGCCGCCTTCCGCGCTGATCAGACTCAGCAAAAGAGCGGGCGGCACAGTATAGAGTTTGGCCGCGGCGAAAATACACACCGCGAGTTCATGCTCGCTGGTCTCGTGCGGCACATATGTTTCTACAGGTTTAAGATGCGCGCCGGGCGCTATGGATGCCGGGGTTGCCTTCATATCAGGCAAGGCGGGCCGCAGCGATGGGGGCACTGAAAAATAGACAAAGAAAACGGCTGTTACGACTGCCATAAAGATAATGACCAGGACGGTGAAGCCGCGGCCGCTCGGTGGTGGCGGATAGGCCTGCGGCATCGGTCTTGTGACCGATTGCTCCGCCCGCTGCCGCATGCGCGCCTGCTCTTCGCGTTCCTGATACTCAAGCTGCGCATCATATTCAGCACGTTTCTGCGGGTCTGACAAAACGTCGTTGGCGAGATTGATCGACTGCATCACGGCCGTGGCGGCGGGGTTGTTAATGTTTTTATCGGGGTGATTTTTCTGCGCCAGCGCTTTATAAGCGCCGCGGATCACCTCATCGGGCGCATTGCGCGCGACGCCCAGCTGCTCGTAATATGTCGGTGTTTTCGCCACTTGCTCTTTTGCCTCGTATGCGGATTTTATACCACAAGACCGTAATATTTACCTAACTTAATTCTTATGACTATTTTAATCCTAAAAAATGAATTTAAAATCCCTGACTCGATCCCGAACTCCGTATAGAATTATCTTTATGATGCAGCTTTACAGTTATTACAGGTCTTCCGCTTCCTACCGTGTGCGCATTGCATTGCGGCACAAGGGGCTTGAGTGCGATTATCACGGCATTCACCTGACGAAGAACGGCGGTGAGCAGCATAGCGCGGCTTATAAAGCGCTGAACCCGCAAGAGCTCGTGCCGACATTGATCGACGGCAATTTTACGCTGACGCAATCGATGGCGATCATGGAATATCTCGAGGACAAACATCCGCATCCCGCGCTGCTGCCGAAAGATCCGGAGCGCCGCGCTTATGTTCGCCAGCTCTCGCTGATCAGTGTGGCCGACATGCATCCGCTCAACAATTTAAAAGTGCTCAACTACCTGACCAATGAATTGTCCGCAACGCAGGACCAAAAAACCGCGTGGTATCACAAATGGCTCATTCAGGGCTTCAACGCGATGGAAGCGTTGTTGCAACGCAGTGACTTCCGCACAGGCCCTTACTGCTGCGGTGATCACGTGACGATGGCGGATATGTGCCTGGTGCCGCAAGTTTACAATGCACGGCGCTATGAGCTGGCGATGGATCAATGGCCGCTGATTACCGCGATCGAGCAAAATTGCCGTAAGCTGAAATCGTTCATCGATGCTGCGCCCGAAAATCAGCCGGACACGCCCGGGGATCACCGCGCGCCGTTCCAGAAAGCGCAGGGATAGCATGAGCAAGGATTCGCTGGATAAAGGCATTGCCTCCGCACAGCATTACACGCCAGGCGACGGCTGGACGCCAGGCGATCTCGACTTCTTCACCGTACCGCAGAAGAAATTCAATGCCGATGAACATGATATCTGGAAGGCGCTCTACAAACGCCAGCTGGATATTCTGCCAAAGCGCGCGATCAGCCTGTTCATGGATTCTCTCTCAACGCTAGGCATCAATCAGGAACGCATTCCTGATTTCACTGAGGTGAATGAAATTCTGATGAAACGCAGCGGCTGGCAGGTTGTCGCCGTGCCGGGCCTCATTCCCGATGAGCCGTTCTTTGAACTGCTGGCCAACCGCCGCTTCCCCGCTGGCAACTTTATTCGCACGCGCGAGCAGATGGATTACATCCAGGAGCCGGATGTGTTTCATGACCTGTTCGGCCACGTGCCGATCCTTGCCGATCCGGTCTTCGGTGATTACATGGAAGCCTACGGCAAGGGCGGCTTGCGCGCGGCAAAGCTCGGCACCATCGACAAACTGGCGCGGCTTTACTGGTACACGGTCGAGTTCGGCCTCATTCAGGAACCCCAAGGTCTGCGCATTTACGGCGCGGGGATTTTATCCTCGCCGACAGAATCTGTTTTCTGCCTTGAAAGCGAATCGCCGCACCGTATCAAGTTTGATTTGAAGCGCGTGCTGCAGACTCACTACCAGATCGACGATTTCCAGGATAACTATTTTGTTATCGACAGCTTCAAGCAGTTGTTTGATGAAACCTATGTCGACTTCGCCCCGATTTACAAAGACCTCGAGAATTCGCTTATCAACGACTCCGGCGCGCTTGCCGCAGGCGATAAAATTTTGCACAAAGGCACCGGCACCTACGCCATGGAAGCCAACCGCCGCCGCATGCTCAGAAGAGAGAAGAAATGAAACTCCTGCTCATTGAAGATGATGAAAGCCACGCACAATTTATCATCAGCGGCCTGAAACAAGCGGGGCATACGGTTGATCATGCCAAGGACGGCATGGACGGCCTCTTCCTCGCGACGGAAGAAAAATACGACGTGATGATCATCGACCGCATGGTACCCAAGCTGGATGGCCTTGCCATCATTCAGGCTTTGCGTTCGTCGAACAATAAAACACCTGTGCTGATCCTGAGTTCGCTTGCCAAAGTCGAAGAGCGCATCAAAGGCCTCAAAGCGGGCGGCGATGATTACCTCACCAAACCGTTCGAGTTCGGTGAATTGATGGCCCGCATCGAAGCGCTGGTGCGCCGCAACAGCAGCGAGCAAAAAGAGCAGACCATCCTCAAGCTCGATGATCTCGAAATGAATTTGCTCACACGTGAGGTAACACGCAGTGAAAAACCCATCGATCTGCAGAACAAGGAATTCCGTTTGCTGGAATTTCTCATGCGCCGCCCTGATCAGGTTGTGACACGCACGATGCTGCTGGAAGGCGTATGGGATTTCCACTTTAGCCCCAATACCAACCTGATTGACGCGCAGATGAGCAAGCTGCGGCAAAAGGTTGACAAGGATTTTAAACGCCAGCTGATCCACACGGTGCGCGGCGCAGGATACAAGATCAGTGCTAAGCAGGATTAGAAACCAGCTCCGTTCGTTCTCGGTGCGCGTGGGGTTGATCTTCTTCATCGCGCTGTGCACGACGCTGATCGTGCTGCGCGTACAGTCATATTACCAGTCTCTCTCGACCTCCAACGAAGATATCCGCGACCTCATTAATGCCCACGCCGAGGAAATCGATCAGGGGATCGAAAAATATGGCGCGTCTTACGCGAAATATCTCGTTCACGCCATTATTGAAGACACGAAAGATAAACACCTTTATCTATTGTTCCGCGATGGCAAAAGCCTGACGGGAAACCTCGGTGCCTGGCCGGCGGATATCGACACCAAGGCGACCTGGCAGGAGATTTATATTCCGCAAGGCGGAGATGACAAGCCCGCCGTACACCTGCTCGTCAAAGCGACATCCTACCGGCATAAAACCTATATGCTGATGGTCGGCTACGACCTGCTGCGGGTCGACCTGCTGCGCGATACGCTGCTGCGCGTCGCCATCAGTAATGCCCTGCTGTCGCTGTTCATGTCATTCGTGGTGAGTGTGGTCGTCGTGTGGCTGATTAACCTCTATCTGCAGGGGATCAACCGCACTGCCGAGCGGGTTATGAGCGGACAAATGAAATACCGCGTACCCGTGAGCGGCGCCAATGACCAGTTCGACAAGCTCAGCGCCAACATCAACGGCATGCTGGACTGGATCGCCACGCTGCTGAGCACAGTGAAAGATTCAACCAATGCCCTCGCCCATGACATGCGCACGCCGCTCTCGCGCCACCGCCTTGAACTGCGCGCGCTGAGCGACGACCCCGATCTGCCCAAAAAAGCGCGCGAGCAAATCCGCGATGCCGTGAAGCGCGTTGATGGCATCGTCGAGATGTTCGACGACATTCTCAGCATCGCCAAGGCAGAGTCTCGCTCGGGCACCGAGCTTTTCGCGGCTTTCAACATCACGGAAACCGTCGAAGACGTGATGGAGTTTTATGCCGCGCTGCTCGAGAAGAAAAATATGGATCTGTCGATGGACATTCCCGCCTGGCCGGTGCGCATGACGGGCGATAAACAGTTATTGACGCAGGCTATCGTCAACCTGCTCGACAATGCCGTTAAATACACGCCCGACGGTGGCGCGATCAAGGCGACGCTGCGGCAGGACAGCGGCAATATTATCATTACCATCACCGACAATGGCCCCGGCATTCCAGAGGAGCTTCTTGAGAAGGCCAAGGAGCGCTTTTTCCGCGTTGATGAAAGCCGCAATACGCCCGGCACCGGCCTTGGCCTCAGTCTCGTCGACGCTGTGGCAGGCCTGCATCACGGCACGCTTAAACTCGAAAACAATAATCCCGGCTTACGCGTGATCCTCACCCTGTCAGGCACGATGGCGGCTGAATAAGCAGGCAAAACAATCAGACAACCAGACAAAAAAGAGGCCTCCAAAGAGGCCTCTTTTTTTTTTAATGCAGTGTAAAATCCGGACTTAGTGTGTCAGACCTGCCACTAAACGAGCGAAGCGCTTTTTGGGTGCATCGTCGTTGGCGGCTTTTTGTACAGGTGCTGGCGTTGCCTTGACCAGTTCCGGCTCGATCTGGTAGCGGGTCTCCGCCGTGTTCTCAGGATCTTTTACAGCCGTGACGCTCTTGATGACAAGGTTGGCCGATCCTTCCTTGGCGACAAAGTCTTCGACTTTTTGCTTGTTAGCAGGATCCATCAGCCATTTACCGAGCGGATTCGCGATCAGTTCTTTGAGCGCCTTGCGCAGCGGACGGGCGCCCATTGCCGGGTTGTAACCCTTGTCGATGATTTCCTTCATGACATCATCAGAGACCTGCAACTTCACGTTGGGAAGGTCCTGACCGTCTGCATTGCTCAGGCGCTTCGCCAGTTTGGCAAGCTCAATGTTCGCGATCTCGGTGACGTTGCCCTTGTCGAGCGGGCGGAACACGATAACGCCGCCGCCTTCCTCGATCCGGTTGAGCATTTCGGGACGGAACTGACCCTTGATGGCATTGCTGTAGATTGCCCTCAGCGCCTTCTGTTGCGCTTCAGGTGTCTGAGTCGCGCCGTTGACGATGTCGATCTTGCCGGACTTGCCTTCAAGCAGCTTCTGCGCTTCAGCGGCGCCGAGGTTGCTCGTCATGATGATGATGACGTTGTTGAAGAGCACGGTCTGGCCGTGGTTGTCGGTGATCTTGCCGTCGTTGAGGATGCCGAGGAACTTGTCGAAGACCTTCGGATTGGCCTTTTCGATTTCGTCCAGCAGCAGCACGCAGTAAGGACGCTGGCGGATCTGCTCGGTCACGGGCATCGTGTCTTCAAAACCAACGTATCCCGGAGGAGCGCCGGTGATCTTGCTGACGTCCTGCTCTTGCTGGTAGTCAGCCATATCGAGCTTGATGAGCGCCTTTTCATCGCCGAACAGGTGTTCAGCAATGGCTTTAGCGAGAAGTGTTTTACCGGTACCGGTCGGGCCCTGCAGCAGGAAGGTCGCCCACGGCTGGTCCGGGTCATTGAGGCCGGAGCGCGCACCGATGAGGCTGTCCGTGACGCGCAGAATTTCGGGCTGGCCGACAACGACTTTCGGCAGGTCTTTTTCCAGCTTCAGGAAGCGCTCGGCATCATTCATGCTGAGGAAGCTCTCGGACAGGTTGGCCATCTGCGCTACAGCCGCGATGACATCCTTGCGTTCGATACGTGTGCGGCCCGCGAATTCAGCACTGGCAGCGGCCATGTTCATGACCTTCTCGCCCTTACGCGGCTGCGATTCCTGCGGCGCGTAGCGGTTGCTCATCGTGACCATGTACTGGAAGTCGGCGTCAGACAGGTTTTCCGTCAGGTTGTTGTGGATTTTCGTGAGCGGCCACAGACCCTTGAGGATCGCAAGCGTCGCCTTTTCATCAGGAGAGCCGATGCGCATCTTTTCAAAACGGCTTGCCAGGGCGGGGTCTTTCTCGATGTATTTCTTGTACTCGATGTCGGTGGTCGCACCCATGATGGATACGCCGTTCGTGGTCATGAGCGGTTTCATCATGTTGCCCGCATCGGTGCCGCCTTCGGCTTTACCGGCGGTCAGCTGCGAGTGGATTTCATCGATCGCGAGCAGGAGCTTCTTGCCGCGGAAGGTGCCGTTACGCTCGGCGATGCCTTCGATGATCGGCTTGACGCGCTCTTCGAAGTCACCGCGGTATTTCGCGCCGGCGTTTGCCGATTGCAGGTCGAGCATGATCGTACGCGCGCCTTGCAGGCTTTGCGGCAGTTCGCCCTTGGCTTCATCATCAACAATGCGCTGTGCGATGGCGTAGAACATCGCGGTTTTACCAACACCGGCATCACCCGTGAAGCACAGGCTTGATTGCTTGCGGCGGCTCAGGATCTTGAGCGCCTGCGTGGTTTCGTTTTCGCGGCCGATAACGGGGTCGAGTTTGCCGTCACGGGCGAGTTGCGTCAGGTCGACGCCGTATTGCTTGAGTGCCGCTTCAAGCTGTGAGTCGCGGATCTTCCAGTTCGGGTTCTCGCGGTAAG
>Ga0302315_10002426_pt1 | contig 17652 bp, 17 predicted proteins | sample III_Palsa_N3_1_FD_200532 | JGI IMG/M metagenome (GOLD analysis project Ga0302315, IMG submission 200532) | Peat permafrost microbial communities from Stordalen Mire near Abisko, Sweden - III_Palsa_N3_1 | ecosystem: Environmental > Terrestrial > Soil > Palsa > Peat permafrost | place: Sweden... | reverse complement strand
CGCTCCGATTCTCAGTCATTAGTGCCCCCCACCAAGATATGCCTCGATCACAGCCGGGTTCTTTTGAACATCGGCCGGCACACCTTCCGCAATCGGTTTACCGTAATCCAGCACGGTCATGCGGTCACACAGGCCCATCACCAATTTGACGTCGTGCTCGATCAACAGAATGGTTTTTCCTTCTGCCTTGATCTTGACCAGCAATTCACGCAGGCCCAGTTTTTCGGTCGCGTTCATGCCGGCTGCCGGTTCGTCCAGCGCCAACAATTGCGGGTCGGTTGCCAATGCGCGGGCAATCTCCAGGCGGCGTTGATCGCCGTAGGAAAGGTGGCGCGAAGTGCGGTCGGCAAATTTTGCAATGCCGACGAAATCAAGCAATTCCATCGCACGCTTGCGTATCCCCGCTTCTTCCTCGCGCGCTGCCTTGTGATGGAACACGGCGCCAAATACACCTTGATGGGTGCGCACATGGCGTCCGACCATGACGTTTTCCAGGGCCGACATTTCACCGAACAAGCGGATGTTCTGGAAAGTGCGGGCGATTCCCGCCTTGGCCACTTCATGCGGAGCCGAAGGCGAATAAGGTTTGCCGGCCAGCTCAAAGGTTCCAGTATCGGGCTGGTACAAGCCGGTGATGACGTTGAAAAACGTGGTCTTGCCTGCGCCGTTGGGGCCGATCAAACCGTAAATTTGGCCCTTGATAATTTTGACGTTGACGTCCGACAAGGCTTGCAAGCCCCCGAAACGCTTGCTGACGCCGGCGATATTAAGAATGATTTGTTCGCTCATTGTGTCCTCTTATGCCGCAACGACATCAGTTGATTTTCCGGGATTGTCGATATCAGCATCCGGTCGGTCTTCATGTTTCGGCGCAGGCCAAATACCGGCAGGACGATTCAGCATGATCAACACCATCGCCAGACCGAGCAACAACTGGCGCAACACTTCGGCGTCGACCAGCACTTGTCCGAACAAGGCCATTTGCACAGGCTCCACCACGTGGCGCAGCACTTCCGGCAAGGCAGACAGAATTATCCCGCCCAGAATCACGCCGGGGATATGGCCAATGCCGCCCAGAACGACCATCGACAGCACCGCAATCGATTCCGTGAGGGAGAACGATTCGGGAGAAACAAAACCCTGGAATGTCGCAAACATTGCACCGGAAACGCCACCGAAGGAGGCGCCCATGGCAAACGCCAGCAGTTTGATATTGCGCGTATTGATGCCCATTGCCTTGGCCGCGATTTCATCTTCGCGAATTGCTACAAAGGCGCGACCGAGACGGGAATTCTGCAAACGTATGGTGATGAAAATAATGGCGATGCACAATAGCAGGAACAGGAAATAATAGGCATTGACCGATGGCATCGAGAAGCCGAGAACATGCAGGGTGCTATGCGACCCTTCTTCACCGGCCAGCGAAACGCCCATGATATGGACCGGGTCGATATCGTTGATCCCTTGCGGCCCGTTGGTGATATTTACCGGCAAGTTCAGGTTGTTCATGAAGATGCGGATGATTTCCCCGAAACCGAGGGTAACGATCGCCAGGTAGTCGCCGCGCAACTTGAGTGTCGGCGCGCCCAACAATGCACCGAAAACGCCCGCCAATGCTGCTCCTAAAGGAACGATGACATATACCGGAAGGTGAATTCCGTTTTTCGCGACTTCGGCACCAAACACCGACACCAGGAAATTTCCCAGCGCAGGATAGGTATCGACGAAGGATTGCAGCACTACCGCAAATTGCGGCGATGCCAGCAATGCCGCCATATAGGCGCCCAGCGCATAAAACGCGATATAACCAAGGTCAAGCAAGCCGGCAAAACCGACCACGATGTTCAACCCCAGCGCCAGCATGATGTACAGCAATGAAAAGTCCATGATGCGGACCCAGGAATTGCCGAAGTTGGAGGCCATGAATGGGAAGATGATCGCGACGATGCCGATGATCAGCATGCCGGTATACGCTTTGCGCGGATTGTTCTTCGTATCGAAATAGTTAGACATGAAAGTTCCTTTTACGCACGGTCAGCCACACGCTCGCCCATGATGCCGGACGGCTTGAGCGTGAGTACGATAATCAACACTACGAATGCAAAGACGTCCTGATACTGACTGCCGAGGAAGTTGCCCGTCAAGTCGCCGATATAACCCGCACCGAGCGACTCGATCAGACCCAGCAGCACACCGCCTATCATCGCGCCGTAAATATTGCCGATACCACCCAACACGGCCGCGGAAAACGCCTTCATGCCGGGGATGATACCCATCGAGAATCCGGCGGACGAATAAGTTGCGCCCATCATCACGCCGGCCACTGCCGCCAGGGCCGCGCCGATGGCAAAGGTCATCACGATCACGCGGTTGGAATCAACGCCCATCAAGCCGGCAACCCGCGGATTTTCCGCTACAGCCCGCATTGCACGGCCCATTTTGGTTTTTTCCACCATGTAGACCAAGCCCAGCATCGAGGCGGTAGCCAGCACCAGCAACATGACTTGCGTCGGCGATATATAGGCGCCCAGGATATTGAATGAATCGGAAGGCATCACCGACGGGAAAGCGATCGGGCTGCGACCCCAGATCAGCATGGCAAAAACTTGCAGAAGCTGCGAAACGCCAATTGCCGTAATCAGCGGAGCCAGCCGTGGTGCATTGCGCAAGCGCCGATAGGCCACTCGCTCAATCAACACATTGACGATCACGCAGATCGGGATCGCACCCAGAATTGCGATGATCACTTTAACGATACCGGGCAAACCTGGTGCAAAGGTTTGCACCAAATGGAGGATGGAAATGCCGGCCATCGCGCCGATCATCAATACATCGCCGTGGGCAAAGTTGATCAGATTTAATACACCGTACACCATCGTGTAACCAAGTGCGATCAGGGCGTACATACTGCCCAGTATCAACCCGTTGAAGATTTGTTGGATAAAGGTATCCATAATGTGATTGCTCTCTATGAGGATCGTCAAAAATTAGTTCTACGACCTTGTTGCAGCCGCCGATGTGCAAATGCAGCAAAAATCGTTCCTGATAACAAAAGCGGCACCCGAGTTATACCTGATGGGTGCCGCCTAAGAATGAGCGATGGTTATACGATAAGGTGTATTGCAATGCGGCGCGTGGCGAGAATGCAAACCATATCCATGATGTTGTCTCCTATGTCTTAATGTGTCAACTTTTTTTATTTTGTATTCAGCCGGCCGCATCAGTTCCGGTCTAGGCCCACGGCAATTCCCCCAACCGGTAACGGCGGTTCGATCCATGTGGATTAACCAATTATTCCTGCGCAACATTCCTGCATACTACTCCGCCCGTGGTACTTCGCACAGTCCTATCGCATGAAAATCAATGTGCGAAAAATACGACAAACGTTGAGTGACCGCATCATAACGAGGAAAAGAACAAACTATAAATGGAAAATAAATCGACAATCAGAATTTAATTTCGTGATTGTTGCAATCCAGATAATCCTTTGGGAAGCGGAAAAGTAACGCCTTCTTCGGCGCCATCGAGCGTCCTCACACTCTTGGCGCCACACTCCTTCAAACGGTCGATCACTGCTTGCACCAGCACTTCCGGTGCCGAAGCGCCGGCGGTGACGCCGATGCGCAGCTTGCCTTCCAGCCAGGCCGGATCAATCTCGGCGGCATTGTCGACCATGTAGGCAAAAGCCCCCTTCTTTTCCGCCACTTCACGCAGGCGATTGGAGTTGGAGCTATTCGGGCTGCCTACCACGATCACCACATCCACTTGCGGAGCCATGAATTTGACCGCTTCCTGGCGATTGGTCGTCGCGTAGCAAATATCGCCTTTCTTCGGTTCCACGATTTCCGGGTACTTGTGCTTGAGCGCAGCAATCACATCAGCCGCATCATCGACCGAGAGCGTGGTTTGCGTAACGTAAGCGAGATGCCCAGGACTTTTCACCTGCAAATTCTCGACATCAGCAACCGTCTCGACCAGATACATGCCGGCCTCGGCCTGCCCCATGGTTCCTTCGACTTCCGGGTGGCCGTCATGGCCGATCATGACAATCTCGCGTCCATCGCGACGCATTTTTGCGACCTCCACATGGACCTTGGTCACCAGCGGACAAGTCGCGTCGAATACGGCAAGACCGCGCTCGGCAGCCTCGGCTTGCACCGCTTTCGAAACGCCATGGGCAGAAAACACCACGGTATTGCCGGCCGGGACATCGCTCAATTCTTCGATGAAAATCGCGCCTTTGGTGCGCAGGTCATTGACGACATAAGCGTTGTGCACGATTTCATGGCGAACATAGATAGGCGCACCGAATTGTGTCAGTGCCCGCTCAACGATCTCGATCGCCCGGTCGACTCCAGCGCAAAATCCGCGCGGTTGCGCGAGCAAAATTTCCTTGTCCATCAATTCTCAACCTTCCAAACTAGTGGTAATGCAGCATCTTGACCAGAACGCGTCACAAGATGCCAATGATTTTAACTTCGAAGCGCACCGATTGCCCAGCTAACGGATGATTGAAATCGAATAACGCTCCACTCTCGTCGATTTCCCGCAGGATGCCGGCAAAACGACCGCCGCTGGGTGCCGCGAAATCGACCAGATCGCCAATTTTATATTCGGCGTCGAACGCCGAGTTTTCTTCCAGTGTAGCGCGCGACACCCTTTGGACCAGCTCGGGATTACGCGGTCCAAAGGCTTTTTCCGGCGCCAGGTCGAAAACCTGATGCGAGCCTTCCGGCAAACCGAGCAGGCATTCCTCCAGGAATGGCGCCAATTGACCCTGGCCCAGTTGCAGGGTGGAGGGATTGCCGGCAAAGGTGCTGATCATGTCGATACCGTCCGCCGAGGCAAGACGATAATGCAAAGTAAGATAAGCGGCCCGCGTGACAACAGGATGTGGTAAATTTGACATTGAAACTCAATATAATGGAATAGCATCTATTTTAAGGCACGAAATCAATCGCGCGGACCATCCTTGAAATTCAGTTGCACCCCCACACCTCTTTTTCCTACCTGGATTAATTCTATGGCAATAACCGACTGGCCGGTAGACCAACGGCCGCGCGAGCGCTTGATCAAACATGGCCCGCAAGCACTCTCCGATGCGGAACTACTCGCGGTTTTCCTGCGCGTCGGCGTCACCGGTAAGAGCGCGGTCGATTTGGGGCGCGACATGGTCGGGCATTTTGGCTCGCTCAGCGGCTTGTTTGCTGCCAGTCTGGAAAATTTTTCCGCCATCAATGGTCTCGGCCCGGCCAAATTTGCCCAATTGCAAGCGGTATTGGAATTGGCACGGCGCGCACTGTTTGAAGAGCTGCAAATCGGGGTTACCCTGAGTTCGCCTCAGGCAGTAAAACAATATCTGCAACTGCTATTGGGCAGCAAGCCGTACGAATCGTTTGCGGTGCTGTTTCTCGATGTCAAAAATCGCCTGATTTCCTGCGAAGAACTGTTTCGCGGCACCTTGACGCATACCAGCGTCTACCCGCGCGAAATCATCAAGGCTGCGCTGGCACACAATGCAGCCGGCATCATTCTCGCCCATAATCATCCATCAGGCACATCCGAGCCGAGCGCTGCCGATAAGTCGCTTACGCAGACGCTCAAACAAGCGCTGGCCTTGGTAGATGTTCGGGTGCTGGATCACTTTGTGGTAGCCGCGCGCGAGGTGTATTCATTCACGGAGAACGGCCTGCTCTAAAAGCGAAATGCCCGATCCTCTCAATCTAATTGCGCCATCTCTATTGGCTTGCGACACAAATGTTAAATATTTTAAATGCGAAGAGACACAATTGTTTTTCACAAGTCATTGAATAATCTCATTTTTTTCGATATACTCTTCTTTTTTCCAATTACGGAAATCTTTGAGGAGTGAAACATGGCACGTGTTTGCCAAGTCACCGGGAAAAAGCCGATGGTCGGCAACAATGTTTCCCATGCAAATAACAAAACGAAGCGTCGTTTTTTGCCTAACCTGCAAAACCGCCGTATTTTCGTTGAGTCTGAAAACCGCTGGGTCTCCCTGCGCCTGTCCAACGCCGGTTTGCGCGTGGTCGACAAAATCGGCATTGACGCCGTGCTGGCCGATATGCGCGCCCGCGGCGAAAAAGTCTAACTAGCAGAATAAAGGAATAATCATGGCTAAATCTGGCCGCGACAAAATCAAGCTGGAATCGACCGCAGGGACGGGTCATTTCTACACGACCACGAAAAACAAGCGTACTACGCCTGAAAAAATGGAGATCATGAAGTTCGATCCCAAAGCGCGTAAGCATGTTGCTTATAAAGAGACCAAGATCAAGTAATTCTGATCGATACTGTCTTTGCACTATGAAAGCCGTTCTCTCACGAGAGCGGCTTTTTTTATTTGCGCGCTGAATAAGCAAGCCGACCTCGCCATATCTGCGAAAGCCGTCTGTTTTCCACGCAGCCAGCACGTCAAAAAAACATTGTCATCCGGCTGTCTTAAATTTCATTTAAATTTTGATTTTTAAGCCGAAAGCCAACATGAAAATCCTGATTGTCAGCGAGGCATGGAATCCGCAAATCAACGGCGTGGTGCGCACGCTCAAGATGACTAGCCGCGAGCTCGGCAAACTCGGCCATACCGTCGAGCTATTGACACCCCAGGGGTTTCACTCGATTCCTTGCCCCACCTATCCGGATATTCGCTTGTCGATCACTACGCCAGGCGAAGTTGCGCGCCGCATCGATGCTTTCGGCCCCGATTGCCTGCATATCGCCACCGAAGGGCCGCTCGGCTGGATGGCGCGCGCCGTTGCACTGCGCCGCAAATGGCCGTTTACCACGGCCTATCACAGCCGCTTTCCCGAATACATCCATGCCCGTTCGCGCTTTCCGCTGAGGTGGAGCTACGCTGTCTTGCGCGCCTTCCATAATGCCGGTCGCGGTACCCTGGTGCCGACTCCTGCGATTGTCGCCGACTTGCAGCAACGCGGATTTGCCCACGCAAAATTGTGGAGTCGCGGGGTTGATCTTGCCGCTTTTACGCCCGAAGGCGAGCGCCTGCAGCGTGGCGAAGGGCCGATCTTCCTGTATGTCGGCCGACTGGCCATTGAGAAAAATATCGAGGCGTTTTTATCGCTGGATTTGCCCGGCGAGAAATGGATCGCCGGCGAAGGCCCGGCCGAGGCCCGCTTAAAGGCACGCTTTCCGGCAGCACGCTGGCTGGGCGTGCTGGATGGCCCCAGCCTGGCCACGCTCTACCGCACGGCGGATGTGATGGTATTCCCTAGCCGCACCGATACGTTCGGCCTGGTGATACTGGAATCACTGGCTTGCGGAACACCGGTTGCAGCCTACCCTGTGGCCGGCCCGATCGACGTCATCGGCAAGTCCGCGGCCGGCGTCATGCACGAGGATTTGCGTGTCGCTTGCCTGGAGGCCTTAAAAATTTCGAGAGCCGCTGCACGCAAGCACGCAGAAACATTCTCGTGGACTGACGCCAGCCTGCAATTCCTATCGGCCTTGCAACCGATCAATCTGCAAGCGGTCCCCGACAGCGCGCCAGCAGACGCCCTGACCATCAGCAAATAATTTCGCGCGAAATGAAAAAGCCGACCAGTGAGGTCGGCTTTTCAATTGCAGAATTTATTTGATCCGGGCCTATGCGTAACTGCGCAGGCGCAGGGAAAATTCGCTCAAGGCCTTGATCCCGGAGGCTTCAGCCCGCTCGCACCAGTCTTGCAACTGCTGCAGCAACTGCTCACGGCTGGAATGGGAGCGATCCCAAATGGCAGCCAGTTCCACACGCATTTCGTGCATCGTTTCCAACGCCTTGCTATGGGTGAACAATTCCACCAATTGCAGTTTCTGGTTGGTTTCCAGCTTTCCCGGTTCGCGCTGCAACAGCTTTTTCGCCGACTTCAGGAAGCTCGACTCCAGTTGCGCCTTTTCCTTCAAGTGCTCGACTTCGTCGTACCATGCCTGCTTCAGCGATTTCGCATATTTCGCCATCACGTCATAGCGATTGGCAATCACCGATTGCAGCGTTTCAAAGTCGGCGATCAGCTTTTCCCGATCGAATTTCGGTGCTGGCGCCACTTTCTTTACTTTCGCCAGATGCATGATTTCGAGTATACGGATATACATCCAGCCGATATCGAACTCATACCATTTCGACGACAATTTGGCGGAAGTACCGAAGGTATGGTGATTGTTGTGCAGCTCTTCGCCGCCGATCAAAATACCCCATGGGAAAATATTGGTTGCCGCATCGGTGCATTCGTAGTTGCGATAACCCCAGAAGTGACCGATGCCATTGATGATGCCGGCCGCCATGATGGGAATCCAGATCATCTGCACAGCCCATACCGTGACGCCAATTGCGCCGAACAGCATGACATTGATGATCATCATCAAAGCAATACCTTGCCAGCTGTACTTGGTGTACAGGTTACGTTCAATCCAGTCGGTAGGTGTGCCGTGGCCGTACTTCTCCATGGTTTCCATGTTCTTCGATTCGATGCGATACAGCTCGGAACCTTCCAGCAGCACTTTTTTGATGCCGCGTGTTACCGGGCTATGTGGATCGTCCGGCGTCTCGCATTTGGCATGGTGCTTGCGATGAATCGCTGCCCATTCCTTGGTCACCATGCCGGTCGTCAGCCACAACCAGAAACGGAAAAAATGGCTAGGGACGGCGTGAAGATCGAGGGCGCGATGCGCCTGGCAACGATGCAGGTAGATAGTGACGCCGGCAATCGTGATATGCGTTACGACAAGTGTGTAAATCAAAACTTGCCAACCGCCGGCGCGGGTCAAGCCGTTCGACAGGAAGTCGACGACGGCATCAAATACAGTGTTCAACATCATTACAACTCCAGAGTAAATTGCGTACTTGCAACTGACTCTCGATAACCAAAAGAAGTTGCTTCTGTGAATGCACCGGAATTGTACGCCTTTTACACCGGTTTGATAGCACCTTTATCGGGCTCGTCAATGTTTTTTATGAGTTCTTCCGGATTCATTATTCTTATGTCACGCTGCGGTGATGGCAATTCGATATTTTGCTGTTGCAATACGTTCCATATTGCCCGATTCACATCAGAGGTAACACCCGAACGGCCATTCTGCGGGTCTGCTATCCAGAAGCCGATTTCAAGGTCCAAGCCATTGTTCCCGAATTTGACCAACAGGGCTTGCGGAGGCGGTAACTTGGAAACCCGCGGAATCGAGGCGGTTGCCTCCTCCAGCAAGAGCAGGATTTTCTCCAGATCCGTCTTGTAACCGACTGTGACCGTAGTCGCCAGCCTTAGCGCGCTATCGGTCAACGAGTAATTCTGGACCGCATTCGAAATCAGCACGTCATTCGGCACCACCGATTCGACGCCATCGAGCCCTTGCAAGATCGTGTAGCGGGTATTGATATGGGTGACGATGCCGTAATACTTATCGACCGTCACCAAATCACCGATGGCCAGGCTGCGTTCCAGCAAGATGACAAAACCGGACACATAGCTGCTGGCGATTTTCTGCAAACCCAGGCCCAGCCCGACGCCGAGCGCGCCGCCAAATACCGATAACACGGTCAAGTCGATGCCAACCAGCGACAGGCTGATCAAGACCGCAAACAAAATCAATATGGCACGGGCCATGCGTGCCATCACGGCGCGCGTGGAGGAGTGCATGGTATCGATTTTCATCAGGCGATCTTCCAGCATTGCGCCGACCCACAACGCAAAAATCAGGGTGGCGACGACCGACACGCTTGCCTGCAGAATCGCCAGCAGGGAAATTTCGTGCGCCCCGATGGGAACCACTGTGTCTTTGAAAAAATCCAGCAAGTCGGGCCACAGGCCCGTGATGTACAAGACCACTCCCAGCCAGACGCCGAGCGACACCACTTTCTCGATCAGCATCAAAAAGGTGCTGGCTTGGCCGCCGCGCGCAAAGATGCGGCGCAAGATATAAAACGCCGCGCGAATAATGACAAACGACGCCAACAATGGGGTGAACAAGCGCAGCACGTTGATGTGGTGCCATTTCGCCAGAATCGGCCTGGCCAGTTCGATCAGGATCAAGCCGAGCAACGGTGACAACACGCGCGAAAAACTATCCATCCGCTGCCGCACCACGCCCGGCTGCATTTCCTGCTTGTTGATAAATCCCCGCAATGCGCGCGTGATGGCCGAACCCAAGGCCACGCATAACAGCAAGGTGAGGATTTGCCATAGCAAGCCGGGGTTGCTCAGATCACTGAGGTCGGCCCAAAAATCCGGCAACAGCCCGGATAGAAAAGTTGGTTTCATTGTTTACACTTATTGTTTGAATCATCCAAGCATTTTATAGATCAGTCGCAATCGGGAACTTCCCCCGTCATTCCCGCGAAGACGGGAATCCATAAGCCGGTCGACACAGCAGATTCACTATGGGTTCCCGCCTTCGCGGGAATGACGGAGATTATTTTTGCTAAACCTGCCCGATCACCTATTCCTACCAACAAAAAAAGAATCCCTGCATCTCTACGCTGACTTTTTACGCTCCAACACCGCTGCAAAAAAACCATCCGTTTGATGCTTTTGCGGCAGCAATTTCAAAAAGTCTTGCATCTCCAATTCAATCTTTTGCTCGGCCAATATGTCCTTCATCGGCACCACGGAAAAATCTTCGTTGCTTGCCAGGAATTGGGTCACGATCGCTTCGTTTTCTTCGTCCAGCAAGCTGCAGGTCGCATAGACCAGGCGACCGCCGGCTTTGACCAGGCGCGCGGCACCGGACAGAATCGCAATCTGCTTGGCATTCAATTCCAGCAAACCTTGCGGAGTCTGGCGCCATTTGACATCTGGATTGCGGCGTAAAGTTCCCAGGCCGCTGCACGGTGCATCAACCAGCACGCGATCGATCTTGCCGGCCAAACGTTTTACCTTGGCGTCATTTTCGTGTGCGATCAAGACCGGATGCACGTTCGACAATCCACTACGCGCCAGGCGCGGCTTCAGTTTCGCCAGGCGTTTTTCCGACACATCGAACGCGTACAAGCGGCCTGTATTGCGCATGACCGCACCCAGCGCCAGGGTCTTGCCGCCGGCACCGGCGCAAAAATCGACGATCATCTCGCCACGCTTGGCACCGACTATTTGCGCCAGCAACTGGCTGCCCTCGTCCTGCACTTCGATCGAGCCATTCTTGAACAGCGGCAGGTTTTGCAGGGCCGGCTTTTTGATGATGCGAATTCCCAGAGCCGCGAATGGCGTCGGTTCGCACAAGATCGGCGCATTGGCCAACTCGGCAATCACTTCCTCGCGCGTGGCCTTGATGGCATTCACGCGCAAGTCCAGCGGCGCCGGTTGATTCAGGGCTTCCGCCAATTCCAGGGTCGCCGCTTCGCCATCGCGCGCCACCAGTTTTTCGAACAGCCAATACGGCAGGTTGGCGCGCAAGGCAATCGGCAAATCCTTGCGGTCAAATTGCATCACACGGGTCAGCCACGCGGTTTCTTCTTCGGATAATCCGCCCAGCGAATCCACGCCGACTGCATCGGCCAAACCGAGCAAGGTCAAGCGACGCATGCTCGCCCCGACCCCCGATTCGGAAAAACTGGTGTATACCGACTTGTTGCGCAACAGGCCGTACACTGCCTCCGCAATGACGCCGCGCTCACGCGATCCGAGCTTCGGATGCTCGCGGAAATAACGCGAAAGGGTGCCGTCTGCGGGACCGGTAAAGCGCAGGATCTCACGCAGCACTTCTTCGGTATGGGTGGCGATTACGGGTGGTAATCTCATGTTGAGTCCTTCCTATTGGGTGTTACGCAATTCGCCGTTGCGAATCACGTTGATACATGTCACATTGATACAAGCATCGACCGACACAAATCGGATCGTGCATACAGGCATTCAGCGTCTTGCATCTGCCATGAGCCTGATCAATCAGGTCCCATCATGTTCTTATTCGGCGATATGCACCTGATCGCCTTCGATCGATAACCTGCCTTCGATAAACCAGCGCACTGCTCGCGGATAAATTACGTGCTCCTGTTCCAGCACGCGCGCGGTCAGGGATTCTTCGGTATCCGCCGGTAGCACCGGAACTTCCGCCTGCGTGACGATCGGGCCGTGGTCCAGTTGCGCGGTGACAAAATGCACCGTGGCGCCATGAACCACCTCCCCTGCCGCCAATGCCTGGCGGTGCGTCGCCAAACCTGGAAATTTCGGCAGCAGCGACGGGTGGATATTCAGCATGCGCCCTGCATAATGCTCGACGAATGGCGCGGTCAATATCCGCATGAAACCGGCCAGCACCAGCAAATCGGGCTGAAAGCGATCTATCTCCGTCTGCAGCGCAGCATCGAATTCGGCGCGCGTCGGATAGTCGCCATTGGCAACCACGGCATGAGGAATACCTTGCTCTTGCGCAAACAACAAGCCTTCGACATCACGGCGATTACTGATGATTGCAGCGATTTTTGCCGGCCAGCGCTCGATTTGAGCGGCTTTTACGATGGCTTGCATATTGCTGCCCCGGCCGGAAATCAGGATAACGATGTTTCTCATGGCGCGCATTGTACCGTACCGCGAAAAATAAAAAGCCGACCACGTGGTCGGCCCCTATGACAAGTTTAGCTTTGAATGACGCGTAGGCATCAACAAATCGTCGAAAAAGCCTACTGAAATGAATAAAAAACCCGAAATGCAATCTTCTTTTCCGCCCAAAAGTCGGCGGCATCGCGAAATACATCCAACAGTGTTTCGCGCGCTTCCTTGTCAAATTTAGGTGTATTCGGCAATTGCTCCAATACCACCAGAAAACCGGGCTGCGGACCGGCCTTGTAAACCAGATCGGTCAAGCAATCACCTAGAGCATCAAAATTCTTGCTAAAATTTCTAGGAAAATGGAAGGCCTGCGCAATACTTGCCAATACCTGGATCCGGGTCATTGCCTCCGCACAATACGCATAAAGGAAATGTTGCTCCAGCTTTGCTGCCTCCGCTTGCAGATCAGCCGCCCGAAATGCGCGTATCGATTGCACCAGGTTGGTTGGTACATTGGCCAGCAAGCCCATATCCGTCTCAAATGGCAAGGTGATCGACGCTGTGCCAGGTGACTCAATTCGCATACGCCTACTCTTGAATCCGTTTGAAAGTCGCATAATGGTCGCCGGTATAGAAATATTCCGGCGCCGGCGAAGTCCCTCCGCCAACCACGATTCTTTGCGCGCCACGGCTCTTGACGCCAGGCGTCTTGACCGTGAATTCATGATAGTAGCCACGCGGCTGACTGGGCAAAGCATGTTGATAATTGCCGAATATCACGCCATCCCTGGGGAATGGATACGGGCCGCCCCGCTTGATCAGGCTCAAGGTCTGTTGTGCTTCAGGCGGCAGTGCGCCGACTGCCACGCCGTCCATTGCCTCGGCTGAATACGCACCGGCTGCCCACATCAACAATGCAAAAATAAGCGCGCGAATACTCAACAAACTGAATTTCACAGTTGCAATCCTTTTAGGCGAATTGGAGTAATGACGATGTATTTGGATGACGCCAACGTAGCGTAACGTGTTGTTGAAAATGAATCAACCGCTATCGCATACCCGTTTTAACATCTCATTTCCGAATGGAAATTTCATGGAAATACTTATTTCTTGCAAACAATTTCTTGCCGTTTTACGGATAATCCTGACCAGCCCGACCTTTAGAATGAGCTACGCTAGTGTCCTGAGTCATTAATTCGTGGAACAATTAAATGTGGCGAAATCGATGCAAGACAAGAAACAAAGCACAGCAAGGCCGAGGCCTTGCGCGCATTTGTGACGCCGTATTGCGGCGATTCTCGCCATATTTAATCCACGAATTAATGACTCAGGACACTAGCTATCTTTAAAGGCCGAAGAAAGTCAGAACGTCGGCTTTATGTGCCTGGGCATCCTTCTTGCCCAAGGCGATCAGCTCGCCGGTATAGCTGGCCTCAAATAATAAGTAGGAAGCCAGCGCTGAACCGCGCACTTCGGTTGCACCGATCCCGCTCAACATCAACCGGATCGGACCCGGCAGGCTGCCCACATGCCGGCTGGCGATTTCATCGAGACGCTCGGAGGGAGCGATGATCAGCATTTCAATCGGCCGCAGCGGCGTTTTGGTTTTCTGTTCTTCCGTCAACATCGACAAGGTCACGTTGACGCGGTTCATGCGTTCGATATCGACCGCCAGGCTGTCGAGAAAAATGCTCGACATCGCATGGCCGGCGATTTGCGCCAGGCTCGGGTACTGCGCCCGTTCGGCATTGTCGCGCGCCGGCTCCGTCAAGCGACCGGCTCCGATCACCAACACTTTATTTGCGCCCAAGTGGATCGCCGGCGAGATCGGCGCCAATTGCCGCATCGAACCGTCACCGAAGTATTCGCGGCGACCGTTACAATAAATTGGCGTGGCCGGAAAGATCAATGGGATCGCCGATGACGCGAGCAAATGGTCGACGGTTATCTGATCCCGCATTGCAACACGTTGCATGCGCACCCACGGCTCGATCTCGGCCTCGGTTTGATAGAACGTGATGTGCTGGCCGGCGGTATAGGATGACGCAGTCACAGCCAGCGCATGCAAGCAGCCATCCATCAACGCCGCATCCAGGCGCGGAAAATTCAGCATGCGATTCAGCAAGGTCACCAGCGGCGTATTGTCGAGCAAAGCGTTAGGTGGATGTGCATGCCATTTACGCAACAGCCAGCCAAACGACAAGAGAGATAACCACTTGGCGCCGGACCGCATGACGCCTAGCGAGTCGGCCCGGTATACCTGTTCGACGGTGAAATTTTCCCAGACTTTCGTCAGCAGGCGCACGCCTTCGCCGAAATCGTCGGCATGGCAAGCCAGCGCAGTCGCGTTAATCGCCCCGGCGGAAGTACCGCAGATAATGTCGTATGGATTGCGCTCGGGCTTCCAGCCGGCTTGGCAAAGTATCTCAGAAACGGCTTGCAGCACACCCACCTGATAGGCTGCGCGGGCACCGCCGCCGGTCAAAATCAAACCTGTTTTCTTTTTGTCTCCCATCCCTGCAAGATTAGCAGGGTGTGCAAGGTTTAGGGAAGAAACAAGTTGCCTTAAACCACAAAAAAGACAGCTAGCTTCACAGTACTTTCCCCCTTCGACTGAAAGCTTTCGAGTAGGTGATAACCTGATGCGCCGCACAAGCTCCGTCGTTCCCGCGGAGGCGGTAGCGACGGGGATACTTTTTAGCTAAACCTGTACGTAACCCTGCTTTTATCCGCAAAAAAGTCGGAGCAATAATTGTTCCGACAGATAGATTACTTCGGCTGCATGCGGATGGCGCCATCGAGACGGATGGTCTCGCCATTCAACATCATATTCTCGATAATGGTCTTCGCCAGGTTGGCGTATTCCGCTGGCTTACCGAGACGCGACGGGAACGGCACCATGCGGCCCAAGGCGTCTTGCACTTCTTGCGGCATGCCGAGCAACATCGGTGTCTCGAAAATTCCCGGTGCAATCGTCATCACGCGGATGCCGTTGCGCGACAAATCGCGCGCCATCGGCAGGGTCAAGCCGACCACTGCGGCCTTGGAAGATGCATAGGCGGCCTGTCCGATTTGACCGTCATAAGCCGCGACCGATGCGGTATTGATGATGATGCCGCGCTCGCCATCAGTGCTGGCGTCGGTCTTCGACATCGCGTCCGCTGCCAGGCGCGCCATGTTGAAGGTGCCGACCAGATTGATATTCACGGTGCGCTGAAACACTTCCAGCGGATGCGGGCCATCCTTGCCGACCGTTTTCACGGCAGGCGCAACACCGGCGCAATTGATCAAGCCGCGCAAGGTGCCCAGGCTCAACGCAGCCTCAACCGCTGCTTTGCCATCGGCTTCGGACGTCACATCGCACTTGACGAACTTGCCATGCAATTCCGCCGCCAGTTTTTCGCCCAGCTCGACTTGCACGTCGGCCAGCACGACTTTGCCGCCATTGTCGACGATCATGCGCGCAGTCGCCGCGCCCAGGCCCGAAGCGCCGCCGGTGATGATGAATACATTGTTTTCGATTTGCATAGTGTCCTCTTCTTGTCGTCTTGTTAAATACTCGCTTATTTACGCTAATTTACACTAGCTTACGTTTACGTAAACGTCATAACCCCGAATTGTAGCGAGTTTTGACGAAAAAAGAAAAAGGCAGCCCAAGCTGCCTTTTTTCCTGCAACAATTTACCTGAACTACGGCTTGACAGAGGCCGCAGCGTTTGCGGAGCCGCTTGCCGTGCCGCCAGTACCACCTGCTGCGGAAGCCGTCGCTGCAGAACCATCCGCCGGACTGGCAACTGGTGTCGATGCAGACGCTGGCGCAGTTTCGGGAGCCATCGCTTGCGGAGCAACCGGTGGAGCAACCACTACGGTGGTCGACGCCGGGGCGCTGATCGACGCCGGGGTTACCGCAACCTCACCGCCGATTTGCAGGCCGGTAGCCGGTAGCAAAGGAACGATCAGCAAGGCCACGATGTTGATGATCTTGATCAATGGGTTGACCGCCGGACCGGCCGTATCCTTGTAGGGATCGCCAACCGTGTCGCCGGTCACCGCCGCTTTGTGGGCTTCCGAGCCTTTGCCGCCGAAATGACCGTCTTCGATGTATTTCTTGGCGTTATCCCAAGCGCCGCCGCCAGTCGTCATGGAAATCGCCACGAACAAGCCGGTGATGATGGCGCCCATCAGCAAACCGCCCAAAGCGGCTGGTCCGAGCAGCATGCCGACCAAGATCGGCACCACGACAGGCAACAGCGATGGCACGATCATTTCCTTGATCGCGGCGTGGGTCAGCATGTCGACCGCCTTATCATACTCTGGCTTGCCGCTGCCATCCATGATGCCCTTGATGTCGCGGAACTGGCGACGCACTTCCACCACCACCGCGCCGGCAGCCCGGCCCACCGCTTCCATCGCCATCGCGCCGAACAGGTAAGGAATCAGGCCACCGATGAACAGGCCGACAATCACCATCGGGCTGGAGAGATCGAACAAGGTGTGCTTGTTGACTGAATCGAGTGCATGGGTGTAATCGGCAAACAGCACAAGCGCTGCCAAACCGGCCGAGCCGATCGCATAACCTTTGGTGACTGCCTTGGTGGTGTTGCCGACTGCATCGAGCGGATCGGTAATCGCGCGCACCGAATCCGGCATGTGCGACATTTCGGCGATACCGCCGGCATTATCGGTAATCGGACCGTAGGCATCGAGCGCTACAATGATGCCGGCCATCGACAGCATCGACGTCGCAGCAATCGCGATGCCATACAAACCGGCGCCGCACATGTTGCCCAACCAGTAGGAAACCAGGATCGCAACGCATACCGACAATACCGGATAGGCAGTCGATTTCATCGACACGCCGAGACCGGCGATGATGTTGGTGCCATGACCGGTGGTCGATGCCTGTGCCACGTGTTGCACGGGCTTGAAATCAGTGCCGGTGTAGTATTCGGTGATGTAGACCATCAAGCCGGTCAGCACAATGCCGACTACCGCCGCACCCATCATCGGAATGCGCATCGGTTCCGGCAAGACTTGCCAGGTAACAATCGCGAAGCCAATCAGCGACAAGCCGGCAGCCCACCACAAACCGGTGTACAGGGCCGACATGATTTTCTTGCCCGGTTGCGCCTTGACCATCGAGCAGCCAACGATTGACGCCA
>Ga0302315_10002425_pt1 | contig 17653 bp, 15 predicted proteins | sample III_Palsa_N3_1_FD_200532 | JGI IMG/M metagenome (GOLD analysis project Ga0302315, IMG submission 200532) | Peat permafrost microbial communities from Stordalen Mire near Abisko, Sweden - III_Palsa_N3_1 | ecosystem: Environmental > Terrestrial > Soil > Palsa > Peat permafrost | place: Sweden... | reverse complement strand
CCTATCATCAAAGACCTCTTTGTTATCCTTCACTATCTGCAAGGCCGCCTGATTGCCAATTCTTTTCTGATCCTCCGGGCTGGGCACGGCGAACATGCCGCCGGCTTCCGCAGGCGTAGAGGCAAGCAAAAGAGGCGCCATAGACATGCCTATGCCGCCGATCAATCCCTTTGTTAGAAAGCGGCGTCGAGACGAGTCGCATGGTCGATCGTGTTGAGACATAGTCATTCAAAGATTATAGCGCGTTTGTGTCTGCAATGGTTCGTTGCGGGTTTCTGGCAGAAGGTATACTACTGCGGAAGCGAACTTTTGACCCCGACTTGACAGGTAACTGGACTTTTCGAACCATGAATTTTGTAGCTCTTGAACGCACTGCGATAGTGCTCGGCAGTGGTTTTTTTGTGAGAGCCTGGTTTTCATGGCGCGGGCACCAGAGAAAGCGCAAGGATTTTGAAGCTCGCCTTGTAGACGGAGCTGTCTTGGAAGCGGTCTTCACTCCGCAGAGGGGAATGACGGACGATCTTGATCTCCTGGCCGAGATGCGCGATACGTTCTCTCACCTGAACAGGCGCGCTTATGCCCAGGAGTTCTGGGGAATTACCGATCAGTTGATCACCCTTCACGACAGACTGGAAGAACCGCAGCGCGATACCATGCACCGCGCCATCATCCGTCTCATTTCCAGCAAAGACCGCTGGCTCCAGCTGATCGGAGCACGAACTGCCGTACGGCTGCATTTGACAGAGGGGATCGAGCCCATGGAAGCGCTCGTGCAAGACAGCCTCGGGACAGATCTCAGCGAGGAAACCGCGGCCGACAAACGATGGCGCGAAGAGCTTCAGGACGCGATTGAAGCCCTGCACAACCCTGAGAGCTAGGTAGACCGCAGAAGAACCACGGTGACTCCGGCTCCGCCTTCGTCGGCATCGGCAGTCGCAAACGATTCGACTAGAGAATTATGCGCGAGATAGTCCTGGACCGCCCGGCGCAGCGCTCCCGTTCCTTTTCCGTGCACGATCCGTGTCCTGGTTAGGCCCGCGGCATACGCCTCATCGATGTACTTGTCTACATTTCTCAGAGCTTCGTCCGCACGCTGACCGAGCAGCGTTATCTGGGGCGTGATATTCAGGGCGCGCTGCACCATATCCCCACCATCGGACCCTGCTGCCGTGTGTGAATTTGTGTTACTGGCGAAAGTGATTGGGATTGCAGCCTCGTGCTTGTCTTCCGGAGGGCTGGCCGGTAGTCTATGTTCGCCTTTTTCTTTCTTCGTGCGGCCATTGCGGTCGTCTCCAATGAGCCTCAGTGTTGCCACGGGAACGTTCATACGGATCGATCCGACCTGCACGGGGATAGAGAGGCCGCGTTCGTCGTCGAGAACCTCTCCGGTCACCCCAAGCGAGGGGATTCGAACATGGTCTCCGGTGCGAAGAGGCCTGCTCGGGGCAGAATCCGTAATGGTGTCTTCCTCAACAATCACTTGCTGCGAGATGGCGCTTTGCAGATCGGACTCTATTTCCTTGATCTTGGCCCGGGCGCGTTCAGTCTCGCGCCCTTCCGAACTTGCCTTGCGGAGTTCCGAAAGAGTATTGTCCAGTCGATCCTGAGCCCTGCGGAAGAGCTGGCGAGACTCTGCCTCCATCCGGTCTCTCGCTTCGCGGCGCAGCGCTTCCAGGCCTTCCAGCTCTTTTTCGTACTTTCGACGCAGCATTTGGGCTTCGAGCCGCGCCCGCTCCGCCTCGCGCGCGTCCTGAATGGCCTGGCGCCGCCCATCTTCAAGCTCCTGCAGTAAACCAACGGTTTCATTGGATCCGGACCAGTCCAGACGCGCGCCTTCAAGAACGCTCTCCGGCAGTCCAAGCCGCGCTGCAATGGCGAACGCATTGGACGACCCCGGAATGCCCTGCAACAATCGGTAGGTAGGGCTGAGCGTGTTGGTGTCGAACTCAACGCTCGCGTTTTCTACTCCAAGCGTACTGAAGGCGTAGGTTTTGAGCTCCCCGTAGTGCGAGGTGGCTATGACCCTGGCTCCCTGGGTCCGAAGAGCTTCCAGAATGGCGCGCGCCAGGGCTGCGCCCTCGGCGGGATCGGTTCCTGCGCCTACTTCATCGAGAAGGACCAGTGAGTTTGGCCGCATATCGCGCATAATCTGCACGATATTGCCAATATGGCCGGAAAACGTGGAAAGGCTCTGCTGCAGGCTTTGCTCGTCGCCAATATCGGCAAAGACCGAGTAATACAGATTGACTTCGGCCGATCGGCAGGGCACATGCAGGCCGCACTGAGCCATGAGCGTGATCAATCCGAATGTCTTTAAACTGACCGTTTTTCCACCGGTATTTGGACCGGTGACGAGCAAAATCTGATTTTCCGGCCCGCCCAGTTCAATATCGATGGGGACGACGATTTCCGGATCGATTCCAGGATGTCTTGCCGCCTTCAGGCGGGTGTAGCCGTTGCTGTTCAGCACGGGTTCCACAGCGTTCTGAACCTGAGAAAGTTTGGCGCGCGCGGCGGTAAAGTCGATTTGGGCGAGGGCGGATACGGTTTCCGTCAACGATGGGGCTAGCCGGCGGACTCCGTCGGTCAGACGCGCCAGGATCCTGGCGACTTCGTTTGCTTCCTTGACCGAGAGCTCCTTGAGTTCATTGCCAAGATCCACAACGGCCTGAGGCTCCATAAACAGGGTGGCGCCCGAGGCAGACGTGTCGTGGACAATGCCGCCAAACGCACCCCTGTGGTCCGCCTTCACGGGTACGCAGTACCGCTCGCCGCGCTGTACGATGACGGGGTCCTGCAGCATGGTGCGCATGGGACCGCTCACAATGGTGTTCAGCTTATCGATCATCCGCTGCGCTGTAACTTTCTTACGGCTGCGTATGCGCGCTAAATCGGGGGTGGCGTTGTCGTTGATCTGACCGTTTGGGGCGATGCATGCGGTGATCTCGGCTTCGAGAGTGGGATAGAGCCCCAGACTTCCGGCCTGAGCTGCCATGCGGGGGTAGTCTTCCAGACGCTGCAGAAATGTCTTCAAACTGCGAGCTGAAGAGATCGTGTTCTGTACATCGAGCAGATCGCGCGGATCGAGGGATGAACCGATGGTCGACCTGTGAATCTGCGGGCGGATATCCGTGACCCCCCCAAGAGGCAGGTTTCCGCGCAGGTCGATCAGCGACCGGCACTCAGTCGTGTCCTTCAGGATCTCCTTCACCAAAGCCAGGTGGTCGGAGGGCAGCATGGCTTCGGCCTTTTCACGGCCAAGCGAACACGCAGTCAAACCCGCAAGCTCGTTGCGTACTATATTAAATTCTAAAACCCGGAGGGCATGTTCGTTCATTGCCCACGTAGTTTACCCTACCTGCAATGCTACCGTGCTGTCTGGGTGCCACTTCGGTCGCTCTGGAGCGGAGTGTCTTAGAGACGGACACCGTTCTGGAGGCTTAGACCCCGTTCGATGGTTCTATGGGCGGACCTGTAGGCTATGCGGGCCAGGGACGCGGGCTGCATGCTGATGGCGACCAGTTCGTGGATTGCTGTGCTGGAGGTGGCTCCCCAGCGTTCCTTCCATGGAGTCTGATCCGGCAGGAAATTAATCTTTCGAATGCCTTGAGCCTGGGCGCGACGAATAAGCTCCGATCCCAGAATAAAGACGGGGCTGTAGTCGTACCAGTCCGCACTATAGCCGGAATAATAGACCACTACAGCATCTCCACTGTGCAGAAAGGCCTGTGCGGCGATAATCTCGCCGTTCGCTTCCATAATGCCCAGCGTCACCTTTTGCTGATCGGCCAGCCGTCTCATAATATCCCTCAGGAACGTGACATGCCTGTCTCCGCGCATATGCGTGCCATGGTACATCCCGCGCTGATTTAGAGCTCTGTGGTTATGCAGGCGGACAAGGTCGGGGAAATAGTCGCGCACTTCGTCCGGTCGTTCCGCCCAGTGGGTTCTCCAGCGAACCTGCGCGCGGTCCAGCTTTCGAGGATAGTACTTGAGATTGTCTCTCATCGAACGACTCAGAGTTCTGCGGTAGGTTTCCCAGTCCGATGGAAGGCTTAGGATTTGTGACCCTTCGGCTGTGCGCCGTTTGACCTTATGACGTTTACTGGAGACCGGAAGCTGCTCCAGGAAGGTGCGTTCCGTTTGGACCCGGAGCTTCATAAAGTCCCAGGACGAGGATTGGTCTCCAAATAGATATTGCAGCGCCGCGTAGAGCACGGCATCTTCGCAACCGTGGCGGATCACGACAGTAGGCTCCTCGGTCATCCCTTCGCCATCACGCCCGTCATCCCCGAACTGCCGAATTTCCCTCGACCAGCATCCTGCCGACAGTCTATCGACCCCATAGAGCGGAATAAGGCCGTAAAGCTGATGTGACCCGCTGTAAACGGCAAGGATCCGCATCGTTCGAAGTGGCCCAGAGGTTGGAACACTGTCCCCAAAGTGCAGCCACCAGGAAACAGCCCAGTCCCAGCTTGCGAACAGGCTTTGCTGCGTACTTTCTTTCCACACCTGACTCCAGTCGTCCTTAAGAGCCAGTAAATCCTGGAGGTCCGTAATTTCATGGACAAAGAGTTTTTGGTCCAAATGGGATTGGCAATTGGCAAGTGTAAGCAACATATTACATGGATCCGTGACCGGTGACTACCCGGGCGTATTCGACACCAGAAATGCCGTTGGGGCAATTTAGTTATGTGTCTTCTTAAAGGACGTCTTGACAATAAATATTCTACCGTAGAACTAAGCCTAATATCACATGCCCGTCAACTTTATGTTTGCTGTTATGAAAAATATGATTTATCATATTTTTTAGTCTTGGGAACATTGCAGACCAGAACTTCGTTTAAGGAAGTACATACCTCGGGAGGATCGAGACATGACAGTTATGATCGCCCGGGCAGTTCTTCCGCTGGCGCTCCTTGTGACCGCTGCCGTTCGCCTGCCTGCGGCACCGGATGCCAACAGCTTTTCCACCGCTCATTTACACACGCTGTCGCTGACCGTACACGTAGTCAGCGAGAATCGTGATGAACTCGATAAAATACCGGGAGACTTCGCAGAGGCCTACCGCTTCCATACCCTGTCCTTTTCCTACGAACAGCCGGGAAAGCTGCACTATGAAACGGTTGTACTGGGAACGCACATCGCCTACACGATAAACGGAAACAAGAAGTACAGCTCTATCCCCAGTGTCCACCTGCACAAGGTGGAAGACGTGACTGGGGCTCCCGCCAAAAAGCAAACGCTGCTTGACGTAGGCCTAGTTTCACCAGAGTTTCTCGGCGAATACAGCGCGACTTACACGGGAATGGCGGGCAAGGATTATGTGTTCACTCTCGAGTCCAAAGTACCTGGGGAAACCATTAAAGATGTAGTATGGATAGACCCTGTTACGCACATTACGGCTCGAAGATTCCACTACAACCGCGATGGGAAGTTGATAAGCTCCTTTGTATACTGCAATCCAGTTGCTGTTTTTCCAGGAATGTACGTCCCAACGCGGATTGAAGTGTATAATCAGTACAACAAGCTCGCCGCGGTCTCTAATTACACGGATATTAAGGCCAATCTGCCCATCAGCGAGTCCATATTTGATTTTTGATTAGACCTGCAACGACTTTAGCCTGCCGCTATGATGTGGCGGCGGCGCTCATTCTTTCCCTCACGTCCCTGTTCAGATTCTGGTACTCAGCAACCCACGGGCTCGTACAAGACGAAGCCTATTACTGGCAATGGTCCCGCCATCTTGCCTGGGGATACTACGACAACACCCCTCTCATCGCTCCAGTCATAAGGCTTTTTACGACTCTTCTGGGCGATACGCAGCTAGGGGTACGGTCGGGAGCCATTGTCTGTTCGTTTATCGCCCTGTCGTTTATTTATCTGATTGCGCGACGTCTTTGCGGGCCGCTGGTAGCTCTGGTCTCCCTTCTGATCTCCGGTGTGCTGCCTCTCTTCGCCATTGGGGCCATGCTCATGACCCAGGATCCCGTGCAGCTGGCCTGCTGGGGGGCTACTCTCTATATGGTTCTGTTTGCCCTCGACGGCAAAGGCTGGCTGTGGCTTGTTGCGGGGGTGTTTGCGGGATTAACAGCCATGGCCAAGTTCAATGGCTGGCTTATAGTGCCGTCCATCCTTCTTTTCCTGGTTATAGAACCTACCTACCGCAAGAAGTGGCTGATGCGGCCGGAGCCTTACATAGCGGCGCTGATTGCATTTGCTGAGTTTGTGCCGTTTCTCTGGTGGAACCATACGCATCAGGATGTCTTCTGGCACCACATTCTTTCCGTCGGTTCCAGGGGATCGGGACACGATGGCCTGCGCTGGTTCTGGAGATTTTTGGGCGACCAGGCGGTTGAGCTGTCCCCGCTCCTTTTGATCGCATTGATCTACATTCTATGGCGTGCGCCCAAGGAAAAAGATCCGGAGAAGCGGTTCGCTTCGCTGTTCCTTTGGGCTCCCACGTTTACCGTCTTTGCCTCAACCACGCTGGTTAGTCTTCGAAGCAAGGTTGAAGGCAACTGGGCCGCTTCGGCGTACTTTACGGGTGTCATCCTGCTGGCACAGCTTCTAATCGCACTCTGGTCCACGGGTAGAATGCGATGGCGCGTTCTGGTGACCGTGTCCTGTGTGCTGAGTATTCTTATCAGCACTGTTGGGCTATACCCGGATGTGCTGTACGCTGTCGGCATCAGAATGAGCAACCCTCGTCAGGATAGGACCAATGAAACCTATGGATGGCCCACGCTGGCAGAACGGGCGGAAGCGGAGCAAAAGGCCGTGGGAGGGGATGCCTTTGTCCTGGGCGCGAACTACCGAATCCCGTCCGAGATATCCTTTTACACCCCTGGCCATCCAGCCACCTACTGCATAGCGCTTCTCGACAGACCCACCGAGTATATGTTCTGGCAGGATCTTCAGCATAACCTCATCGGTCGTAACGCGGTTTTTCTGAACGACTCAGACATCCAGGACCACGTGAATCGATTGAGACAAGTGTTCGATCGGGTAGAGATCCAACCGCCGCTTCTCATCTACCGTAATCCTCCCTACGGGGATAGGCCGATCAGGGTGATCCAGGTATACCGGTGTTTCGGATTTAAGGGATACGATCAATCGGTGTGGCAGAGTGGCTGGTAGCGTTCAGCACGCATCAGGACAGTCCGATTACAATCCTGATTTCGCCTGGTTTCACCAGAAGGCGAGTGTGGGGCAGCGGAGTGGTCAGGCAGAAGGACCGCTGGTCGCTCAGAGCCGCGAGAACCGCTTCCAGTCCTTCCGCTCCCACGAAATCCAGCGTTCCGCGCACAGAGGCAATTGCGCTGCGCAATACATGGCGCTGCATGGATTCAGACAACGCCAGCAGCTTATGCCCGTCGATTCTGAGGCCGCCCTCTTTGATCGCTGTGCTCAGCGTGGGTAAGAGTTGCTGTGCTGTGCTGGTTAAATGCTCATTGTCTCTAACGGCGATCTCCGAGAGGCTGATAATGGCTCTACGCACCTTGCTATTGTAGTTGCGTTCCAGCAAGGGCAAAAGTTCGTGCCGAATTCGATTGCGGGTGGCGATGGTTGGGTCGCTGTTTGTAGAATCGATTCGCGGTGAGAGGCCCTGTTCCAGACAGTAGGCTTCGACACTCTCCCTGTTTACATCGAGAAGCGGACGGATATGATCCTCGCGCTGATAGGGAATGCCCTTGAGGCCTTCCAGGCCTGTTCCTCGCACGATATGGTGAAGGATAGTTTCCACACGGTCGTCCTGAGTGTGCGCCGTCGCTATTTTGGAGGCGCCCACCCGAGCCGCGGTTTCTTCAAGAAACAGATAACGGCCGATTCGCGCCGCTTCTTCCATGCCTACACCACGGCTTTCGCGGATGGATGGCACATCTATGCGCCCCGTGACACAGGGAATATCCTCGCTGGCGCAAAAGCTCTCAACAAATTCACGGTCCGCGTCCGATTCTTCGCCACGAAGGCCGTGGTCGGCATGAGCCGCTCCAAGCCAATCCAGCTTAATCGTTTCCCGCAGGTCGATCAAGACGTGTAAAAGGGCGAGAGAATCCGGTCCGCCGGAAAGGGCGACCAGGACTCGCTCGCCCTGCGTAATAAGCGGCGCGCGCGGATCTCTCTGGAAGATCGTCTTAAGGACTGTGTCTTTGAGATCCATGGATGCCTTAAGCCTCCAGGCGCTCCTTAAGCAGTCTATTTACCAGATCCGGCTTGGCCTGTCCCTTGGTCGCCTTCATGATCTGGCCGACGAGGAATCCAATACTCTTGTCGTTGCCGGCTTTGATTTTGGCGACGACATCCGGGTTGGCGGCGATGGCTTTGTCCACTTCGGCGGCGATAGCCCCTTCATCACTCACCACGGCAAGTCCACGGGCGGACACGATCTTATCCGGAGCGTCTCCCGTGCTGTACATCTCTTCCAGAACGGACTTAGCGCTTGTGTGGGTAATCTTTTCGTTGTCGCGCAGGAGTACGAGCGCGCCGAGGTTTTCCGCAGACACCGGGGAATCCTGGATTTCCGTGTTTGACGCGTTGAGCAGACGAGCGAGTTCTCCGGTCAGGAAGTTGGCCACCGATTTGGGATCGCTGCCGCTTTTTAACACCGCCTCAAAGTAGTTCGCTGTTGGACGCGAGGATGTGATGATTTCCGCATCGTATGTCCGAAGGCCATACTGGGTTATAAATCGCTCACGCTTGTCGTCGGGCAGTTCGGGCAAGGCCGCCCGTGCCGCCTCGATGACCTCCTGTGTGAAGTGCAGAGGAACGAGATCGGGCTCAGGGAAGTAGCGGTATTCCTGCTCTTCTTCCTTGAAACGCATGTGGTAGGTTTCGCCGCGCACGTCATTCCACCCCATGGTCTCCTGGCGCACTACGCCTCCGGCATCAAGGGTTTCGCCCTGGCGTTCGGTTTCGTACTGCACTCCCCGGAACACGGACTTAAATGAGTTGAGGTTTTTGATCTCCGTTTTCGTGCCCATGCTCTCCGAACCCACAGGGCGGATGCTGACATTGGGCTCCGCCCGAAGGTGGCCTTCTTCCATCTTTCCGTCTGATACGCCCAGATAGATAAGAATAGAGCGCAGCTTTTCGAGATAGGCTTTGGACTCTTCAGCGGAATGCAGGTCGGGAGGGAATTCCGTTACGATCTCCATCAGAGGGACGCCGCTTCGGTTGTAGTCTACTTCGCTCTCGTTGCCGCCGGCATGGATCAGCTTGCCTGTATCCTCTTCGAGATGGACGCGTCGAATATGCACGCGCTTTGTGGACCCGTCTTCAAGGGTGATGTCGAGATACCCTTTATTCCCAATCGGGTTTTCGTACTGGGAAATCTGGTAACCCTTGGGCAGGTCGGGATAAAAGTAGTTCTTGCGCGCGAACAGGCAGTCGCGTGAGATCTCGCAGTTCAACGCAAGTGCGGTGCGCAAAACGAGGGCCACGGCCTGTCCGTTCATAACAGGCAGAGAGCCAGGCAGTCCAAGACACACCGGGCAAGTCCTCGTATTGGCTGCGCCTCCAAAGTCGTTGGCGCAGCTGCAGAACATTTTACTGTGGGTCAGGAGCTCTGCATGGCACTCCATTCCAATTACTGGTTCGTACTGGGTCATAAGTTCACTCTATTTGTAGACATTGTCGCGTAAGTCGATTTGTGGCAGCACTTTCGATATTATCTCATGCTGTCGCTGTTTTTGCGCCCTGCAGGTCTCCGAAACTGATCCAATTTCCGTTTCTTACGGCCATTCGGAGGAATATAAGCCCTACAAGGGTTCCGATGATCAGGGCCGGCAGGCCTGCTTCGGGTCCGAATTCACCGCCGGTGATCCAGGTCGGCCCATGGAATTGGGCGTGGTATACGGACGGGCCGATGGGCAGGCCTGAGACCGGGGCTCCGTACACCGATCCCTGAAACAGGTTCCAGGCCCAGTGTATTCCTATGGGCAGCCAGAGCCTTCGGAGCAGCATATAGGCCGCGGCAAGGAGCAGTCCGGCTTCCGCGCCGATAAAGAGCCCGCCAATGAGAGCGGCCGGCTTAGGGTTTGGGCCCAGGTTAAAGATGTGCAGCACTCCGAAAACAACCATGGAGCTTAAAAGCGCTATCCCGCTGCCCCAGCGGTTTTCGAGGGTCTGGAAGAAGTACCCCCGGAAGACAGTTTCTTCGTACAGGGCGACTATAAAAAAGAAGAACACATCTCTGGAGATGGTTCTCTGGTCGACGGCGCTCAATATTGCCGGACTAAGACGAACCCAGCCTCCCGCAACAAATGCCGCGAAGACAAGCGACATCAATCCGGCGCCAATCAGAAAGCCAATCGTTGTCTCTTTTAAAGAAGCGCTCCGCCCCCTAAACCCGAAGGCTGCAATGGGCTTGCGATCTACGAGCCAGGCCATAATCAACAGAGCGGGGATGGCGCCCAAAAGCGCGTCAATCTCTCCATAGAATATGAACAGAGACATCGACAGGCGGCCTATAAAATAGGCGAAGGCGAGCGGTATTCCCAGCGGAATACTAAACAACACCGACATCACAAAGAATAGAACGATCTTTGTGATGGGGAAATTTATAAAGGCGCTCCAAGCCGCCCATGGATTAGGGACGTTTGGCTCCTGCACCTCCCCACCTGCCGCAGGCGGCCAATCTACGGGCTGATTAGAGCTTTGGCCGCTGTCGATGCCACTCTGTGGATTGTTCATATGCGTATGCGATCTGGAGCAAGGTCTCTTCAGCAAAGGCTGGAGCCATAATCTGCAGGCCAATGGGCAGGCCATTGCTGAATCCGCAAGGAATGGAGATCGCCGGAATACCCGCCATGTTAGCCGGGATGGTCAGAACGTCACTCAGTTTCATGGCAAGCGGATCGTTCGATCGTTCCCCAATCGGGAAGGCAACGGTAGGGGCGGTGGGCGAAACGATGGCGTCGTACTTCTCAAACGCGGTGTCGAAGTCACGCTTGATTAGTGTTCGGACCTGCTGCGCTTTGATATAGAAGGCATCGTAGTAACCCGCCGAAAGAGCGTAGGTGCCGATCATAATGCGCTGCTTTACCTCGGCGCCAAATCCCTCTTCCCTGGTCTTTTCGAAAAGGTCCACATAGTTTGTGGCGCGGGCGGTACGGTGGCCAAATCGGACGCCGTCGTAGCGGGCCAGGTTGGACGACGCTTCGGCAGGCGCCAGTATGTAATAGGTGGGCAGGGCATACTCCGAGTGGGGGAGGCTAATTTCCTCGGCGATAGCGCCGAGTTCGGTCAGTTTCGCGATCGCCGCCTTCACCGCATCGGCAACGCTACCTTCCACTCCCTGAGCAAAGTATTCTCTGGGCACGCCAATCCGTTTGCCCTTGATGTCCCCAGTCAGTGACCTAGCGTAGTCGGGCACTTCAAGATTGACTGAAGTGCTGTCTCGGGGATCGTAGCCGCTGATGGCGGTAAGAAGCGTCGCCGCATCGCGGACATCGCGTGTAATCGGCCCGATCTGGTCCAGAGACGAAGCGAAGGCGATCAGGCCGTAGCGGCTGACACGTCCGTAGGTTGGTTTTAGTCCGACAACGCCGCAAAACGCGGCCGGCTGGCGAATCGATCCGCCTGTGTCGGACCCAAGAGCCCATGCGGCTTCGCCTGCGGCAACCGCCGCGGTCGATCCGCCGGAGGATCCGCCGGGTACAGCCGAGAGGTCCCATGGGTTGTGCGTGGTAAAGAATCCGGAGTTTTCCGTGCTGCTGCCCATGGCAAACTCATCGAGGTTCACCTTGCCCGTAACAACGGCTCCCGCATCGTTCAGCTTCTCAACAACGGTGGCATTGTAGGGAGGCAGAAATCCACGGAGAATTTTCGAGGAGCACGTGGTTTCCACGCCCGTAGTGCACATGTTATCCTTCAGCGCAAGTGGAATTCCTGCGATGGGGGACAGCTTTTCTCCAGCTTTGCGAGCTTCATCCACGGCATCGGCCTGCTTTAGAGCCTCATCCTTTGTAACAGTGACGTATGCCTGGACATTATCCTCGACGCTGGAAATGCGGTTGAGAAATGCTTCGGTTACTTCCCGTGCTGATACTTCGCCCGCCGAAAGTTTGTTGGACAGCTCAAAAGCTGTGAGTTCGAACAGTTCCATAACGCTCAATCCTCCATAATCTGTGGAACGATAAAGTTCCCATCGCGCTTCTCTGGAGCGTTGAGCGTGGCTGCGTCCCGGGGGAGCGAAGCGGCGGCGACATCGTCACGGAAGACATTCTGCAAAGGAAGAGAGTGTGATGTCGGCGGAACGCCTGTGGTGTCGAGTTCCTGAAGCCGCCCAAACTGCTGCAAAATATCGTTCAGATGGCCGGTCAGCGCGACCTTTTCATCGTCCGTCAATTGCAGGCGGGCAAGCTGTCCAACCTTGGAAATCTCTTCGAGGGAGAGTTGTGAAGACATAATGATCGTTGTAATTCCTCCCATTACAAAACTTGGCTTTGGATTTAGACCTGAAAAAACGTGCCGGGAAAGCTTCCCGGCACGTCAATCGGATGTATTTCAGATTCCGCGTTCCACGACGATTACGGTGTGCTGCGCGTTTTAGTTCGTTTCGGCGCTACGGGCAATGGAGCAAGGGACTTAAGGTCGGCTATGTTTTCTAAGTTGAAATGAAAATCTATGACTTCATTGATATCGATAGGCCCAAGAGCTGCAAATTGATCGCGCTCTTCGGTAGTTGCCTCATAAGCCACGTCCTTCAGTATTCCCTCTTCCCATTCCTCCTGCTTAACGAACTGTTCTCCCAGCTTTTTACAGCGAGAGCAGCGAAACTTCACGTATACGAAGCTGGGACCGAAAAGTCGTACGTACAGTCCGTGTTGGACAATGTCCTTTCGGACTATCCTTTGACCGCAATTACACTTTATCGACGTCCTGATGTTGCTCATGAGTACCACCTCCCGGTTAAGATTTAGGGTTTAACCTAACTTTAGAGCGAGCCGAACGGCAGGTGAGCAAAAGATCTGAGATCTTCGGGAGGTACCGATTCTCGCCAGCCTTTTGTTCATTATAACACATTCTATAAGAGTCTAGTATTGAAGATATTTTTAAGGACGCTACTTTTTGTTTTACTGTTCCCATTTATTGAAGGGATCCCACTATAACCGGGTCAATAACAGCGCAATCAAGAAAATTGTTTCCAGTTTGTAAGATTTGTCAAGAAAAGAGAAGTTCCAAAATGAAAATCCAACACAGGTCAGGCTTTACTCTGATTGAGCTGCTAGTCGTCATAGCCATTATAGCGATTCTCGCGGCCATTCTGTTCCCCGTATTTGCCAAAGTTAGAGAAAAAGCACGGCAGATTTCCTGCGCCTCCAACCTGAAGCAGTTGGCGCTTGGAGTAATCCAGTACGTTAGCGATTACGATCAGCAATATCCCTCTATTGCACCTCTCACTGTTACCGGCACCAGCACCCAATACGCGTTCTGCGGATGGGCAGGGCGGATTTATCCCTACATTAAGAGCACGGCTGTTTACAAATGTCCAGATGATCCCACGCCGCCACAGGTCTTTGGGACGGTTACAAAATATCCTGTGTCTTACGCTATGAACAAAAATCTGTTGTCTGTATCGAGTGTTACGCCGTCAGCTACATCTGTCCCAGCTCCTCCAGCGGCAGATGCTTCGTTAGCTTCTCCTTCACTGACTGTTCTGTTTCTTGAGATTCAGGCTAACGTCGCTGACATGACAAATCCGACTGAACAAAACTCAGCTGACGCGAATTTGACGGGCGCTCCTCAAGACGGCAACAGCACAAGTATTGCCAAATATGTAACAGGACCGTACCCAAATCCGCAAACAGGATTCAAGTCGGTCACTACAGTTCATACAAACGGAGCTAATTATGCAGCATGCGACGGTCACGTAAAGTGGTTTGGTGGAAACCGCCTCTCGGCAACAAGTAATAATCCGAACGGAACCACTACGCCTTGTGCTACTACGTCCTACGATTTCGCTAACAAGTGCGCTACATCGACAACGGTTATGGACAACGGTGGCGGCCCAGGTTCAGCCATATTGACTATGAGTATATATTAGACACGGTAAGAAGAAATGTTACACGTAAAAGCGGCCGGGTTCGAAAGAACTTTGGCCGCTTTTCGTTGTCTTAAATCTAAATGAAGTTCTTAAAATCGTTCGCTTGGAAAGATGTGTCGGACATTTCCTTAAGCGCGGATTTGTAGTCTCCAAGCAGGGTGGGGTTGAGGGTGCGCTCTGCGTGGGTCAGGTCGTGTCCCAGGACGATGACTTTGCCGCCGGTTTCTTTTGACTTTCTGCGGCATCGGCCTGCTCTCAGGATCAGGCTTTCAGGGAGGCAGAAGGTGGTGATCAGGACATCGGCGCTGATATCGCCGCTTTCGATGGCTGTGCCTGTGGTCACCAGTACGTATCCTTTGCCTTCGCTCTCGCGCTGCTTGATTTCGGCGTACACGGCGCGCCTTTCGTGGGGCGGCTGGCGTCGAAGGTAGAGCAATACGTCGTGCTGTCCGGACTGATGCAGCTCTGTGAAGACTTCGATGGCGGCCTCTGCGTCTTCCGTGACCACCACAACGCGGCTGACCTTGGAAACTACGGAGAGCGCGAGCCGAACACTGTGCTCGGAAGTGATTATGTCCGGGTGGTATTCCAGAGTTATCCCGGATTCGCCTACTTCAGGGACGTCCAGCGGCTCCAAAAAGCCCAATTCCTGTCGGTACGGATCAGAGAGGGTGCTCGATCCGACCACGACATCCATATCGGCGGCAAACAGGAATTCGACCAGTCTTTGAAACTCCTCGAAAGCGTCGGTTTCGTAGCTGTGCGCCTCATCAAAGTAAAATAGATCGCGGCGACCTGGAGCCGTTCCTGGCATGGTTAACGCGGATGGCAGTGCATGTAATCCGCCGCCGCCGAAAAAGATTTCCCTGAAGCGGGCGAGCGACGTCAAGACAAGGTCGACATCCGCTTCGAGTGGGTTCAGAACGACCATCTCTTCGCTGCCGCCTTCGGGAAGGAATCTACGGCAGGGGATAGGGGTGGTATCTCCACGCGGTGTGTCCACATAAACGGTGCGAGGGGTGTTGTCGGCAAGGCTTGCCGTCTTTAAATACGGAACCAACCGGTACAGGTAGTCATCGAGCGGGGCGTTGTCGTCCCCAATCAAGTACAATCTGCGCGGAGCTCCGCCCCGGCGAGGTCCGAGGCCTGGAATCGTTACGGCCTCGGTTTTTCCCGCTCCGGTTGGAGTGGTGATAAGATAGCTGGCGTCACTTTCCTGAAGGGAAAGGCGCTCGTATGCTTTCGTCTGCCAGTCATAGGGGGTCTTTATGACCGCTCCTGTGGTGAGCTGGTATGCTGCGGCGGCAATATCGGACATGTATCCCTGCGCTTTCGTGCCGGCGGTCACGGCACCGACAGAATATTATAACATGGCTTTACCGTCCAACTACAGTTGGCGCGGCATCCTGGCATAAAGTTCCTTAGGAATTCTGGAACGCATAGAGCATGTTTTGTGTTTAAGCCTATCGTATATTACCGGACACCACGCCATGACAGAGGCTTAAGACGATGCCTTCAAATTGTGCGAACTCCCCCGTTCCGTCATTGGAATGGACGCCAGCCATTCTGGAACTGCATGCGGAGCGAACTTTTCTACATCGAGCGTAAGCAGGGCTTCAAGTCGGGTGCCGAAATCGATAGAACCGCCGCTGCGGTCCGCGAGAACGGCGATGCCAACAAGTGTGGATTCGGTGTCGGTGACGATTTTAAGGGTGTCTTTGACGCTTCCGCCGGTGGTGAGAATGTCATCCACCACGAGAACCCGTTCGCCTTTCGATATGGTGAAACCCCGACGCAGGACGCGGCCGATGCCTTCGTCGTTGCGTTCCGCAAAAATCCCGCGTGTGCCAAGGTGGCGCGCCACATCGTAAGCGAGAAGCATTCCGCCCGTAGTCGGTCCGAGAACGACATCGATCTGTTCGTTTGCAAATCGCCGCGCAATTTCCGCGCAGAGCTTCTCTACAAGGTGCGGATACTGAAGAACTTGAAATTTCTCCAGATAGGTCGCGCTGTGGTAGCCGGAAGCCAGAACGAAGTGTCCCTCAAGCAGGGCGCCACTCTCTTTGAATATAGCCAGTGCGTCTTCATTTGTCATCATAGCCCTATTATAGCCGCTTTGCTTGACAGGACGGGTACAACAATAGGACGCACGAAGATTAAATTGGAGAAGTTATGGCCGACGAAATGACGGCGCCTGCTGCAGAGGCAGAGGAACCCAAGCCAAAAAGACCAGACCCCATTACCACTCTTCTTGTATTTATCGGCGAGCTGGCTTTACTTTTAGGTCGAACTGTCCGCGAGATAGGCCGGGGAGGTATAGCAGGGTCCGATCTTATCGAGCAGATGTCTTCTCTGGGTGTGAGCACTATCCCCATCGCGCTGCTTACGAGCTTCACATCGGGCGGAGTTCTTTCCCTTTACTTTACGCCATTCTTGAACCAGTATGGAGCGACCCAGTTTGTCGGCGGTGTTGTGGCGCTCGCCGTTGCCCGGGAACTTGCTCCGGTGCTTACGGGAGTTGTATTTACGGCGAGGTCGGGCTCGATGATTGCCGCCGAGATCGGCACCATGAAAGTCACCGAGCAGGTCGATGCACTCCGCGCTCTTGCCGTCAGCCCAATCCGATATCTAGTGGTTCCCCGTCTGGTCGCCTCGGTGATCATGTTTCCGATCGTTTGCGCTCTGTCCGATGCTGCCGGCATTTTCGGCGGGTATATTGTCGCGGTGTACATGGAGAACACCCCTCCGCACGTTTTTACCGATTCCATAAAGAACCTGCTGCTCCCGACGGACTTTACCCTGGGCATGGTTAAGACCATATTCTTTGCGGTGATCGTAGCGTTGGTCGGCTGTCAGCAGGGACTTGAAACACGCGGCGGAGCAACTGAGGTTGGGAAAGCCACGACAAATACGGTCGTTATCTCAATCGTTATCATCTATATTTTAAACTTTGTTCTCGCAGACGTTCTGTTCCCGCAGTAGAGGCCAACTATGACGACATCCGCAGAGAGCGAACCCCCGGTTGATTGCGGGATATGTGTTCAGGGAGTTCAATACAGTGTGGCCCACAAGCATGTGCTGCGTGGCATCGATCTGACAGTAAAGCCGGGCGAGATTTTATCGGTTATGGGAATGTCCGGCTGCGGCAAGACAACTCTTATGCACTGCATTGGCGGGCTAATTCCTCCTTCTGCCGGCAAGATATGGATCGAACGCGACCAGATTGTGGGGATGAAGGAAAGCGCGCTGAACCACGTTCGTGAACGCATGGGCATGGTTTTTCAGTATGCGGCCCTCTTCGATTCGCTCAGTGTATTTGAAAACGTGGCCTTTGGGCTGAGGCGGCGGAAACATCTGCCCCTTCCTGAAATAAAAGAGATTGTCCGCGAGAAGCTTACTCTTGTCGGGTTGAGCGGTTCGGAGCAGCTCTTTCCTTCGGAACTTTCCGGAGGCATGGCCAAACGTGTTGGGTTGGCCCGCGCGATCGCCATGTCCCCGCAAATCCTGCTTTACGATGAGCCTACGAGCGGATTGGATCCCATCGTAGCGAGTGTCGTGGACGAACTTATCATGCAGATGCGCGATAAGCTTGGCGTAACCAGT
>Ga0302315_10002424_pt1 | contig 17658 bp, 16 predicted proteins | sample III_Palsa_N3_1_FD_200532 | JGI IMG/M metagenome (GOLD analysis project Ga0302315, IMG submission 200532) | Peat permafrost microbial communities from Stordalen Mire near Abisko, Sweden - III_Palsa_N3_1 | ecosystem: Environmental > Terrestrial > Soil > Palsa > Peat permafrost | place: Sweden... | reverse complement strand
CTAGTCTGGGTTGGCGCAAAGGGCGCCTCCGGTCCGCGGGAAGGACAGAGTCCACCTGGTTGTTTGCAGCCGTCGTCTTACGAACTCACTTTCTGCCCAACGCATGCGGACCCGGGCGAACGAAAGGAAGTTCGTTATGCCAGTACGCGTGCTCCCGCCGAAGTCAAACCTCGAACATCTGAAACATCAAGCCAAGGATTTAATGAAGCAGCGCGTTGCGCGTCTGCCGGAAGCAGCGCATCGGATACGGGAGTTTCATCCGCGATTCGGGCAGGCCGGGGACGCTGAAGTTTTTGGGGCTGCGTTTCGTTTAAGTGATGCGCAGCTGACTGTGGCGCGATCGCATGGGTTCGCGAGTTGGGCGCGGCTGAAGCGGCATGTGGAGAGGCCGACGTTGGCGGATCGGCTGGAGCTGCCGCATCATGAGCGGATTGAGGATCCGATGTTTCGCCGGGCGGTGGGGCTGCTCGACGCTGGAGATGCTGACGGTTTGCGGAGCCTGTTGCGGGAACATCCGGCACTGGTGAAGCAGCAGGTGCTGTTTGAGGGGCAGAATTATTTTCGATCGCCGACGCTGCTGGAATTTGTCGCAGAAAATCCGATTCGGCATGGGAGGCTGCCGGCGAATATTGTGGAGGTCGCAGGCGTGATCCTGGAGGCCGGACCGACGATGGCGGCGCGGAATGAAACGCTGATGCTGGTGGCAACGGGCAGCGTTGCGCGCGTGTGTGGCGTAACCGGCGCGCTGATCGCGCTGCTTTGTGAGTATGGAGCGGATCCAAACGCAGCGGTGGTGCCGGCGGCTGTGCATGGCGAACACGATGCGGTGCGGATGCTGATCGAACACGGGGCGAGGGTGGACGTGGTGGTGGCGGCTGCGCTGGGTTGGGTTGAGGAATTTGGTCGATTGGCTAAGACTGCTGCTCCGGAACAGCGTTGGCTGGCGCTGGCGGTGGCTGCGCAGTTTGGTCATACCGAGATTGTGCGGGCGCTGCTGGATGCTGGGGAAGATCCGAATCGCTACAATCCGCCGGGAGGGCATGCTCATGCGACGCCGCTGCACCAGGCTGCGCTGGCAGGGCATGAGGAGGTGGTGCGGCTGTTGGTGGAGCGCGGGGCTCGGATGGATTGGAAGGACACGATGTTTGGGGGGACGGCCGCGGATTGGGCGGCGCATGCGGGGAAGACGGAGGTGGAAGAATATCTTCGGTCGTCCAGCGCGGACGGCAAGAGTTAATTTAGTGGTGGGGGGCTAAAGGGTGAGCGCAAGCGGGTCTAAATGTGTATGATGCTGTAACGAAATTATAAAACTTCGCTTCATTCCGAAAGATACGCTGCGGGATTGATCTCGCGGTAGTTGTGATCGACATGGGCCCAGGAACGGCAAAGGGGGCTTTATGACTTTACCTTCGGGTCGCACGCGCGAAGTGCTCTCGTATTTGCGCGGCAACGTTCAGTTGTCCAAAACCGTAGAAGAGCTCAAGGAAGAGTACCAATCGGCTCATCCTTTTCCGCACCTCGTGCTGGACGACGTGTTTCTGCCGGAGACGCTCGATGCGTTGATCGACGAGTCGCCGTCGCTGGGGAGTGCGAGCTGGGCGCACGAGGATGACGAACGTCGAACCAAGATTAATTTTCGTTCGGCAACCGACCTCGGCGACTGTGGCTACCAGTTCACGGCTATGCTGCACTCGGCGGCATTTCTCTACCTGCTGACAGAGATCAGCGGGGTGAAGGCGCTGCTCCCGGATCCGTACATGGCAGGAGGCGCCTACCATGTGTATCCAGAGGGGGGAAAGTTCGATGTCCACGTGGACCGAAACGTAGATCATGTGACAGGCCTGATGCGCAGGATCGCGTTCCTGCTGTACCTGAACAAGAACTGGCGGCATGAGAACGGCGGCCAGCTTGAGCTATGGGACCAGGAGGGAACGGCGTGCGTGAAGAGCATTGAGCCAATGTTCAATCGCGTTGTGATGTTTGAAGTAGGGGACAAGAATTTTCATGGAGTGTGTCCCGTCACAGCAGGCAGTGGTGCGTTGCGACGGTCTTTTGTTTCGTACTATCACACCGTTTCGCATAAGCTAGCTCCGCATAATTCGATCTTCGCTCCGGCCATTTACCGGGACAAGGCGACGCTGAAATCTCGCATTGCTTCCAATTTTCTTCCCCCCGTTCTGTATCGCGCACTCAAGGGTGTTCGCGACCAGGGTAAGGCGCGGTGGCTTGGTTCGATTGAGCGGGATGGTCGAGGGTATTAGTGGCGGGTGCCGGACCATTCGAGGTAGGAGTGGAAGTCAGTGGAGTTGGGGGCGGCCATTTGGAATTTGCCGGTCATGATGGCGGAGGGGCCGGAGCCGTCGAGGTGATAGATGAGGCGGAAGTGTGGCGCGGTGGGCGGGCCCTGGGAGAGGAAGATGGCGGTGTTGGGGTCAGGGGTGGAGACGGTGTAGTAGATTGTGTGGCCTTCGCTGTCGAGGTATAGGGCGAGGAGCGAGGCGTGGTGGACGGCGAAGGCGTTGGGGTCGGAGAAGATGGTGAGGCGGTCGTGGTGGGAGCAGTCGAAGGTGCTGGGGCCTTGGCAGGAGTCGGCGGAGGAGGAGCGGTCGAGGGCGTGGCCGTTGAGGTCGCGGCGGAAGGTGTAGGTTCCGGCGACGTCGGCAGCTGCGGAGCCGGAGGTGGTGTGGGCGTTCCAGGTGCCGGTGAGGAAGTCGAGTGGGGCGAGGGGATCGGCGGGTGGGGTGGTTGGCGGCGTGGGAGTTGGCGTGGTGGCCTGGGAGTGAAGTAGGGGGCAGGCGGAAAGAGTTGCGAGGAAAAGCATGAGGGTGAGGAGGCGGCGCATGCGAAGAAGGTTAGCAGGCGTGGGCGTCTTTAGGCGAGAGTTGATGGAAGCGGAAGACAGATCAGGTTCGTGAGGTGGAAGCGGAGCGGGGAGCGGTGAACAGGCGGAGGGTGGAGGCGAGGAGGATGAGGGCTGAGAGCCAGGGGAACCAGGTGCCGTAGCGGTCGAAGAGGGTGCGGTCGTGGCGGAGGGGGACGTCGACGAGGAGGGAGGCGAAGGGGGTGGTGTCGGTTCGAGTTTCGGCGAGGATGCGGCCGCGATCGTCGGTGACGGTGAGGAAGCCGTTTTTGGCGGCGTGGGCGATGGCATAGCCGCCTTCGACGCCGCGCATGATGGCGATGTGTCCGTGCCAGGCGCGGTCGATGTGGAAGTCCCAGGCGGGATCGAGGAGGAGGTCGATGCCGGCGCGGCCGTAGTCGAGTGCAGGGTGGATGAAGTCCATGTCTTTGCAGATGGCGACGCCGATGGGGGCGGGGGTGTTCGAGAGCATCGCGAGGGCGGTGCCGGGCTTGAGGTCTGACTCAAACGGGGGGAGCATGTGCTGCTTGTCGTAGGTGGTGATGGGTTGGTGGGGGGTGTAAATGCGGGCCTGGTTGAAGGCGTCGGGGGCGACTACGTGGAGGACTCCGAGGATGAGGGTTGCACCGGTGCGGTCGGCTACGGATTGCAGGATGGGGTCGATGGTTGGGGCGTTGCTGGCGAGCAGGAGGCCGGTCTTCTCGGGCATGACTACGATTTTGGCGCCCTGGCGGGCGAGGCTCTCGGCGTGGGCGGCGTAGGTGGTGACGAGGGTCCGCATGGTGGCGGGCTGCTCGGCGAAGATGACTGTGTCGGTGTCGAGGAGAGCTACCTTGATGGTTTGTTGCGGAGTGGGTGCGGCGAGGCGGAGGGTGCCGAAGAGGATGGCCGCGGCGATGATCGCGAGGGAAGAGGCGATGACTGGGGTTGCGTGCGGGAGGTTTCTGCGGCGGAGATAGAAAGCGGTGGCGATGGCGGTGGGGAAGAGCAGCAGGAGGAAGGTAATGCCCCAGGGGCCGGTGAGCGAGGCGACTTGCAGGATGGGGAGGAAGTGCTCTTGCGTGTAGGCGAAGCTGCCGGCGGTGCCGTTGGCGGGGGCGAAGCTGGCGAGGTATTCGGTTAAGGACCAGAAGGCGGGGAGGGAGAGGACGGCGGCGAAGACGGCTCCGCGATGGAGGAGTGCGCGGAAGAGAAGGACGCCGGCGGCGAAGAGGAGCGAGGCGATGGAAAACGGGATGAGCCACGCGGTGATGGGCGCCTTGAGTACGAAATGCAAGTAGTAAAGGAAGGTGAGGGTGCCGAGCAGCACGGAGAGCGCTGCGGTTGCGCCTGCGATGCGCCACGAGGTGGTTTCGACGGCGAGGAGCAGGACGGGGATGGGGGCGATCCACATCAGGGGCCAGATGGGGTTCATGCCGTTGCCGGCGAGCAGGAGGGCGGCGGTGGTGAGGATGGCGAGGGTGGCGGCGAGGATGGGGCGTTTTTCAACGAAGGCCATGGAGGTATCTCCTGAAGCAGCGCTGGTAGAGCTTGCGGAATTGTTTTTCGGTTTGGTCGACGCGGCCGCCTAGATAGAGGACGATGAGGCCGTGGGAGATGGCGCTGAGTTCGAAGGCGATTTCTACTGCGTCGTCGGTGCGGAGTTCGCCGGCGCGCATGGCTTGCTCGAGGATGTTGACGGTGGGGTTGAAGGTGGGGGAGCGGCGGGCTTTGAAGTCGCGGGGGTAGACGCGGGCGCCTTCGCGGGGGACGAGGAACATGAGTTCGTAGAGGTTTGGAGATTGGAGGGCGGCGTCGAGGAAGACGTCTCCGACTTGGAGGAGGCGGTGCTCTAGGTCGCCCTTGAGGTTAAGGGATTGGACCTGGGCGGCGAGGGTTTCGAAGCCCTGGTTGGCGACGGCGTTGAGGAGGGTGGCGCGGTCGGCGAAGTGGCGGTAGATGGCCATGGGGGTGATGCCGCATTTTTCGGCGACGGGACGCATGGCGACGGCGGCAACGCCTCTGCGGTCGAGGAGATCGCGGGCGGCGGCTAGGATTGCGGCGGAAGTGGTTGGCGCGGGTTTGGCTGATCGGGTCATAGGTCTACACCGTATACATGAGTAGGTATACACCGTATACGCAGAGGCCGCAAGAGGGCGGTGATCGAATATTGAGGATCAAGAAGTTAGTGGGGGAGGAGGCAGAAGGGGGGTGCTAGGGCTTGGCCCTGGGGAGGGCGAGGAGCTTTTGGACGAGGGTGGAGAGGCGGTTGAAGTCCGGGGCTAGCTCGGTGGCGAGGGTGTGCACGGCGCTGCCGACGGGTTGCTGTTGCGCGAGGAAGAGTTGGTTGGTGAGGGCTTGCAGGGGGTTGTTGATCTGGTGGGCTAGCTCGTTGGCCATGCTGGCGGCGGCTGTGGAACTGGCCTGGTTGAGGAGTTGGGTGCGCTGGCGAAGTTGGAGCATGGCCATGGCGGCGAAGTCGGCGAGGGTTTCCATCATGCGGAGGTCTTCGCTGTCGAAGGCCTGGGCGCGAGAGTGGGCCATGACGAAGATGGTGCCCTGAACGTTGTCGAGGCGCCAGGGGAGGAGGAGGCCGTCGGTGACGGGTGGAGCTTCGACGCCGAGGATCTCGAAGAATTTTGGGAGGACGCGAATGTGTTGCGGGCGATTGCGCTCGAGGCAGACACCGCAGGCGCTGGGGTAGCGGGGGAGCATGGCGTTGAGGAATCCGGCGTAGACACCGGCGCTGGCTACCCAGTGATAGAACTCGGCGTCGGTGCCATCTTCTTTGACGACGCTGATGGCGGCGCTGTCGGCACCGCAGAGGTCGACGGCGGCGCTTACGAGTTCCTGGAGGATGGTTTCGGGATGTTCGGTGAAGGCGTGGGCGAGGCGGCGGAGGCCGGCCATCTGGGCGAGGGCGTCGCGGGAGTGGATGCGGCGCGCAGCGAAGGCTGGGTCGTCGAGGAGGTCGATGACCTCGAGGCCGGTGTCCTGCACGTCGATGGAGAGGGTGCCCATGGTGTTCTCTGATTATGCGTCAGTTTCGGTGGAATTGTCGCTTATCAGACATTGGGGTCGTGATGTGCGGTCGAGGCGTGGTGGGTACTGGATGATCGAAGGGTTTCCTGGGATGACATTTTCGACTGCCTGAGCGGGGTGGCTAGGGTATTCTTGCCGCATGTCCCCCAGCGGTCGATTATTGCGCGCGCTTTGCGTGGTTGGATGTTTCTTGTTTGGTGCGGCTGGATTGCGGGCGCAGGGGAATGCTGCTTCGGCGCAGGTGTTTGTGGCGGAGGGGCTGGGGCGCGGGACGGTGGCGGTGGATGGGCCGTGGCAGTTCAAGACGGGCGATGATGTGGCGTGGGCGGCGCCGGGGTTGGAGGATGCGGGGTGGGGAACGATTGATGTGAGCCGCGCGTGGGGCGACCAGGGGCACTGGGCGTTTGCAGGGCGGGCGTGGTATCGGCGGACGATTGAGTTTAAGGAGTTTAAGGATGTTGCGGATGTGGCGGTGTATGTGCCGGAAACGGCGTGTTCCTATGAGGTGTATTGGAACGGGCGATTGATTGGGAGCACGGATGCGATGCCGTCGCCGACGATGATTAACCAGTCGGGGGCGAAGGTGTTCCGGTTGGGGAAGCCGGAGCGCGGGGTGCTTGCGTTTCGAGTGTCGACGACACCGATGGATTCGACGACTGCTGGAGATGCGCTTGGGCTGATGGCGGTGCCGCGGATTGGGAGCACGGAGGCGATCGGGAATTTGGCGGTGAAGGAGCGGTCGGCGCTGATGAGGAGCGGGCTGCTCACCATTGCGCAGATTGTGATTTACGGGCAGCTCACGTTTCTGGCGCTGGTGGTGTGGCTGCGGTTTCGGGAACGCAAGGTGCTGTTCTGGATGTTTGCGTTTCTGCTGTCGACGACGCTTTGGGTTTCGTTGGACCAGACACTGTTTCCGTGGCTGCTGGACTGGCCGGCGGCTGCGGCGTTTTATGGGCCAACGTTTCACTCGATGGAAGATATTGCGCTGTGGTTTCTGCTGCTGTATCTGCTGGAGCTCGATCAATATCCCAGGCTGGTGAAGTGGACGAAGGTTCTGGCGTGGATCACGTTTTGCTCTTCGATTGCCGATGGGCTGATCTTCTATATGCCGCACCGGGATGCGCATGTGCTGTTGTTTGAGGTGCTGGACGCGATTGCGACACTTGGGTTCTCGGCGCCGGCGGTGTTTCCGTTTGTGTTGATTGCGATGGCGTTCCGCAAGAAGATGAACCCGGCGCGAAAGTTTGTGGCGGTGGCGGCGTTTCTCGCGGACATTTACTTCGTGGTCCATCACACGGCGGTGCAGGGCGAGCGGTTTACGGGGCTGAGGTTTGGCGACCGGATGATGTACACGATGTTCAAGGTGGGTGGGGTTGCGGTGTCGATGCCGGCGGTGCTGTCGCTGCTGCTGGTCTACGCGATTGTGTATGCGCTGTATCGGTACATGGTGGAGCAGGGGCAGCGGCAGGGCGTGATGCTGCAGGAGTATCGGAATGCGCGGGTGGTGCAGCAGGTGTTGATTCCGGAAAATGCGCCGGACATTCCGGGGTATGCGATCCAGTCGGTGTACAAGCCGTATGGGGAGGTGGGTGGAGACTTCTTTCAGATCATGCCGCTGGCCGAGGGTGGCGTGATCGTGGTGATTGGCGATGTGAGTGGCAAGGGGATGCCGGCGGCGATGATGGTGTCGTTGCTGGTGGGAACGCTGCGCACGCTGGCGCATTACACGCAGAGCCCTGGAGCGATGATGGCGGCTATGAATCAGCGGTTGATTGGGAGAAGCCATGGCGGATTTACGACGTGCCTGGTGCTGAGGGCGGATCCGGATGGGACGTTGACGATGGCGAACGCGGGACATATTTCGCCGTATCTTGCGGGTAAGGAATTGGTGCTGGAGACGGGGCTGCCGCTGGGGATTGTGTGGTCGCCGGCGTATGAGGAGACGACGTTTACGATTGCGCCGGGAGAGCAGTTGACGCTGGTGACGGATGGCGTGGTGGAGGCGCGCGATGCTTCGGGGACGCTGATGGGGTTTGAACGGACTACGGCGCTGAGTGTGGAGTCGGCCGAGGTGGTGGCGGAGGCGGCGCAGGGGTTTGGGCAGGATGACGATATTACGGTGCTGACGCTGACTCGGTCGGCACTGGCCTAGGCGGAGGGGCTGCGGCTGGCGTGGAGCATGGCTGCGCAGCCTGCGAGTACTAGGGTGGCGCAAGCGATGGCTAATGCGAGGGTGGTGGTGTCGAGGGTGGGAAGGGTGTGGGGGGCGAAGCGATAGGCGAGCCAGGCGGCGGCGAAGATTGCGGCGAGGGTGCCGAGGGCTTGCATGATGAGCAGGGGACGCTCGGCGCGCTCGATGGCTGCGCGGCGGCGGCGGCGCTCGGCGCGGAAGAGGATGGCGGCGGCGGACGGCGGGGTGTGCTCGGCGGCGAGGGTGGAGGCGTAAGCGCGGAAGGCGCGGCGGAGTTGGTCGTCTTGCGGCGTGTTGCGGCTGGGGGTCATAGGGATGGGCTCGCGGGGGATAGGAATTGTTTGGCTTTGTTGCGGGCGCGGAAGAGGAGCGTGCGGACGCTGAGTCGGTTGAGGCCGGTGGCCGCTGAAATTTCTGCGTGGTCCATGCCTTCGACGTAGGCGAGCCAGAGGAGCTCGCGGTCGCGGGGCTTGAGGTGGTGGAGCATGGCGCGGATGTCGTGGGTGGTGTCGGGCGTGGGCTGGGTGGAGGGCTCGGGCGGGTCGGCGTAGGGGGTGGAGTCGCCGGAGCGGTGGCGGTCGCGGAGGAGGTTGGTGGCGATGCGGAAGAGGTAGCGGCGGAGCTCGAGGGGGTCGAGGTGGGCGGTGGATTTTGGATGGAGGAGGAGGCGGCAGAAGGTTTCCTGCAGGAGGTCGTCGGCTACATCGCGGCGAGCGGAGACGGCGAGGAGGTAGCTGTGGATCGAGGTGGCGTTGGCATCGTAGAGGCGCTGGAATGCCAGCTCGCTGAGGACGGTGGCCGAGTGGGCGGCGGCGTGCTCGAGCGAGCTGGGCATGGCAGCGGTGGTGGGATCAACCGCGCGATTCACTGTTGATGAGCCCGAGCTTGCGAGAGACGAAGATGCTGGCAGCCGAGGCAAAGAGAAAGCCGAGTCCAAGACCGATGCCTCCTGTGCCTACGATGATAAAGCCTCCAACGGGATCGTAGATATGGCGGTGGAGGGTGAGGATGGCGATGCCGAAGAAGAAGAGGACGAGGCCAGCCTGGATGCCGAAGAGGATGCGGGTTGAGGGGGCGGGAGGAAGGGATTCTTCGACGGTGATGGACTCGAGGAAGTGGCGGCCGGAGTCGTTGGCGGCGAGGGTGGCGAGGGCGTCGGAGGAGGTGATGCGCTCGAGGATTTTTTCCTGGAGGCGGGCCTTCGTTTTTGCGATGAGATAGCGGCGGAGAGTGGTGAAGACGACCCAGACGATCCAACCGATCGTGCCGCCGACGATAGCGTCTTCCAAGACGTTCCAGAGACCCATGATGCTCCTTGTGTAGCCGTTGAGGTTTGGCGTTCACCTGGTACAACGGTTGACAGGAGCGATGGTTAACAAGAGGGCGTGGTTTTTTGGGGTGCGCTTATATAAGAGCAAGTGCAAAAGAAGAAGCAGATCCCTACGGGATGACAGCCAGAAAGGCAAAGGCAAAAGCAAGGACGAAAGCAAGTGCAACGGCATCGTCAACTGCGCGTGGTCAGGGTTGGGGCTGGAGGGATTTGATTACTTCGAAGAGGTCAGGGGTGACGGTGCGGGTTTTGGCGATGGCGTCGGCGATGGGGATGCTGGAGATTTGGGTGCCCTTGAGGACTACGAGCTGGCCGAATTTTCCCTGGTGTACGAGGTCGATAGCGGCTACGCCGTAGCGGGTGGCTAGCATGCGGTCGTAGGCGGTGGGGGTTCCGCCGCGTTGGGTGTGGCCGAGGTTGACGGCGCGGGTTTCGTAGCCGGTGCGCTTTTCGATTTCTTCGGCGAGGACCTGGCCGATGCCGCTGAGGCGGGCGTGGCCGAAGGAGTCTAGCTTGGTGCCGACGGTGGTTTGGGTGGAGTGCTCGGGGAGCTTGGCGCCTTCGGCGACGACGACGATGGCGAAGCGCTTGCCGGACTCCCAGCGGGCGCGGAGGAGGCGGACTACGTCGTCGATGTCGATGGGATGTTCGGGGGCGAGGATGACGTCGGCGCCGCCAGCGATGCCGGAGGTGACGGCAATCCAGCCAGCGTCGCGGCCCATGACTTCGACGACCTGGACGCGGGAGTGGGCTTCGGTGGTGGAGTGGAGCCGGTCGATGGCTTCGGTGGCGATGGTGACGGCGGTGTCGAAACCGAAGCAGGCGTCGGTGCCGGAGAGGTCGTTGTCGATGGTTTTGGGGACGCCGACGACGTTGACGCCGCGCTTGGCGAGCTCGACGGAGATGGACTGGGTGTCGTCACCACCCATGGCGATGAGGGCGTCGAGTTTGTGCGCGGCGATGACCTCGAGACAGCGCTCGAAGCCGCCTTCGATTTTCTTGACGTTGGTGCGGGAGGAGCGGAGGATGGTGCCGCCGCGCTGCAGGATGCCGGTGGTGGTGACGAGGTCGAGGGGCATGGTGCGGTCGTCGATTACGCCGCGCCAGCCTTCGAGGAAGCCGATGAATTCGTCGCTGTAGTGGAGGATGCCTTTGCGCACGACGGCGCGGATTACGGCGTTAAGTCCGGGGCAATCTCCACCACCGGTGAGCATTCCAATACGCATAACAATCCTCCAGGTCGACCTTGACGATGATATCGCGATCTTTTTCCTGGGGTCGCTGCGAGGACGCGTCTAGAAGCCGTAGCTGACTTGGAAGCCGAACTGGTGGCGGGCTTGAAGGTTGACGGTTGGCTCTACCTGGCCGGCGATCTGGGCGATGCCGAAGTCGAGGTTCAACTTGTATTTTGGGGTGGGGATGATGCGCACGCAGTAGGTGAGGGTGGTGGGGATGTTGAGGGTGGGAAAGCCCATGGGGTGGTGGGGCTGTTGGGCTGCTTCGGCACCGGCGATGATCTGGCTTTTCTTCGGTCCGGTGAAGATGAAGGCGACGGCTCCGAAGCCGCGTGCGTCCCAATTGGGGGCATTGCCGCTCATGCCCCAGAGCTCGGCGTTGGTGCCGCGGACGCCGCCGCTGAGGATGACGGGGACTTTTTTGTGGAAGGCTTGGGTAATGATTTTGGAGGCGGCGACGTAGATGTCTCCGTCGGTTTGGCTGCTGGGCAGGGCGGGGTTGGTCTCGGCGAGATAGTTGCCGCCGTTGCGGACGTTGAGGCGTGCCATGAAGCCGACGGAGATGGCCGGGACCCAGGGCTTGCCGTGGTAGTTTTCGGGGATGAGGTTGACCTTGCCGTTGAAGATCTCCATGCCGTTCTGCCAGAGGTAGCTCAAGGTGGGGTCATCGCCGAAGGCGTGGTATTCATGCGTGTAGCCGAGTTCGAGGCGCTTGCCAATGCCGAGCTCGATGGAGGCTTCGTGGAACTGGCCGATGATGGGGCCGCCGTTGAAGTAGTGGTAAGCGATGACGGGGGCGAGGGTGTGTCCCGGGGAGGAGGCGGTGTAGGCGAAGGGGGTTACGAAGACGCCGGTCTCGCCTTCCCATCCGAGTTGGGCGTGAATCGCCGGGGCGAAGCTGAAACCGAGAACGAGAAGGAAGGTGAAGGTGACGATGTGGTGGAACCAAGAAGCTCTGCTGGTACGCATGGATACAATTACTCCCGCCTGAATAGTCACCTTATCGGCAGACAACTGGCGGTGCGTTAGCGCACAGACGAAAAGACTACCTGCATCGAGAATGTTGAAGGTCCTGCGCGGACGGCGAGAGTTAGGGTGCGTCTCCCTGATGGAGATGCGATTGTTGTTTGCGCGGGGAGCGCCTTGGTTTCTCTGGTGAGCTGGATCGAGGGTTGGGCTGCCCTGTTGGTGGATCTATGCTCCTGGATGCATGTTCTTACGACGTACCGACGTATGTGCGACCTGTGCCTCAGCTTGATCGATTGCCTCGTAGAGGTCGTTGGGGTTCTTGATCTGGATCCAGTGATCGCTTGTGACGACGAAGATGGAGGGGGTCTCTCTGAGGCCGATGCGGTTGGCTTGTGCGGTGCTGGCGTTGATCTCGTCGTTGAACTGCCCGGAAGGATCCATGACAAAGGGCATTTGCAGACCGTGTTGCTTGAAGAAGATCTGAGTGAAGTTGCGCAGGTCATCTCTGGAGGCGATTCGGTCCTGGGAAGCGAACACTTCACGCCTGTATTCTTCAGACAAAGCAGGTGAAACTTTCGCCTTCAGATAGTGCGCACAAAGTGCTGCGTCGTGACTCCAGTGGTGGTAGCTGATCTGGAAGTCGCACTCCACGATTGGAATTTGGTAGTGTTTGGCTGCCGCATGCACAAAAGGAAACGCGTAGGCGCAATGAGGGCACTCCAGGTCCTCATACTCGATGATCGCTACCTTTGCTCCCGGCGGAGGCTTCAGCGAGGAGGTGTCCTGCAAGGTGGAGACCTGGTTGGGCGGGACCGACGTTTGAGCTATGGCAGGTATCGAGGACAGCGAGAACGCGAGACATGCGAGCCATAAGACTTTCATGAAGACCTCCGGGATGCTTCCCTAAACGCTCATTACGAGCACAAGCATACCTGAGTATTCATCAGCCCTGGCACGGCTGATTCGGCTTGTTGCGAGTGGCGGGCGCTCGTCGCAGGTTAGACGTCGATGCCGCGATTAAGCTTTGAGGTCGAGGGTGATTTTGCCGTAGTGGCTGGCGGACTGCATGTGGGTGAGGGCTTCGCGGGCCTGGGTTAAGGGGAAGGTGCTGTCGATGACGGGGTGGAGCTGGTTGGTGTTGATGGCGGCATTCATGCGGGTGAACATGGCGCGGCTGCCGACATAGACGCCCTGGACCTGGATGGCTTTGGCGAGGATTGGGGTGGGGTCGATGGTGGCGCCTTTGCCGGCCAGGACGCCGATGACGTAGATGTGGCCGCCGGGGGTGATGGCTTTGAAGGAGAGAGGGAGGGTGCCGGCGCCGCCTACTTCGACGATGTGGTCGACGCCGCGGTTGTTGGTGAGGCGGAAGACTTCGCGGTCCCAGTCGGGGTGCGTGCGGTAGTTGATGGTTTCGTCGGCGCCTAGTTCTCGGGCGCGGGAAAGTTTTTCGTCTGAGGAGCTGGTGATAAGGACGCGGGCGCCGTGAGCCTTGGCGATCTGGAGGGCGAAGAGCGAGACTCCGCCGGTGCCGAGGAGGAGGACGGTTTGGCCGGCGTGGAGGTTTCCATTCTCGACGAGAGCGTTCCAGGCGGTGAGGGCCGAGCAGGGGAGGGTGGCGGCTTCGGCGTGGGTGTAGCCGGCGGGGGCGTGGATGAGGCCTTGCTCTGGGAAGAGGTGGGCGGTGGAGAAAACGCCGTCGATTGGGCCGCCGAGGGCGGATTTGCCGGTGGTAGGGAGGATGGGGCCGTCGAGCCAATCCTGGAAGAAGAGGCTGGTGACGCGGTCGCCTGCTTTGAAGTGGGTGACTTTTTCTCCAACGGCTTTCACGATGCCGGCGGCGTCGGAGCCGGGGATGCGGGGGAGGGCCATTTTGGGGTTGTAGGTGCCGAGGACGGTCATGAGATCGCGGAAGTTGAGGCTGGCGGCGTGGAGGTCGACGAGGACTTCGGTGGGGCCGGGGTCGGGGAGGATGAGGGGTTCGAGGGAGAGGTTGGCGAGACCGAAGGCGTTGAGGCGGAGGGCGGTTGCGGACATGCGGTGCTCCTTGAGTCGGTGCAATGCTGTGATGGAAGCATACCTGGGGACTAAAGCCCCATTCCTGCTGAGGTTATGAGACCCAAGGCTAAAGCCTTGGGGTACCCAGGTGGGGGCTGAAGACTTGGAGTATCCCGGTGGGGCGCTGGAGACTTGGGTATCCCGGTGGGGCTGAAGCGTTGGGGTACCCAGGTGGGGCTGAAGCCCCCCATTCCTGCTGAGGTTATGAGACCCAAGGCTTAAAGCCTTGGGGTACGCGGATGAACCATTGGAGTGAGATGCTCCAGCGGGAGACGGGATGCGCCGGCGGGGGTGGTGCGGCGGTATTCGGGCGGGTTGGGGTGATAGGGCAGACAGATTTCGGGGCGGCGGGACAATGTCGGGTGGGCGCGGGCGGGAAGGCTGGAAAGCAATGCAACGCCGGAGGGCGGGGAGGTGTCTGATGGAGGAGAGGCTGCTTCCCCTGTGGACGCTGAGAGGTGCGGGATTGCTCCCGTGAAAAGGTTGGGTCAAGTGTCCAAAACTGGAAGCAAGAGAATGAAGGTTGAGCGGGGGGATCGCGCGCAGGTGACGTTGGAGTCGATTGGCGATGCTGTGATCAGCACGGATGTTGCGGGGAAGATTTCGTTTCTGAATTTGGTGGCGGAACGTTTGACGGGGTGGCGGGTGGGGGAGGCGCGGGGCCAGCCGATTGACGCGGTGTTCAAGATTCTGGATGCGACGACGCGGGAGGGGGTGACGCGTTCGATGGTGACGGCGTCTGCGGAGCCGCATCGGCCGGGACATTTGCCGGGGTGTTGCATCTTGGTTCAGCGAGAAGGTGGCGAGATTTACATCGAGGACTCGACGGCACCGATCCATGGGCGGGATGGGAAGGCTACGGGGTCGGTGATTGTGTTTCGCGATGTGAGTGAGGCGCGGCGGGTGGCGCAAGAGATGATGCACGCGTCGCAGCATGATTTTCTAACGGGGCTGCCGAACCGGCTGCTGATGGAGGACAGGTTGGGACAGGCGATTGCGCTCGCGGAGAGGCACTCGGGTGAAGTGGCGGTGCTGTATCTCGACCTGGATCAATTCAAGCAGGTGAACGATTCGCTGGGACATATGGTGGGGGACAAGCTGCTGCAGTCGGTGGCGGAGAGGTTGCAGGAACAGGTGCGGCTGCCGGACACGGTGAGCCGGCAGGGCGGCGATGAGTTTGTGGTGCTGCTGCAGGAGGTGAAAGGCAAGGCGGACGTGGAGGTGGTGACGAAGCGGATCCTGGAGGCGGTTGCGCAGGTGCACTCGATTGGCGAGGATGAGATTTCGATAACGGCGAGCGTTGGGGTGAGTCGATATCCCGAGGACGGCGTGGATGCGGAGACGCTGGTGAAGCATGCCGATACGGCGCTGTACCAGGCGAAGGCGAGTGGGTCGGGGAGCTTTAAATTTTTCAAGGCGGCGATGAATGCGCGGGCGGTGTATCGGCGAAAGATGGCTGAAGATCTACGTTGGGCGCTGGAGCGGAACGAATTTCAGCTGCACTATCAGCCGACGATTGATCTGAAGTCCGGTGCGATTTCGGGTGTGGAGGCGCTGCTGCGATGGACGAGCGCGAAACGCGGGGCGGTGGCGCCGGAGACGTTTTTGGAGGTGGCGGAAGAGACTGGGTTGATGTTGCCGATTGGCGCGTGGGTGCTGCGCGAGGCGTGCCGGCAGGCGAAGAGCTGGTTGGAGGAAGGACTGCCGGCGGTGAGCATGGCGGTGAATATTTCGGCGATGCATCTGCAGGACGGGAGATTTCGCAGCGAGGTGAAGAAGGTGTTGGAAGAGACTGGGCTGAGCCCGGCGATGCTGGAGCTGGAGGTTGCGGAGACGGTGCTAACTGAGCTGCCCGATCGTGCTCGGACGGCGGTGCAGAGTTTGCGGCAGATGGGCGTGAAGGTGTCGATTGATGATTTCGGGGCGGGCTACTCGAGCTTGAGCCATCTGAAGAGATTGCCGGTGGACATTTTGAAGATTGACCGGTCGTTTCTTCACCCGTTGAAGGAGCAGTTGGATGATACGTCGATTGCGGTGGCGATTATTCGGATGGGAAGAAGCTTGAAGTTGCGGGTGGTGGCGGAGGGTGTTGAGTCTCTCGAGGACATGAAGTTTTTGCAGGCGCAGGATTGCGATGAGGCGCAGGGGTTTTTCTTCAGCGCTCCGGTGCCGGCGGAACAGTTTGCGGCGATGTTGCGGAAGCGGCAGTTCAGTTGGAAGTTGCCGAGCGGGCGGGGCGGTGCGACGGAGCAGCGGAAGATTGGGTGAGGGTCTTGCGCGGACGGCGAGGGTGAAATGAAGAGGCTGGCGCAAAGAGAAACCCCATGTCTCAGAAGCGAGACATGGGGCACCCGGTTTGGTGCAGAGGTTAGGCCTTGACGGGGTGGCCGTCGACGATTTTGACGGGGTCGAGGAAGGGCATGGAGGCGCGGAGCGGGGCGCCGATTTTTTCTACGGGGTGGTTGCGTTCGGCGTCGCGATATTTTGCGAAGCCGTGGCGGCCGGTTTCGTTTTCGTTGATGAACTTCTTGGCGAAGCTGCCGTCCTGGATGTTGGAGAGGAGCTGCTTCATGGCGGCCTTGGTGGCGGGTGTGACGATGGCGGCCTGAGCTTCGTAGCCACCCCACTCGGCGGTGTCGGAGATGGAGTAGTTCATGTACTCGAGGCCACCGCGGTAGAGGAGGTCCACGATGAGCTTGAGTTCGTGGAGGACTTCGAAGTAGGCGAGCTCGGGCTGATAGCCGGCCTCGGTGAGGACTTCGAAGCCGCACTTGACGAGCGCTGCCGCGCCACCGCAGAGGACAGCCTGTTCGCCGAAGAGGTCGGTTTCGGTCTCTTCGGTGAAGGTGGTTTCGAGGACGCCGCCGCGGGTGCCGCCGATGGCTTTGGCGTAGGAGAGAGCGAGGGCGAGCGCGTGGCCACTGGCGTCCTGCTCGACGGCTACGAGGCAAGGGACGCCGCCGCCCTCGGTAAAGACTTCGCGGACGCGGTGGCCCGGGCCCTTGGGAGCGACGAGCGAGATGTCGACGGTGGCGGGCGGGGTGATGGTGCGGAAGCGGATGTTGAAGCCGTGCGCGAACATGAGGGTGACGTTGGGTTTCATGTTGGGGGCGATGTCTTCGTTGTAGACCTTGGCGGCGGTCTGGTCGGGGGTGAGGTTCATGATGACGTCGGCCCAGGCGGAGACTTCAGCAACGGTGCCTACGTGGAGGCCGGCGAGCTCGGCTTTTTTGGCGTTGGGGGAGTTGGGGCGGAGGCCTACGCGGACGTCGACGCCGGAGTCCTTGAGGTTGAGGGCGTGGGCGTGTCCCTGGGAGCCGTAGCCGATGATGGCTACTTTTTTTGCCTGGATGAGGGAGAGGTCTGCGTCTTGGTCGTGGTAGGTCTTTGCCATGGTGTGGTGCCTTTCGGGGTTGTTAGTTCTCAGTTGTCAGTTGTTAGTTTATGGAAGTTTGGGGAATCGTAGGCGCGCGGTGACTGCTTGCTATTCTTCGTCGAATTCGGGGGGGAGGATTTCTTCTTCGTTGAGGTGGTCGGGGTCGTGGGTGGGGAAGTTGGCGAGGTTTTGCTGGTTGGAGGTGCCCAGGGCTTTGAGGACGCGGGTGGTGTGGTGGCCTCGGCGCATGGCCATGCGGCCGGTGCGGGAGACTTCGAGGATTTCGTAGCTGCTCTCGCGGAGGACCTGGAGGAGGCCTTCGATTTTGGAGGCGCTGCCGGTCATTTCTAGCATGATGGATTCGGGAGCGAGGTCGACTACTCGGGCGCGGAAGACTTGCGCTAGCTCGAAGATTTGCGAGCGGGAGTGGAGGCCGTGGGGCTGGTTGGGGCCGGCGGCTACCTTGATCAGGCAGAGCTCGCGGACGACGGCTTCGGAGCGATTGACTTCGTCAACGTCGATGGTGGTTTCGAGCTTGTAGAGGGAGGCTCGGATGCGGTGCGCGGCGTTCTCGGGGGCGTCGGCGACGATGGTCATGCGCGAGGTGTCGGCGCGCTC
>Ga0302315_10002422_pt1 | contig 17667 bp, 17 predicted proteins | sample III_Palsa_N3_1_FD_200532 | JGI IMG/M metagenome (GOLD analysis project Ga0302315, IMG submission 200532) | Peat permafrost microbial communities from Stordalen Mire near Abisko, Sweden - III_Palsa_N3_1 | ecosystem: Environmental > Terrestrial > Soil > Palsa > Peat permafrost | place: Sweden... | reverse complement strand
CAGCAGCTCGGGCGCTGCCGAGCAGGCTGCCAGCGCGCCCGCACCGGCTGCGGAGCCGGCAGCCGCCGCGCCGGCGCCCGCCGAAACCGCCGCTGCCCCGGAAGCTGCACCCGCTTCCGAGCCGGCTGCCCCGGCAGAGGCCGCGCCGGCGAAAAAGAGCAAGCACACCAGCGTGGCCGCGAGCGATGCTTCGGCCAAGCCCGCCAAATCGCATGCGGGCCAGCAGTCGATGGATGTGATCAGCGTGTGGTGGCCGACCGTCGACAAGCAGAGCGATAGCCAGCTGAATCTGCTTTATGCCGGCGAAGCCGCCTCCGAGAAAGCCGCCGCACTGCTGTTCTCCGACAACATCGGCAACGCCGCGACCGCTTCCAGCCATATCCAGATCCTGAACAGCCACGGCAAGCCCGCCAGCGGCCAGTGGCAAGTCAGCCCGCAGAATGCCCGCCTGCTGCTGTTCAAGACCACCCCGGGCCGCTACACCGTGATCCTGGCACCGGACCTGGCGGGCCTGTCGGGCAAGACCCTGGGCACGGGCCTGCACGGCCCGGTGTACGTGCACTGAGCGGCATCGACCCCAGCATCGGCAAGTGACCACCCTGGTCCTGGTACGCCATGGCCAGGCTTCATTCGGCGCCCGCAACTACGACGAGCTGTCGGCCATCGGCGAACGCCAGGGCGTGTTGCTGGGCGAGCACTGGCAGCGCTGCGGGCGCCGCTTCGATGCGGCCTGGAGCGGCAACCTGGAGCGGCAGAAAGTCACCGCCGCCCGGGCCTTCGAGGCCATGGGCGCGCCGGACACTCCGGTGTCGATCGACGCCGCGTTCAATGAATTCGATCACCAGCAGCTGATCCGCGCTTATTTTCCGCTGGTGGCGCAGGAGCATCCGCAGTTCGCGGTGAACCCCAGGACCCTGTTCAGCGATCACAAGACCTTTCAGCGCCTGTTCGACCTGATCATCGCCTGCTGGATCAGCAATCGCACCGGCGCCGCGCCCGTCGATGAAAGCTGGGAGGCATTCCAGTCACGTTGCCTGGATGGGCTGCGGCGCATCGCCGACAGCGGCGCCAAGCGGGTTGTGGCGTTCACGTCCGGCGGCGTCGTCACCGCCGTACTGCGCGCCGCGCTCGACCTCGACGCGGACAAGGCTTTTCACCTCAACTGGGAAATCCTCAACGCCTCGGTGCATACGTTCAGGCTGGGCAAGCGCGGCGTCGCGCTGCAGCGCTTCAACGATGTGGCGCATCTCGAAATCCTGCGCGACGACAGCCTGCTTACTTATCGCTGAAAGGCGTCAACGCACCTCGCTTTCCAGTCCCCCTCCCCTTGCGGGAGGGGTTAGGGGAGGGGTGGTCGCGGCGCATGCTGCCAGAACTGGATTCCCGCGTTCGCGGGAATGACGACGTCAGAAGTTCAGGCGTTTTCTCTCAGGCCGCCCGCTTCTCATCCGCGAACGGATCGTCCACCCCCAGCCGCTTGTGCATCACCGGGCTGGTGGTGGTGTACTGCAGATGCACCTTCTCGCCCGGGTTGAGCCTGGCCTTGATGGCGAAGGCGGCCAGTGCGGCTTCGTGGAAGCCGGACAGGATCAGCTTCTTCTTGCCGGGATAGAAATTGATGTCGCCCACCGCGTAGATGCCCGGGGTGGAGGTCTCGAATTTCTCGGTGTCGACGTGGATCTGGTTCTTGTGCAGGTTCAGACCCCATTCGGCGATCGGGCCGAGCTTGGGATGCAGGCCGAAGAACACCAGCAGGTGATCCAATTCCAGGCGGCGGGCCACGCCATCGCTGCCGGTGACCTGGATCTCGCGCAGGGCGCCGTCCCCAGCGCTGCGCAGTTCGGTGACGCTGCCGGTGAGGAACTGCATTTCCAGCTCTTCGCACAGCTGGTGCATCTTCGCCACCGAAGCCGGCGCCGCCTTGAACTTGTCGGAGCGATGAATCAGCACCACGCTGGCCGCCTTGTCCTTGAGGGCCAGGGCCCAGTCCAGGGCGGAGTCGCCGCCGCCGAGGACCACCACGTTCTTGCCGCGGTGCACTTCGGGATCGCGCACCTTGTAGAACACATCGCGATCGACATGCTCGGCCACGCCCGGCACCTGCAGCTCCACCGGCTGGAACGCGCCGACGCCGCCGGCGATGATGATGGTCCTGGTGTGGAACTCGGTGCCCTTGCTGGTCTTCAGGTAGAAGGAGCCGTCTTCGAAGCGGCGCACCTCGGTGGCCTGCTGGCCGAGATGGAAGGTCGGGCCGAACGGCTTGATCTGCTCCATCAGGCGCTCGATCAATTCGCGCGCGCCGCACACCGGCAGGGCCGGAATATCGTAGATCGGCTTGTCCGGGTACAGCTCGGTACACTGACCACCAGGCTCGGGCAGCGTGTCGATCAGGTGCGCCTTGATCCCGAGCAGGCCCAGTTCGAACACCTGGAACAGGCCGCAAGGTCCGGCACCAATAATCACCGTGTCCGTCTTGATGGTCACCGCGCACCTCCTGCTGAACGGTGCCGCAGTTTTGCGGCACTATAAGGGCGCGAATGATAGGGCTTGCTGCACTGCGGAAAAAGCGGTTACCGGTTATATCTTTAGTCCAGTTTGGAATAACGATGCACCCACGCTATGGCGGTCATGCGCCAATCATTATAGTAATGTTTTAATAATCAATAAATTGCACTTTATCCTTAAAGTAGCGATACGGCATTGGCAGCGAGAGGAGAGAGCTTAGAGCATGTCCACCGCCCCCCTGGACCAGCCTGGCGCAGTGCGCGACGAGAACAGTTTCGACCCGCTGCGTATTCTGCCTTTCCTTAAAACGCAGATCCCGGGACTGGCTGCCGAACTTGAACGGGGTCCGTTGGAATTGAAGCAGTTCCAGGGCGGCGCTTCCAACCTTACTTACCTGCTGAAGATCGGCGGGCGCGAGACCATCCTGCGCCGCCCGCCCGGCGGCACCAAGGCCAAAACCGCGCATGACATGGGCCGCGAGTTCCGCGTCATGCAGAGGCTCAGCCCGCACTTCCCTTGCCCACGCCCGCTGGCTTATTGCGAGGACGAGAGCCTGATCGGCAGCACCTTCTACGTCATGGAGAAATTCCAGGGCGTAATCCTGCGCCGCGACCTGCCCGAGGGTCTCGGCTATGCGCCGGATCAGGCGCGCCGGCTGTGCCTGAACCTGATCGATACCCTGATCCGCCTGCACACGCTGGACTACGAGCAGGCCGGACTGTCCGATCTGGGCAAGCCGGCCGGCTATGTCGAGCGGCAGGTCGACGGCTGGTGCGAACGCTTCGAGAAAGCCCGCACCGACGACGTGCCCGCCTGCGAGGCGCTGATGGCCTGGATCAAGGCCAAGCGCCCGGCCGACTCCGCCCACCCGGGAATCATCCACAACGATTACCGCTTCGACAACGTGGTGCTGTCGCCGGAGGACGGCTGCAGCATCGTCGGCGTGCTCGACTGGGAAATGGCGACGCTGGGCGATCCCCTGATGGACCTGGGCAACTCCCTGGCCTACTGGGTGCAGCGGGACGATCCGCAGACCATGCAAGCGATCCGCATGCAGCCCAGCCACCTGCCCGGCATGCTCACTCGCGACGAGATCGTGCGCTATTACGGCGAGAAGACCGGGCGCGAGATCGGCAATTACGATTTCTACTATGTGTTTGGCCTGTTCCGGCTGGCGGTGATCGCGCAGCAGATCTACTACCGCTACAAGCTGGGACAGACCAAGAACCCCAGGTTCCAGGCTTTCGGCATGTTCGTCACGGTGCTGTCGCAGGTGGCCGACGGCGTGATCCAGAAGTCTAGTCTGTGACCCCGTTCAGATAGTCCGCAAATAAACGCCAATCAACGCCAATGTGTGCCTGCATCGAGTTGAATTTGCGTTCATTGGCGTTTATTTGCGGACCCCCATCGTGTCTAACATCTTCCTTTCACCACCCTAATATCGGAGTTGATCATGGCAACCAAACTTTTTGACCTGAACGGCCGCATCGCCCTCATCACCGGCGCCTCGCGCGGCATCGGCGAGGCCACGGCGCGGCTGCTCGCCGAGCAGGGCGCTCACGTCATCATCTCCTCGCGCAAGCAGGAAGACCTCGACAAGGTGGCGGCATCCATCACCGCCGCCGGCGGCAAGGCCACCGCCATCGCCGCGCACCAGGGCGAGTCCGCCGCGCTGAAGAACCTGATGGATGAAGTTTCGAGCCAGTTCGGCCGTCTCGACATCCTGGTCAACAATGCCGCCACCAATCCCTATTTCGGCCATATCTCGGACACCGACATGGGCATGGTGGAGAAGACCTTGCAGGTCAACATCAAGGGCTATTTCGAACTGTCGGCTCTGGCCAGCAAGCTGATGAAGAAGGGCGGCGGCGGCTCCATCGTCAACATCGCCTCGATCAACGGCGTGAAGCCCGGCACCATGCAGGGCATCTACTCGATCAGCAAGGCAGCGGTGATCAACATGACGCTGGCTTTTGCCAAGGAATGCGGCTCGTGGAAAGTGCGGGTCAACGCCGTGCTGCCAGGGCTGACCGACACCAAGTTCGCTTCGGCCCTGACCAAGAACGAGCAGCTGCTGAAGACCGTGCTGCCGCAGATTCCGCTGGGACGCATGGCGCAGCCGGCGGAAATCGCGCCGGCGATCCTGTACCTCTGCTCCGACGCGGCGAGTTACGTCACCGGCACCACGCTGACCGTGGACGGCGGCTTCCTCTCGGGCGGGCTGTAAGGGCTTTCCTGCCCTTTGCGCCGGCGGTCTGAATCCGATGAAGCGCTCGGGAAGTCACGCCGATCATCTGATCGATGCGTCAGGTCAGATGATCTGCGTCGGCGACCGCGCCACCCTCGCCTACATCGACCGCCTGTTTCTCTACGGCCTGCCGACCGATCGGCAGGACCTCTACGAGGCGCAGCTCGGCAAGATCGTGACCATCTCGGATCTGGACGATTGCGGCACGGTTGCCATCGCTTTTCAGGATGAATCCGGCGTCAAGCAGCAGTTCTGGATCGAGCCGGGCTGGCTCAAGCGCCTCCCCATCTAAAGTTATGCGGAAGCGCGGAAAATCCGCGCTAGACTCACCTCATCACAAGGCGCGGCAACGACCGCGCTCCCAGGCAATACCCTTAGGAGAAGACAGATGCCTTACGTACAGGTCAACGGCCAGAAGCTGTATTACGAGGACACCGGCGGCAACGGTCCGGCGGTGATCTTCTCCCACGGCCTGCTGATGGATCAAAGCATGTTCGCGCCGCAGGTGGCGGCGCTGCAGGACCGCTATCGCTGCATCAGCTGGGACGAGCGCGGCCATGGCCGTACCGCCGGCGATGCGCTGCCGCCGTTCAGCTATTACGATTCCGCCGACGATCTTGCCGCCCTGCTCAAGCACCTGGGCGTCGAAAAAGCGGTACTGGCCGGGATGTCGCAGGGCGGCTACCTGTCCCTGCGCTGCGCCCTGACCCATCCGCAGATCGTGCGTGCCCTGATCCTGATCGACACCCAGACGCTGCCGGAAGACCCGGCGAAGATGCCGGGCTACAAGCAGATGATCGACATCTGGGCCACGCAGGGCCTGCCCGATGCGATCGCCGACACCATCGAGCAGATCATCCTCGGCCAGAACTGGCCGGGCTCCGCCGCATGGAAGGCGAAGTGGCGGACCTGGAAGGCAGTCAATCTGCTGCAGTGTTTCCAGACCCTGGCCGAGCGCGACGACATTTCGCCCAAGCTCGGGCAGATCAAGGTGCCGGCGCTGGTGGTGCACGGCGACATCGACATGGCCATTTCACTGGATCGGGCCAAGGCCATGGCTGAGGGCCTGTCAAATGCGACGCTGGCGGTGATCAAGGGCGGCGGGCACGCCGCCAACCTGACCCATCCGGATCAGGTCAATCCGCAGATCGAGAAATTCCTGGCCAACCTGCATTGAGCCGCAGCCCCGCACCGGAGCACGCATGAGCTTCAACCCGATTTTCCGCACCCCCTCGGCCTACGATTTCCCGCTGCTGATCAAGCAGATCTGGATCACGCCGCTGGCCAATGCGCCGCAGCAGGAGATCCTCTACCGCGGCGAGCGCCGCCAGACCTATGCGCAGACCCGCGCACGCGTCGGCCGGCTGGCGTCCGCCTTGAGCGGCCTGGGCGTCAAGCCGGGCATGACGGTGGCGGTGATGGACTGGGACAGCCACCGCTACCTGGAGTGCTTCTTCGCCATTCCGATGATGGGCTGCGTGCTGCAGACGGTGAACATCCGCCTGTCGCCGGACCAGATTCTCTACACCCTGAACCATGCCCGCGCCGACGTGGTGCTGGTCAACGCGGAGTTCCTAGCCTGCCTGGAGACGATCCGCGACCGCCTGGAGACGGTCAAGAATTTCGTGCTGATCGACGATGCCGGCGCGCCGCCGCAGTCGCCGATCCGCTTCGCCGGGGAGTACGAGGCGCTGCTGGCCCAGGCTTCGCCGGATTACCTGTTCGAGGATTTCGACGAGAACACCCGCGCCACCACCTTCTACACCACCGGCACCACCGGCCTGCCCAAGGGCGTGTACTTCAGCCATCGCCAGATCGTGCTGCATGCCCTATCGATCCTGGCCTGGTTCGGCACCGCCCCGGTGCAGGGCCGCGTCCATCGCGAAGACGTGTACATGCCGATCACGCCGATGTTCCATGTGCACGGCTGGGGCATGCCCTTCGCCGCGACGATGATGGGCATCAAGCAGATCTATCCGGGCCGCTACGTGCCGGAGCTGCTGCTCAAGCTGATCCGCGAGGAAGGGGTGACCCATTCGCACTGCGTGCCGACCCTGCTGCACATGCTGATCAACCATCCGGCCGGCAAGGACGTGGACCTGTCGAAGCTGAAAATGGTGATCGGCGGCTCCGCCATGTCCAAGGGACTGGCCAAGGCGGCGCTGGAGCGCGGCATCGACGTCTATTCCGGCTACGGCATGTCCGAGACCGGGCCGCTGCAGATCGTCAATCACCTGTCGAGCGAGGACCTGAAGCAGGATCTCGACACTCAGGCCGCCCTGCGCACCCGCGCCGGCCGCTCGGTGGTGTTATGCGACGTGCGCGCGGTGGACGACAAGATGCAGGCACTGCCGCGCGACGGCAAGAGTACCGGCGAGATCGTGTTCCGTTCGCCCTGGCTGACCCAGGGTTATCTGCACGATCCGCAGAAATCCGAGGAGCTGTGGCAGGGTGGCTCGCTGCATTCGGGCGATATCGGCAGCTTTTCCGAGGACGGCTTCCTGCACATCGCCGACCGCGTCAAGGACGTGGTGAAGACCGGCGGCGAGTGGATTTCCTCGCTCGATCTGGAGGACATCATCTCGCAGTTCCCCGGCGTCAGCGAGGTGGCGGTGATCGGGGTGGCCGATGCCAAGTGGGGTGAGCGTCCGCTGGCCCTGATCGTGCCCAAGGCCCAGGCCAGCATCGACACCGAAGCGGTGCGCCGGCACATCGGCGGCTATGCCGACAAGGGCGTCATTTCCAAGTACGGCGTGCCGGACCGGGTGCTGATCGTGGAGCTGCTGGAGAAAACCAGCGTCGGCAAGCTGGACAAGAAACTGCTGCGGACCAAGTACGCGAAGAGCTGAGTTTCAGCCGAAGGTCGGCCCGCTGCGGCGGGCCAGCCTCAGGGCTTCAGATTGCTCGGTACGCAGCCGCCGACATTGCCCGCATTGCAATCGTTTTCCCGCGACAGATCCTCGGCCTTGTCGTTGGGATCGCGCGCACTGTGATCCGGGGCCTCGGTCGGCGTAATACGCTCGGCCACGGCATCCAGCACCTTTTTCATGAATTTTTTCTTGACGTGCGGCGTGGCATCACAGCCGGCGCAAGGCAGTGAGTCCTTCAATTCCTTCAGCTTCTTGTCGTTGTCGTAGAAGGTATTGCGCTGGCCCTGCACGTTGACGCGGGGGAGATTGACCTCGGCGGTGGTGCCGGACGAATCCGGACGCTCTTCACCCGCTCCAACCAGGGGCTCAGCCGGGGGAGTGACCTGCAGGGCCGATGGAGCGGCCGGCTTGGCCGGTTCCGCTGCAGCCGGGGGAGCTGTTGGTGCGGGCGCGGCAGCAGCTGGAGCGGGCGCCGATTGGGCCAGGGCATTTACGCCACAGACGGACAGCGCCAAACTCAGCGCCAGACGCACGGCCGCGATCCTTGCCGGACGCAGCTTCATTCGAAGCCTGGCACCCGCGGAAACTTGCCCGCTTTCCAATCCGCCTCGCACGCACGCCCCTCCTCAACTGTATCGACGATGAAATTCCACCAGATTGCCGTTGGTTCCGGCAGCGGCACGCCGCCAAAGAGCAGCGCACGCGCCGCTTGTTTCGAACCCAGGTGGAGGGTATTGCCCGCGCCTAGCGTGGCCAGCACGCCGCTCGGGACAGCCGTCCCGTCCAGTGTCACCTCTCCGACCGCGACATACAAGGCCAGTTCATGATCCGGCTGCACCGGTAACGCAAGTTCCGCGCCCAGCTGCAGGCTCAGGTCGAGATAAGTCAGCGGCAGGAAGCTCGGCACCGGCGAGCGGTGTTCGCCCAGGGCGCCGGCGATGACCACGGCGCTTGCGCCGGGAAATTCGACCCGCGGCAGCACCGCCGCGGAGAAATGCTCGAAACTCGGCGCCATTTTGCGCCGCTCCCGCGGCAGGCCGACCCAGGTCTGGATGCCGTGCAGGGTGCCGGAGCCCGGCACCACGGTTTCCGCATGGGTGATGGCGCGCCCGGCCGTCATCCAGTTGACGTCACCCGGACTGATCACCTGCACCGAGCCCAGCGAATCGCGGTGCTCGATGGCGCCCGAGAACAGGTAAGTGACCGTCTGCAGGCCCACATGCGGATGCGGCGGCACGTCCATCGCCCCATGCTCCGCCGAGGTGGGCCCAAAGTGATCGAAGAACACGAACGAGCCGACGCGCCGCTGCTCGCGCCGCGGCAGGGCGCGCAGCACCTCGGCCGAACCGGTCAGCGCGGCCGCCTTCGCCGGCAGCAGGTGCACCACGGTACGAGCGCTTTCTGCAGTCCGGGTCATCGCAACCGGCTCCCTTCTCTACAGGTCTTTGGCGTTATGGACGATGCGGCTGACCATGCCGTAAGCAATGGCTTCCTCGGCAGTCATCCAGTGGTTGGAATCAGTGTCTTGCGTCACCTTCTCGTAGCTCTGCCCGGTCTCGCGCGCAATGAGGTGGTTGATGCGCTCGCGGATCTTGACGATCTCGCGCGCCTCGATCGCGATATCGCCGGCGCGTCCGCGCACGCCGCCCAGCGGCTGGTGCAGCAGGAAGCGGGTATTGGGCAGGCACAGGCGTCGCTCCTTGGCGCCGGCGAGGAAGATGGTGGCGCCGGCGCTGGCGACCCAGCCGGTGCCGATGATACGCACCGGCGCCAGCGCATCGACGAAGCGGATCATGTCGTGAATGCTGTCGCCGCTCTCGACGTGGCCGCCCGGCGAATTGACGTAGACGTCGATGGGCTTGTCCGATTCGCTGGCCAGGAACAGCAGGCGGGCGATCACATCCCGCGCCAGCTTGTCGTTGATCTCGCCGAAGATCAGGACCTTGCGCTGGTTGAGCAGGCGCAGTTCCAGCTCGTTGACCGCGGCGGGAGGCGGCGTGGCCGCTTCGGTGCCCGGTGTTTCCTCGGGATCGGCCGCTTTCGGGGAATGGCCGACGGAGGAGAAACTCGTGTTCATTTAGCGTCCTTCGAAAGAATAGTGGTTCTGGGGTGCTGCGGAATATCTGGCGAACTAGCCTAACCCGGCGCCTGCCGCATCGTTCAATGCCGCCCGGATGGCCGCCTCCCGATCATGTGGACGGTCCGCAGCGACTACAATAGCGCGCCTGATCCCCCCGCCGCGTCCAATATGTTGCTGAATCTGAAAAACCTGAGCCTGAATCTGGGCAGCACCGTGCTGCTCGACAAGGTCGAATTGACGCTGGAACGCGGCGAGCGCCTGTGCCTGGTGGGGCGCAACGGCACCGGCAAGTCTACCCTGATGAAGCTGATCGCCGGCAGCATCCTGCCCGATGGCGGCGATATCGTGCGGGCGCAGAACCTGCGCGTGGCGCAGCTGCCGCAGGATGTGCCGAAGGGATTGGCGGGCACGGTGTATCAGGTGGCCGCCGCCGGACTCGGCGAAGCCGGCCGCCTGGTGGCGGAATACCACCGCCTGCTGCACGACGATCCGGACAACATGAAGGCGCTCGGCGACATCCAGAGCGCGCTGGAAGCGCACGACGGCTGGTCGCTGGACAGTCGCGTGCAGGCGGTGCTGACGCGCCTGGACCTGGACGGCGATGTCGAGTTCGCCGCGCTGTCCGGCGGACTCAAGCGCCGCACCCTGCTGGCGCAGGCGCTGGTGGCGGAGCCGGACCTGCTGCTGCTGGACGAGCCGACCAACCACCTGGACATCGACAGCATCGCCTGGCTGGAAGAGTTCCTGCTCGGCTGGAACGGCACCCTGCTGTTCATCACCCATGACCGCGCATTCCTGCGCCGCCTGGCGACGCGCATCATCGAGCTGGACCGCGGCATCCTGCGCAGCTGGCCCGGCACTTACGACGACTACCTGCGCCGCAAGGAAGAAGCGCTGCGCGCCGAAGCGCAGCAGGGCGCCCTGTTCGACAAGCGGCTGGCGCAGGAGGAAGCCTGGATCCGCAAGGGCATCGAGGCGCGCCGTACCCGCAACCAGGGCCGCGTCGAGCGCCTGTACAAGCTGCGCGACGAGGACCGCGCGCGGCGCAAGCTGCCCGGCCAGGTCAAGCTGGCGGTGCAGGAGGCGGAACGCTCCGGCAAGCTGGTGGTGGAAGCGGAGAACGTGACGTTTGCCCGCGGCGAGCGCGTGCTGGTGAACAATTTCTCCACCACGCTGCTGCGCGGCGACAAGCTCGGCATCATCGGCCCCAACGGCGCCGGCAAGACCACCCTGCTCAACCTGCTGCTGGGCAAGCTGGCGCCCGACAGCGGCAAGCTGAAGAACGGCACCAACCTGCAGGTGGCCTACTTCGATCAGTTGCGCGCCCTGCTCGACGAGAACAAGCCGGTCTACGAGAACATCGGCGACGGCAAGGATCGAGATCGACGGCAACAATATGCATGTGATGAGCTACCTGCAGAATTTCCTGTTCACGCCGGACCGGGCACGCAGCCCGGTCAAGGCGCTATCCGGCGGCGAGCGCTCGCGCCTGCTGCTGGCGCGGCTGTTCGCCCAGCCCTCCAACCTGCTGGTGCTGGACGAGCCGACCAACGATCTGGACGTGGAGACGCTCGACCTGCTGGAGGAAAAGCTCGGCGAATACAACGGCACCGTGCTGCTGGTCAGCCATGACCGCGAATTCCTCGACAACGTGGTGACGCGCTGCCTGGTGTTCGAAGGCCGCGGCCGCATCGGCGAGTACGTCGGCGGCTACCAGGACTGGCTGCGGCAGCGCTTCTCCGCGCCGACGTCGAACAAGCCGGAAAGCAGGACCACCGCACCCGCCGGCCGGCAACAGGCTGCACCCGCGGCCAAGCCTGCCGCCAAGCTGAATTACAAGGAGCAGCGCGAACTCGCCACCCTGCCCGGCCTGATCGAAAAGCTCGAAGCCGAACAGGGCCAGCTGTCCGAGCAGCTCAGCGACGGCGGTCTCTATCAGCGCGAGAAGGCCAAGGCGGTCGCGATTCAGGAGCGCCTGGCCGCGATCGGTACGGAACTGACCGCGGCCTACGCCCGCTGGGAATCGCTGGAAACCCAGCGCTAGGCCGATTTCCGGGCGGGCGGGCGGCCGATCCGGCGGGATTTGGCCTGGAATGGGCCCGAAATGGGCCCTAAATCCGATTGAACTCCCCTGCTTCAGGCGGTTCCTATATCAGGCAGGGACAAGATGCCCCTGCCCACGACACGTGGCCATTCAAGGAAGGAGAGGCAGACATGTCCAAGCAGCACAAGGATCATCCGGAAAAACGCCCAGGCCAACCGGATACGGAGCGGGAAGCCCCGCGCGCCGGTCAGCAGCATCAGGGCGAGCAAAGCCGCCAGCAGCACGGCTCACAGCCGCAAAGCCATCAGCCGGGGCAACCGGGATCACAGCAGCGCTCCGGGCAGCAGCGGCAGGACGACACGGGCCACGGCGGGCGCCAGCAAGGCTCGCACGATCCCTCGCACGAGCAGCAGCACCAGGAGCACCGCGACCGCTCGATGGAGCAGGAGCGCAAACCGGAACGGCCGCGGGATAAACCCTAGGCCGTTCCGGGTACCGCCCGCAATCTGCTGGCTGAGCCCCTGCGCGCAATCGAATCGCCGCGGCGCCGCCCGAGGAGCGGCGTCGCGGCTTCTTCAGCCGAACCGGAAACGATCCGGCCCGGTCGCTGACCCCGCCACGCCCGCTCAGGCGTAGATGGTGAGCTCCCCGATCAGGGACTCCAGGCTGAGTTGCAGCGAATCATGCTTCGGGTTCAAGCGGCGCTCCGCCAGCCAGTCCTTGATGACCAGGGCGGTGAGCGTGAACGAGCACAGCACAAACAAACCAATGATGAGACTAACGATAGGCAAGGGGTGCATGGCAGCCTCCTTATGTTGCATTGCAACATTATAGGGAAGCCTGCACGGCAATTCAATACCATTTCGGTTACACATGCCGGAAAACGTGACGTTGCGATCATTTGCCGCTTTATAGTTATATTTTAACGACACGATAGGCGCAGTTTATCGTCGCCCGCACGATTCATCGGCCATTGGATCAGCCAACTGAACGGGCAAAGGACTGTGTGATGGCCTGCTATTGCCGTTCATAGACCCTTTCCGGGCCGCTGAAGTTCTGCAGCCTCTCCCAACCCGCACGGCCTTGGGCCGGCGGCGACGATCTCAGGGTGCGCCGGCCAGCTCTCCACCCGGACAATGCAGGTAGGGGGAGGAAGACAGCCAGTGCCGGTCGGGATAATAGGCAAACACGTACTGGCCACCCTTGAGCGTGTCGATCAGCCTGGGCGCGACCGCCAGCGGCACCGCCGGGCAACCCCAGCTGCGGCCGATGCGTCCCTGGTTGCGGGCGGCCGAATAGCTGACGTAGGAAGCGCCATGGATGACCAGGGCGCGCTGCAGGGCATGGTCGTTGATGCCGGGCTCGAGCCCTTCCATGCGCAGCGAATAGCCGTTGTGGCCGTTATAGGGGTCCAGGGTGCGGAACAGGCCGATGCTGGATTCGAGGCTGCCGTCGGCGTTGGAGAAGCTGCGCGCCTGGTTCTCGCCGCTGTTGCGGCCATGCGCCACCAGTTCCTGATAGAGCAGCGTCTGTGAGGACAGATCGAACACCCATAGCCGCGGCTCGGTCGAAGGGCGCGAATAGTCGATCACCGCCAATCGTTGCGAGGACGGCAGGCCGCTCCGCACCGCGCATTGCGTGGCCTCCAGGGCCAGCCCGATCACCGCCGGGTCGGCCGACGGCGCGGCACGCCGCAGCGCTTCGCGCAGGCCGCCATCCGCGGCAAGGGCCGCGAAGGGTGACAGCAGGCTCAGCAGCACGGCGAGTGCTGCCCAGGGAATCGGGCGCATCGGGAGCTATGCACGGTTTGTCGAAGCAGCGGCTATGCTAACCGAGGGCATGGTGGAATGGCATTCGGCTGCGCCGGATGGTCATGCCGGCCACACTACTCGGGGAAACTGCATGGAACCTGATCCGGATCGCCGGACCGTGGATCGCCGCGGCTGGTTGCCGCGCCTGGCCCTGGTGCTGCTGCTGGCCCTGCCCGCCTTCGCGGCCGCCGCACAAGCTCAGCAGGCGGACGACGAAACTGCCCTGATCCGGGCGCGGGTCGAAACCCCTGGAGCCGGCGGCGTCATGCTGCTGCCGGAGGTCAAGCTGAGCCTGAACCAGGCGGTGAGCCAGTTCTACCAGCAGCGCGGCTACACGCCGGCCTGGTCGCAGGATGCGCAGGTCGATGCCCTGCTCGAGGCCCTGCATGAGCTCAGCCTCGACGGCCTCGATCCGGAGGATTATCAAGCCGGCAAGATCGAAAGCGGCCGCGGCGCCCTCGCCGGCCCTGCCGCGCAGCGCGCCGACTTCGACCTGCAGGCGACACAGTCCTACCTGCTGGCGCTGACCCATCTGTATCGCGGCAAGGTCGATCCGCGCAGCTTCGACCCGGAGCGCAATTTCGATGCGCGCCAGCTGGACCCCAAGCAGGGCTTGCAGGTGGCGCTGACGGCCATCAACGACAACGACGTGGCCGCGGCTTTCGCCCGCGCCCGGCCGCAGCACCCCTTGTACCGCGGCTTGCGCGAGGCCATGGGCGGCCTGCGCGACGTGGCGGCGCGCGGCGGCTGGGCGCAGATTCCGGACGGGCCAACGCTGAAACCGGGACTCAGCGATCCGCGCGTACCGCTGTTGCGGCGGCGCCTGGTCGATGGCGGCTATCTGCCGTCGGACCTCGGCGCGGATGCCCTGGACAACCCGCTGTACGATCCGCAGCTCACCGCCGCGGTGAGCCGCTACCAGACCGAGCAGTACCTGACAGCCGATGGCGCCATCGGCCCCGCCACCCGCGCCGCGTTGAACGTGCCGGTGCAGGCGCGCATCGACCAGTTGCGGGTCAACGAGGAACGGGCGCGCTGGTTGCTGCACGAGGTGCGCAACCGGCTGGTGGTGGTCGATATCGCCGGCTATGTGCTGCATTACTTTGACGGCGGCGCGGAAACATCACCGGGACAAGGTGCTGCGGACGCGGCAAGCGCGCAATCCCAGGCGCCCGACGAGGACGGTGAAATGCCGGTATGGAGTACCCGCGTGCAGGTGGGCAAGCCTTATCGCATGACACCGGTGTTCAAGTCGGCGATCGACGAGATCACCTTCAACCCGGCCTGGGTGGTGCCGCCGACCATCTACAGCAAGGACATCCTGCCCAAGGTGCGCGCCAATCGCGGCTACCTGGCCGCCAACCGCCTGCACGTGTTCGACGCGCAGTGGCGCGAACTGTCCCCGCAAAGCGTCGACTGGAACAAGCCGCCGCGCGGCCTGCGCCTGCGGCAGGAAGCCGGGCCCGGCGGGGCCTTGGGGCGGATCAAGATCAGCTTCCCCAATCCCTACGCGGTGTATCTGCACGACACGCCGCATCCGGAACTGTTCGATCGCGAATCCCGCGCCTTTAGCTCCGGCTGCATCCGCGTGCAGGAACCGTATGCACTGGCCGAGCGCCTGTTCGACGATCCGGTGCGCTGGAACCGCGCCGCCATCGACCAGACGGTGGCCGCCGGCGCCACCCGCACCTTCAAGCTGGCCAATCCGGTACCGGTACTGCTGGCCTACTGGACGGTGGACCTGCACGAAGGCAACCGGCCGGCGTTCAAGCCTGATATCTACGGGCTCGACGGCGCGCTGCTGAAAGCCCTGAACCAGCCGCCGCGTTAGGGTATTTTTGATTTAAGTGCACACGAGTTTTCCCCTCTCCCGCGGCGACCGTAGGAAGTCCCCGTGGGACGGGAGAGGGTGGCCCGAAGGGCCGGGAGAGGGGCTGTGAAGCCGGGGAAAGCCCCTCTCCCCTAACCCTTCTCCCGCAAGCGGGAGAGGGGAATCGTATTTAGCTATGGCAAAAATGTTCTAGCCCAACGGCCGCCGCCCGGCGCGGGCGAGGCCAAGCAGAAGGCCCCGGTACTCGCGTACCGGGGCCTTGTTTTATTCCAGGGGGGTTCGTATCAAAAGCCATCCATGGCGGCTTGCTCCCAACTACTCTGGCGCCAGCTTCCCCCGAAGCCGGCAGCACAGAAAACCACACGCACCTACCCCGCACCCCCCACAAACTAATACAGAGCTTAGCCTATTTTCGGGAGAAAGCGCTGGTCACCTTGATCACCCCGTTGATGGCCCTGATCAGGCCGTCGGCGACGATGATCGGGCGCCCTAGCATGGAGCCCGCCATCTTCTTGTACTTGTCGGTATAGGGCGGGAAAAAGGCGCTGGGATTCTTGTCCAGCGGCGGCCCTTCCTCCACCACGGAACGGGCGTTGGAGGTCTCGTTGAAGGTGTACCAGCCGCCCAGGCGGCCGATGCCGCTGGCGTTGACGCCGCCGAACGGCAGGCAGGGATTGGTGCCCGACTGGATCATGTTGTGATTGACCACGGTACTGCCCGAGCTGGTATGGCGCAGGTAGAAATCGATCTCGGCGCGGTCCTTGGCGTAGATGTACAGGGCCAGGGGCTTGGGCTTGGCGCGGATGGCGCGCAGCACATCCTGGCGCTGGCGGAACGGCACCACCGCGAGCACCGGCCCGAACACCTCGTCATGCGCGATCTTCATGTCGTCGCCGACATTGGTGATGATGGTCGGGGCGATGAAACGCTCCTCGGCCTTGACCTGGCCGCCGAACACGATGTTGGCGCCCTTGCCGCGCGCATCCTCGATCAGGTCGCGGATGCGCTCGAAATGGCGCTGGTTGATGATGCGCGGGTATTCGGGAGACTTATCGAAGCCCTTGCCGTCGGCATTGAACATCGCCGTCATCGAGCGCTGCAGGGCCTCCACGAACTGGTCCTGTACCGACTCGTGCACCAGGGCGTAGTCCGGCGCGATGCACACCTGGCCGGCGTTGCTGAGGCGGCCCCAGGTGATCTTGCGGGCGGCATCCTCGATGTCGGCGCTCTTATCGACGATGGTCGGGTTCTTGCCGCCCATCTCCAGGGTGATGGAGGCGAAGTACTCCGCCGCGGCGCGCATCACCAGGCGGCCGACCTGGTGGCCGCCGATGTAGAAAATATGGTTGAACGGCTGCGCCAGCAGCTCCTGCGCCACTTCCGGGCCGCCCTGCAGCACGGTGGCCTCGTCTTCCGGCAGGGCCGCGCGCACGATGTCGGCCAGCACCTGGGCCGAATGCGGCGCCAGCTCGGACGGCTTGATGATCACGCCGTTGCCGGCCGCGATGGCGCCCAGAGCCGGCACCAGGCTGATCGCATACGGCGCGTTCCAGGTGGCCAGGTTCAGCACCACGCCCTTGGGCTCGTACTGGACATAGCTTTTCTTGCCCAGGGTCATCAGCGAGCCTTTCACCGGCTGCTGCCGCATCCACTGCTTCAGGTGCTTGGCGATGAACTCGCACTCGGCCTTGACCATGAGCAGCTGCGCGTCGATATCGGTATCGCACAGGCCCAGCTCCTGGCGCACCGCGGCATGGATCGCCGGGCGCGCCTCGAGGGTGGCCTTGAGCAGCTTCTGGATCTTGGCGATGCGCTGCTCCGCCGTGGTCTCCACCAGGTCCGGGGCGCGCGCGGCGATGCGCTCGAAGGCGGCGCGGATGGGGCTGGACTGTTTCATCACTGCATTCATGGCGCGGCCTTCGGGTTTCAAGCTTTATAGGAGGGAATCTTGAACGTGGAGCGCATCAGCTTTTCCAGCTGGCTGTCCGACAGCAGGCGGCGCATCAGGCCCATCGGCTTCACGTCCTTGCCGACGTAATGCATGGGCTTCCACTTTTTCAGGTCGATGATCTTCAGCGCCTCGTCGACGGCCTGCTCCGGGCTGCTGCCGGTCTTCTCCAGCATGTCCGGCAGCACCTGCATCATCACCTTGCCCAGGTGCGGCTCGTAGACCTTGCGCACCGCCTCGGGCTGCTTGTTCCAGGTGATCTTGGTGTTCTCGTGCGCATTGGCCGACATGGCGGTGAGCACGCCGCCGGGAATGATCGAGGTGACCTGG
>Ga0302315_10002418_pt1 | contig 17694 bp, 15 predicted proteins | sample III_Palsa_N3_1_FD_200532 | JGI IMG/M metagenome (GOLD analysis project Ga0302315, IMG submission 200532) | Peat permafrost microbial communities from Stordalen Mire near Abisko, Sweden - III_Palsa_N3_1 | ecosystem: Environmental > Terrestrial > Soil > Palsa > Peat permafrost | place: Sweden... | reverse complement strand
CAAACGATTTGTTAAAAGCGCCTTTATTCCCTTGCTTGATGGCGCTGTAATATATGTGGGCATGTATCTTCTTAAAACCTATTGGGAGGATAATTATAAATGGGCCCCAGGGAAGTACCCCCCTGAGTTTATGAATATAGCTGTTCCATCGTATATAATTATCTGGTTGTTCAGCATCTACTTAAACGGCGGCTATAATAAATTTTATAAGCCTTCCCAAATTATAAGAGGAGCGGTTATTGGGACAATCTTTATATCGGCTATTTCTAACTTTACAGATGATTTTCGATTCTCTAAAGCGCTTATCTTAATGGGTGGATTTTTTACAGTAGTTTCACTGCTAAGTATACGTTACCTGAGGCATTTTATCTTTTATAGCGGCATGAATTTGGGAGAGGAGAAAGACAAGAGAACCGTAATTGTAGGCAATGGCGATGAAAGTATAAGAATTATTAACCTTATTAAAGAAAGGCAACTCAAACTTAATATCCTGGGTTACTTAAGCCCGGAGCAATCGGCTGTTGTTAATGACAATTACCTCGGTTCTGCCCATCATATTAAGGATATAATCAATATTTATAAGGTGGAGGAAATTATATTCTGTTCTAAAGACATATCTTCCAGCCAGATTATAGAGTGGATGACGGGTATAGATAACAGGCAGGTAGAATACAAAATAGTGCCACAGGAAAGCAACTATGTAATAGGTAGTAACTCTAAAGAAAACCCCGGCGAATTATATACATTAGATATCAAGCTGAACATTGAAGAAGAAAACCATTTAAGGAACAAACGAATGCTGGATGTGATATTGGGGATTGTATTTCTTATTTTATCCCCATTTTTAATGTGGTTTATGAAAAGCCCTCTCCGTTTCCTCAATAATATAATAGAAGTAATCTCAGGGAAATTATCATGGGTTGGGTTTTCAGATACGGAGTCGGGAAATCTGCCTAAAATTAGAAAAGGAGTACTAAATCCGGCTAGTCGATTAAACGTTTATGAGCTTGACTCCCCCACACTTAACAAATTGAATGTCATTTATGCAAAGGAATATAATGTATATTCAGACTTACAATTGATATTTAAGTCATTCAGAAATTTAGGGTAGCCTAGCAGCTTATTTTAGTAAGCGGGCCACTCTTCGTATTTCAATATCGTGTTCTTTTTGTAATCCTTTATTAAAATATCAGGGTAGAACTTCAGAAGATCAAATACTGATTCATTTTTAGAGAAAAAAGAAATAGAGTAATCCATTCCCTGAAAATCTTTTGCGATACGTTCCTGATTCGGTATATCATCCTCAAGAATAAATACTTTTAATCCTTTATTTTTTTCTAATGTTTCCATAATAATTAAGCAATCTCGATTTTATACTTAAATAGCTTATACGAGAAATTGTTTTATTTGTTGAAAAAGTTTAACAATACAAAGGTAATAAGTTTCTAAGCTTGTTTACTATTTAATTAATTAAAATGATGATGGTGGGCGAGAAGTTTTGTTTAATGTATGAAAATGAAAATAAAAGGCATTCTTATAATATTTTTTGTGCAATTGGTTATTATAATAGCAATTTTACAACTATCAAATTAACAGAACTATAAAATAGCGTTAAGCCCCTTCAGTAGATAGTTATATACAAAAAAATGACAAAAGAATATTTGTTAGAGATTAACATTAATAGGCAATTAAAATATGTCCCTTATAAATATAAAACTTAAGAAATATAATACTGATTCTCTGGATTGTAAGAAAATCAGATTAAACAATATCAAATTCCCTATCACTCTTTTGTAATTTTGTTTAGTAAAAATTACACTGAAAATTGAAACCTCAATAAGGAAATTTCCGTAGCTCTAAGAGCAAAATTTTCTGAGTGAGAGAACAATTTTTTTTAAAACTAAATCCTATCATTTAAAATGACAAAAGCAGAAGTAATCACTGAAATTGCCGAAAAAACCGGTATCGAGAAGGCAGAAGTTACAACAATCGTTGAATCATTCTTTAGTGTGGTAAAAACCTCTATGGCCGAAGGCAACAATATTTACGTAAGAGGCTTTGGAAGCTTTATTAATAAAAAGAAAGCCCGTAAAATTGCCCGTAATATTTCTAAAAACACAGCGGTTATAATAGAGGAACATTATGCTCCTAAATTTAAACCATCGCCTGAGTTTATAGAAATAATACGAAATAGCTCTAAAGTGAAAAATGTAGAAAAAAGCGTTTCTAATTAATTATTAAAACATATAACGAGGCTAACTAGCTTGGCCTTATTATATGTTTAATAAGTTTCCTTTCAGTTATAATGGCTCGTAGTTCCTTTCTCAAAAAAGACAACTTCCATTAGCAATAAATAAGTTTAATAGCTAATTTTGCCAGAATAAACTGAATCATAAATAATGGCAACAGCAACTATTACACACCCTGTATCAGAACGGTTAAATGCCCTAGCAGAATCTGAAACCCTTGCTATGACTAAAAAAGCAAGAGAGCTTTCTGCACAAGGGCATAATGTTATAAGCCTTAGCGTAGGCGAACCCGATTTTCAGACTCCACAACATATTAAAGATGCCGCTAAGAAAGCAATAGACGCAGGCTTTACATTTTATACCCCAGTAGCAGGTTACGCAGACCTGAGGCAAGCGATAGCCGCCAAACTAAAAAAAGATAATAACCTGGACTTTGGTCCGGAAAATATAATAGTATCAACAGGCGCTAAACAATCCATAACAAACGTATTACTTAGCCTTGTAGACGAAGGCGACGAAGTAGTAATATTTGCTCCGTATTGGGTTAGCTATGTAGAGATGGTGAAACTGGCGCAAGGGACTCCTGTGATAGTAAGCGCAGGAATTGAAAAAGACTATAAAGTAACTGCCGAGGATGTTGAAAATGCTATTACTTCTAAAACCAAAGTAATACTATTCTCCAGTCCATGTAACCCTTCTGGCGCTGTATTTTCTGAGAAAGAACTAAGGGCAATTGCCGAAGTAGTAGCAAGGCATGAAAACGTGTTTGTAATAGCAGATGAGATATACGAATACATCAACTACGAAGGTTCTCACTTTAGCATAGGTAGCGTACCTTCTATTAAAGACAGGGTTATTACGGTAAACGGATTTTCTAAAGGATATGCGATGACGGGTTGGAGAGTAGGCTACATAGGCGCTGCCAAATGGATTGCAGACGCATGCGATAAAGTGCAGGGGCAGATTACTTCCGGCACTTGCTCTATTGCACAAAAAGCGGCTTATGCTGCAATAACAGGAGACTTAGTGGCCGCCAAAGAAATGACCGCCGCTTACCTGAGAAGGAGAGACCTAGTATCCGCGTTATTGAAAGAAGTTCCGGGCCTTAAAATAAATAAACCGCAAGGCGCTTTTTATACCTTCCCGGACGTAAGCGCCTATTTAGGGAAAAGCTTTAATGGAAAAGTGATAGAAAAGGCAAGCGAACTTGCCATGTACATTCTTAATGAAGGCTATGTTTCTACCGTGGGCGGAGACGCTTTTGGAGCTCCAAATTGCCTTAGAATATCCTTTGCCGCTTCTGACGATAACCTGAAAGAGGCCATGAGAAGAATAAAAGAATGCCTGGCAAAACTACAGTAAAAAGCTTTTCGTCTCTTAATGAGATATTTCAGTCCTTTAATAAACTAAAGGTGCTGATAATAGGGGATGTAATGATAGATTCCTACCTCTGGGGAAATGTAGAACGCATATCCCCGGAGGCCCCAGTACCAATAGTCCACGTTCAGAAGCGTGAACTTCGTTTGGGTGGAGCGGCTAACGTAGCGTTAAATGTACAGTCGTTGGGGGCTACCCCTATATTATCATCTGTGATAGGAGATGACGCCGATGGAGCAAGCTTTTTAACCCTTCTTAAAAATAATAAATTATCTACCGAGGGTATTATTAAAAGCAGCGAACGCATTACTACTATTAAACACCGGGTTATTGCCGGAAGCCACCACATGCTTCGTATTGACCAGGAGATTGATAGTTCCATAAGTAAACCAGATGCAAAAAAACTGATAGGTAAGGCAAAGAAGCTTATTGCAAAATGCGATGCGGTTATTTTTGAAGATTATGACAAAGGGGTGCTTAACAAACTGGTTATTAATGAAATTATTGCTTTCTGTAATAAAATAGGTGTGCCCACTATTGTAGATCCTAAAAAGCGAAACTTTCTTTTTTATCAGAAAGCTTCACTTTTTAAGCCTAATAAAAAAGAACTTAAAGACGGCCTTAAATTAGATAGCGCTCTGAAAGGCCGTAAAGAAATAGAAAAAGCAGCTCAAGAGCTTAAAAATCAACTTAAAGCAGATACCATACTTATAACCCTTTCTGAAGAAGGTGTTTTTATAGATAATGGATCAGAAAAGCATTTAATTCCTGCTCATATTAGGGAAATAAGCGATGTATCTGGAGCGGGGGATACTGTAATTAGTATAGCGGCGCTTTGCTATGCGCTGAAGCTGCCTTCTAAACTAGTTGCGGGGCTTTCTAACCTGGGCGGGGGAATAGTTTGCGAACAAATAGGTGTTGTGCCTATTGATAAGAAAACGCTACTGGAAGAAGCTATTAAGTTTAAACTTTTTGAGGCGGTCAACTAGGCGCTATATTCCTTAACAGCTTCAATAAAACATTTCACTTTGTCTTTATCGGTGTCCGGGTAAACGCCATGCCCCAGGTTGGCAATGTACTTCTGCGTTCCAAACTCTTTTATCATTTGCCTGGTATGCTTTCTTATTTCTTCGTAAGAAGTGTAAAGCACACAGGGGTCAAGGTTTCCCTGCAAAGTCTTATCATCTCCTATTAGTTTTCTGGATTCTCCAATTTCCATGTTCCAGTCTAGTCCAATAGTTCTACAATTTAACTTACCCATTTCTCTTCTGGCAAAAAAAGCCCCTTTGGCAAAAACGGTTAGAGGGACTTCTGGCACGGCGTCGCAAATTTGAGAGATATACTTTAAAGAAAATTCTTTATAATGATCTGGTGGTAGTATGCCCGCCCAGGAATCGAAGAGTTGAAGCATGTCCGCACCTGACTTTACCTGTTCTTTAAGGTATAAAATAGTAACATCAGTAATTTTTTGCAGCAGTTGATGCGCTAGCGCCTGTTCGGAATAGAGAAATTTGCGGGCTTTAGAAAAAGTTTTTGAACCACTGCCTTCTACCATATATGCCAGCAATGTCCAAGGCGCGCCTGCAAAACCGATAAGGGGAACCCGTCCATTCAGTTCTTTTTTTGTAACCCTTATGGCTTCAAATACGTATGCAAGGTTTTCTATAGCAGTTTTTGTAGTAAGGAGTTCTATATCGGCTGAGGTTTTAATAGTTTTAGGAAATATAGGGCCTTTTGCCTCTAACATTTCATAATCTAGCCCCATAGCTTCCGGCACAACCAGTATATCCGAAAATATAATGGCGGCGTCGGTATCTAGTATATCAACCGGCTGAATAGTAACTTCGGCGGCTAGCTGAGGGGTAGTAACAAGTTCTTTAAATCCTGATAGTCTTTCTCTTATCGCACGGTATTCCGGTAAAATGCGGCCAGCTTGTCTCATTAGCCATACAGGAACCCGTTCGGTCTTTTCTCCTTTTGCAGCGCGGAGGATTAGGTCATTCTTTAAAAGCATAGAGCAAAGATAAGGCAATCGGTTCTAATAATTCATTTGGTAAATTATTTTTACAACTATAAAAAAAATCAAAAAAAAAAGGAGTTGGGTGCAAATTTAGATTGCGTTAAATTCTAAAAAGGATTAGCTTTAACTGTTTTTTCAAAATTCAAAAAGTTTTAATAACACAAGCTGTATATGGCAGGTATTTCGCATAGTTCGGGCAATAGTAAATTCCAGATTGATCCAGACAAAAACTACACAACACCCCTAATAATTGTAACTGCATTGTTCTTCATGTGGGGTTTTATTACATGTCTAAACGATATACTAATACCCCACCTTAAAGAGGTTTTTCATTTAGATTATGCCCAGGCCATGCTTATTCAGTCCACCTTTTTTGGGGCATACTTTATTATGTCATTACCTGCCGGTACCATAGTTTCGAAGCTGGGCTATAAGAATGGCATAATAATAGGACTTATTACTGCTGGCATTGGGTGTTTTTTGTTTTTACCTGCCGCAGAAACTAAAATATATGGTTATTTTCTTGGAGCGCTATTTATATTGGCTTCCGGCATTACCTTACTACAGGTTGCCGCCAATCCTTATGTGAGTATCCTTGGAAAACCAGAAACTTCATCAAGCCGCTTAAATCTTACACAGGCGTTTAACTCATTAGGAACTACATTGGCTCCTCAGTTTGGGGCTTGGCTCATATTTACCGGCGGTACGCTTGGCGCTGCGTCGCTTAGCGAGTTAAGCCCGGGGCAGTTGATGGAATATAACCTTAATAAGGCAGACGCTGTAAAGGACCCTTACGTAGGGTTGGCAATTACATTGTTGCTTCTTGCGCTCCTTATCAAGTTTGCCAAGCTACCTTCCATAGACAAATCTACTGAAACAGTGGAAATAAAAGCTGGATCTTATTTTGGGGCTTTAAAATATAAACATTTGGTATTGGGCGTACTTTGCATTTTTATGTATGTGGGTGGGGAAGTATCTATTGGAAGCTTTATTATCAGTTTCCTTAAACAACCCCATATAGCTGGGTTAACAGAGAAAGAAGCCGCCAACTATGTTTCTATCTTTTGGGGAGGCGCAATGGTAGGACGTTTTGTAGGAGCTGCTGTATTAAGCAAGATAAATCCGGCGAAGGCGCTGGGTTTTTGCGCTACTGTGGTAGTTTTATTATTGCTGGCTGTAATAAATATGGATGGGCACATAGCTATGTGGGCCATAGTATCTATAGGCTTGTTTAACTCCATTATGTTCCCAACAATATTTACATTGGCCATTAAAGGATTAGGCATTAATACCAGTCATGGCTCGGCATTGCTGGTAATGGCCATTGTGGGCGGGGCAGTTGTTCCATTTGCACAAGGTAAACTGGCAGATTTGATAGGCATACAAATGGCATTCTTCTTGCCGGTAATATGCTATGCTTATATAGTATTCTATGGTTTTGTAGGAAGCAGGGTAAAAGCAGATATAATTTCAGTTTCTGAACAAGAACCTGTTCCATCCAAGGTAAGTCATTAATTTATAAAAGCATACGGCAATTCTTAAACTGCCGTATGCTTTTTATTCCATCTTTATTTTATTGGGACTACAACTTTAACCTTGTCCCAGGCAAGGGCCATGGCTATACCTTCATTGGCATCGGTAAAAGAAATAGTAAAATGCTCCAGTGGTTCTGGTAAAACTTCTACCGGAACTACCGTCTGCAAAGCATCTTCCATAGGTTCTCTGCTTGCAGATCGATCAAAAGGACCTTTTATTCCCCAGGGATATTGTTTCTTGTTCCATATAACTGTCCAGTTATCTTTTTCTGGGATGGTCCATAAGGTATATTTTCCTGCAGGAAGGGGTTTGCCATCAATCGTTAAATCTTTATTAGTTTCAAAAGTGGTCGCCTCGTTGGCCCCTGTGCGCCATACCGCGCCATAGGGAACCAGGGCGCCAAATATTTCCCGATCTCTTCTACCCGGACTGGAATAGGCAACGGTTATTTTAGTTCCTGCTTTGTCATATATAGCTGTTGACTCTGGGCTTTTTTTCCTGCTTTGCGAGTTGAGGTACATAAAAGTGATAAATAAAAGCGCTACTAATGAGACTACTACAATGAGCGTCCATTTTAAAAACTTCTTCATAATATTATGTGTTTTAAGTTAAAAGCATAATTTTAATCTAATTTTTCTGAATTTGCCAACCCTTAACCGTTTACTTAGTAAGCGGGTATTGAGCAAGACCATCAATTGTGGTGAGCAAGCTTGTTGGATAAGGGGTTTTATATGGTTTATATTAAATCTTTAAATTATCAACTTATGGAAATAGCGTTACAATTGTTTTGGCTTTTTACGCTGGCCATACCCATTGCCAGCATTGCGTGGACGGTTACCCACGAAGAGGTGTTTAGGGAACCCAGGGAATATTGCGCCCGGCGAAGCAGGGAGGACAAAAAGTTATTTGAGCGCAAATTCTTTTACCTGTTTACCTGCGAGTATTGCTTTAGCCATTATGTAACTATATTTTTTTTGATTTTAACGGATTATAAACTATTGATGGACGGTTGGCGAGGATACCTGATAGCAGGCTTTGCACTGGTGTGGGTTGCCAATGTGTATATGAGCTTATTTGCCTTCATCCGCCAGGATATTAAGAAGGAGCAAACAGAGATTAAACGGATGGAGAAGGATATAGAGAAATAACTATTAGATACTATTTATACATGCGGTTTGATAAATCGGATTTTATTTGGTATTTTCATTTATTGAGCTATTGTGTCATGATGAAAAAATTACTACTACTATCTGGTTTTATGGTTATGTGCTTAGCCGCTCATGCTCAAATGATTTACGTTACAGACCAGCAGGGATTTGCTGATATTATTGTGTATGTAACCAATTACCAGGGGTTTGCTGACCTGCTTGTTTATAAACAGCCCGAGCAGGCCTTTGCTGTAGAAAACAGCGGACAGTGGTTTATTACTCCAAACCAGGGTTTTGCCAAGAAGGTAATTTATTTTACCGACCACCAGGGATTTGCGGATTTGATTATTTGTTATGTGGACAAGCAGTCTTTTGCTGGCTGGAAAAACCCAAAGAAGAAATACTTGCTCGAGTAAGAATAGTTTTGCTTTTATGAAATTCTTATTACTAGCAGGCTTGCCAGGCTGTACCATTTGTATTTTCGCTTTTAATGGTATCATCCTTAAAATTATTAATAAATAAGCTACCGGGGCGGGGTTTGTGCTACTTAAAAAAGTGAAATAGTAACAGAAATATTACATGGCAAAAAATTTGTTCTCTGTTATCGCCTGTTAATTTTCCTGTTATCCTCTGTTAGTTTCTCTGCTATTTTGTTAGGGCATGTAAGTTTTGGGCGGTTTTTGAACGCATGCCAGTTGGCATTTTTTAAGTAGAAAGTTCAAAGGTAAAAGTTAAAAGAAAAAGGAATACCCATTGCAAGCAAAAAATAAATATGGCACAAAAGTGGTGTAGTGTTTTAGAAAATTATAGTAGAACAAAGAGTCCTTAAAGAGACTCTGTTGGGACAGGAAATTTTACTGTTGCACTATCTTCTGATAGTATTCTTTGTTGTTAATGATTATTTTAATAATGTACATACCACTGGCTGCGCCAGAGAACTGATAGTGGTACAAACCCGCTTCCTGAGTTTCATTTACAAACTGGCTAAGGCTCTCTCCTATTATATTAAATACCTCAGCCGTTACAGAAGACTGTTCATTAAGCTGGTAGGTAATATTAGTAAAACCTGAGTAAGGGTTAGGATATACTTTTACCGGATTACTACCAGTTCCTTTTACAGTACCTGTTACTCCCGTTACATTTACCTTTACCGTATCTGTACTAGAGCATCCATTGTTATCCGTTGTCTTTACTACAAAAGAATAGATTCCGTTTTGAAGCGGAGTAAACGACGGGGAAGCCAATGTGGAATCGTTCAACTCCAGTGCAGGCGACCAGCTAAACGTTTGCCCGGTGGGAAAGGGAGATTGCAGTACTACGGAGCTGTCTATAAAACCGGATTCTATGGACATTACCAAAGCGACAGGTAAAGGGTTTTCTGTAATTTTTAAAGGACTTGGTTGAAGAGGACACCCATACAGACCTTTGGAAATTACTGAATAGTAACCATTTTCTGTAGCGTATAACATTGAATTTGTAGCATTAGGAATAATAGTGTCGTTTAGTAACCATTGAAACTGGGTCCATCCATTGTCGCTTTCCAATAATACTGAATCGCCGGAGCAAAATGATGTAGTTATAGTATAAACATAAGAAATATAAAAAGGGTTTACATAAAGAAATACACTATTACTATCTGCAGGAATATAATATTGATTAAAAGTGCAACCGGTAGCAGATTTAACTGAAACCATTATTTGCTGCGTATAATCATTACCTGTATTAGTATATTTATAAGTAGAGCTAGTGGCCCCTGGTATTCCATTCCCGTATATGCCCAGCTCAGAATTTCTACCCTCATACCATTGGTACGTATAGCCTGCTCCTGTTTTAACATGCAAGGTAACCGACGAGTCTACACAAATTGTATCGCGTCCACTTAATGTAATAACTTCGGATGGCGCTGGAATTACTATTAAAGGGCTTTGGTTAGTTAGCGTTACAGTAAAGCATGGTGTAACTTCGGTATAAGATTCATTGCGAGCCGGATCATACACCGTTGCCACTACTGTTATTGGGCCTGGGGCGATTATATCTGGCGAATTTGATGCTTTTACCAAGCCCTGGCTTGTTTCAATTTGTTCATTTGCATTTAAGTAGGTATACCCTTTGTTCACAGGATTAAACTTTATAGCTAAATTTCCTCCATTGCCCTGGGCTTCAGTAATGAGGGTGTTGCTGCCGTCTATAACATAATAGGTCGCTTGTTTTATTGAATTAGCAATAGTAACGTTTGCATTGGAATCACCCTGGCAAATAGTACCCCCTAAAACCGACGACGAACTGAGGTAGCCTGGTGTTATATAAATTAGCGTATCTGGCTGATCAAGAAAAACCGTACCACAGGAATTACTAGCCTGTAATAATATAGGGTTTATGCCCGGAACAAGATTAGATGCGGGTATAGTTAAATAAGCATGATGTTTACTCGTATCCAGTTCATATTCATAATTATCAATATCTATGTATTCGCTACCAATAGCCAGGCCATGAGAATTATAGGCAGTGTAAATAACCGCTGAATCCGGATTAAAAATATTGATGACTCCAGAATTATTATAATAAAATTCAGCGTTGCTATTACTACATGATTGAAAAACCAACTCATCTTTTTCAAAATTTATATATCCAACGCTTGAATTATAATTGCTAATTGGAAATGTCGTCAGAGAAGTAGTTGGCATAGTACCGCTGGTTATAGTAATAGTGGCGCCGCTTTTTAGAAAAGCAGTACAACCACGTGTGGCGGCCTGTATGGTAAAAACATTGCTTCCGCTATTCAGACTGGCTGCGGGTATAGTAAGCGTTATAGTACTACCCGTTCCGGCCACAGCAGCGCCCACAGGGGTAGTTCCCGAGTAAGCCTGGTAGGTTACCCCTGTTTCTGAGCCTGAAACAGTAATACTCCCATTTATTCCCGGGCATCTTGATTCCCCCTGTACCGTTAAACAGAGGTTAGCGCAGGGTGAATTTGCCGCGCTAAAAAGGTAACCATTACTGGTAAGCGATCCGCTTATATAAACCATAGTATCGTAAGTATAAATCAGATTGATAGCTGTTTCCGTTTCGGTAGTTTTGTTAATATCCCAGCATGCTTGGTATGCGGTAGTAATGTCCAGTTTACCAAGGCGGTAGTTATCATAAATAAAATTCTGGCCTATGGAAGAAAAAAATCCTCCCACATAAATGTAATTACCCTGTACAGCAAGGGACAGGCAATGGCTTGTAGAATAGGCATTCCAACTGGTAACGTTACCATTCATATCCAACTGGGCTACCCCTGTTCTGGCTACATTATTTACATTATCAAACGTGCCCGCTATATAGATTTTGCCATTTGCGGCCGCTATATCATAAATTACTTCCTGGTCTATAGTGTCGCTCCAGTAAATAGTTTTCCCGGTGGCCCTGTCCACAGCATATAACTCTTTGTCAGCCGCAAAGTAAATTGTATCGCCAGAGACTTCTATGGCAGATGGAAATAAGTAGGTATAAGAGTAGGTAAATGAAGAATTTGACCAAAGTACGACTCCGCTTGTTGCATCTATGGCAGTTAAATAAGCTGATGCCGTATATATAATATTGTTATACAAACTAGAAATACCAATAAGATTGCCCGTTGCAGAATCCAGTTGCCAGGATGTAATATTACCTGTTGCAATATTAAACTGAGCCATTGAATTTCTCTGTTGCCCAGCAATGGTATCGAAACTACCTTGAACCACCAGGTTGCCTGCGCTAATGCCAATAACATCGGCAATATTATTTGGATTGGGCGCCCAGCTTAGCACTTGCCCGGTAGTAGTGTTAAAAGCCGCCAGATTTTTCCGGGGCAAGCCGCCCACGGTAGTAAAATTACCGCCTATATATACGGTATCCCCGGATTGGATAATGCTGCCTACCTGTCCGTTTACCGGGGGTATAAGAGCGTCTGCCTGCTGTGCTGTAGCTTCAAAAGCCGTCAGAAAAAAACAAAAGAGAAAAAAAGGTACTATTTTATTCATAAAATCAGCTTAAAAATACAATCTATATATAGATATATTTTAGGCTAATAAAGTAAACACTTTTTTGTTACTTCTTAGAACAATTATATTTTTCCGGAAAAAGTTATATTAAAAATTTAAGGCTTTAGGCTTAATACTCGCAAGGACGCGAACCACTGCAAAGAAATACTATTTGCTTACCTTACACACCTTCCTTCACCCTCTTACTGCCTTCGTACAGCTCATACTCTAACAGGCGGCAGTCAATAGTTCCGTTGTAAAACTCTATACGGCGTTTTGCTTTTAGGCCTATTTTTTTTGCCAGGTTAAGGTTTCCTGTAAAAACATAACCCTTGTACCCTTTGCACTGCTGCTTAAAAAAATCTCCTATCTCTTTGTAAACGGTTTCCAGTTGTTCCTCCTCGCCCAACCGCTCGCCATATTCCGGGTTTAGCATTACTATTCCACCGCCTTCGGGGATGGTAGACTTCCTGAAATCACAAGTTTCAAATTCTATTAAGTGGTCAACCCCTGCTGTTTTGGCATTGTTCAAAGCGGCAGCCATCGCTTCTGCGTTACTATCTGACGCTATAATTTTTCCTTCTGTTTTCTTAACCGCCTGCTTCCTGGTTTTATCCCTTAGCTCTTCCCATGCTGTTTCCTCAAACCCTTTTATGTGCATAAAGCCGAAGTTGCTGCGCAAAAGCCCCGGAGCCCTGTTTGTCGCCATCAAGGCAGCCTCTATGGCTATAGTGCCGCTGCCGCACATGGGGTTTAGCAGATTGGTTTTACCGTCCCAACCGCTGGCATAAAGCAATGCAGCTGCGAGCGTCTCCTGCATGGGGGCTTTTAGCGGTATTTTGCGGTACCCGTGCTTAGCAATGGTTTCGCCGGAGGTGTCTATGTATATAGAAGCCTGTTCGTCTTTCCAATGCAAAAAAACAACGGCCTTGTTCTTTTCCGGACCAGAGTCCGGCCGCGATTTGAATTTTTTGAAAAACCGGTCGGCAATAGCGTCTTTACATTTAAGGCTGGCAAAACGGGTATCTAATATCTCTTCGTTGTTGGCGTAAGAGATAACCGAAAAATACCCCTGGGCATCAATATAGTTCTCCCATTCTATCTCAACCAGCTTATCGTAAAGCTGGTCAGGCCCTGGCGCTACAAAGCTTTTTAAATGGTATAATACGCGGTGGGCTGCCCTTAACCATAGGTTCAGCCGCATGCAATCCTGCATGGTGCCCTGGGTTTCTACACCCATAAACCCTTCGGAAATAATAGGAAAGCCTAATGCCTCCACTTCCATTTTTAACCAGGGAGACATACGCTTAGGGCAGGTAATAAGTACTTTGCTTACAGTGTTAAAAGGATTCATGAGGAGCAAAAGTAGCCAATAATAGCAAGGCAACCAACCTGTTTTTAAAGCGCCCCCCTTATACCAAACTATAAAAAAGTTGAGCCTTTTCTAATTTATACCCTCATTTCTTCTCTTTTTAAAAAAATAATAATAAAATTGGGGATAGTTTACCTGAGAAATCTAACAAAACCAGAACTACATGGAGCTTGAAAAAGAATTTGAATCGGCGGTTGTAAAGTCTAAAGAATTGCCCCGCCCTTCTAACGACGACCTTCTAACCCTATATAGCTTATATAAACAAGCCACCGAGGGGGACATAACCGGTGAAAAACCTACCAACCCTTTTGACCTGGTGGGCAATGCCAAATACCATGCCTGGAGTAAGTTAAAAGGGGTAACTAAGGAGGGTGCTATGAAGGCGTATATAGAATTTATAACGAAGCTTTCTTAATATTCATTTCAACGCAGCCTGTGCAACTATTTTACTATTAGACCGCTTCTAATTTATGAGAGCCAACTAATAAGGCAAAGAAAAAAGAAATTTAACTGCCGCTTAATTTGTTTTACCAAAGTAAACCTTTAAGTTTAGTTGTATGGCCACATCATCCGCTGCTTTTGCCCTTTTAAGGCTTAAATGCCCCCGCTGCCACAAAGGCGATTTATTTACAAATCCTAATCCTTATAATTTTAAAACGCTGGACGTAATGCCGGAAAAATGCCCCTGCTGTGGACAACGGACTGAAATTGAACCAGGCTTTTACTATGGGGCAATGTATTGCAGCTATGGACTGGGTATGCTGTTATCCCTGATTAATTTTCTTGTTTGCCAGTTTATAATTCATGTGCCGGGGTTTGGGTTCCTAATTATTAATGCGGTCTTTTTGCTACTAGTATGGCCCTTTGTTTTTAGGTACGCCAGGGCTGCTTACTTTTATATTTTTGTACGGTATGACCCGCATGCATTGGACAAGAAATAAACAGAGAAAAATAATATAAACTTAATTTCACGTTAGCTTGTTTGTATATTTGTAGTAAGAAAAGCTATGGAAAGCTACAAAACACCGGCTCACATTTTAAAACCTATTATTAGTTTTCATTTTCTTATCGAGTTAAAAGGTTTCTTTGGCTTAAATAATTTATTATCTTATTGCATTTGATTAACTTGAATGTTAAATAAAGGACTTGTGTATGCAAAACAAATTTAAAGTTTTTAAAGAAAACGGCGTTATCCATTATGTATGGGGTAAGGGCACTATTATAGACAAAGAAATACTTGAAGAGGCCCTTAAGAAACGTATGAAACTTACCAAAGGCGTTCCACACCCAATATATAGCGATATGCGAGGCGTTGAATACTGGACGATGGATTCGCGGGTAATTATATCTGCCCTTGAAGTCCGTAAAGACGTTGCCGCTTACGCTGTCCTGGTATCGTCCGACGCAATGGAAACCATAACTAACTGGGTTAAAAACTTTGTTATAGAAGAAAAAATTCCTGCACAAATTTTTTCCAGGGAAGAAGAAGCGTTAAAGTGGGTTGAACAATTTAAAGTGGCTTAACTGCCTTTTACTAGTGGGCTTCCAGCCAGTTTAACCCTGTCCCTATTCCTATTTCCATTGGCACATCCATAGTAATAGCTGTAGACATTAACTCCTCTACTTTGCTTTTTACAAGGTCGGTTTCTGGGATATAGATATCGAAAACAAGTTCGTCGTGCACCTGCATAATCATGCGCGATTTAAGCTTTTCCTGTTTTATCCAGTTGTGGATGTTTATCATGGCCACTTTAATCATATCCGCAGCGCTGCCCTGGATAGGGGCATTTATGGCATTCCGCTCTGCATAGCCCCTGATAGTAATGTTCCTGGAATTGATATCTCTTAAGTACCTTCGCCGCCCTAATATAGTTTCTACGTATTCCCGCTCTCTTGCCTCATTTATAGCATTATCCATATAGGTTTTAATGGCAGGAAACTCCCTGAAGTAGGCCTCAATAATTTCTGCGGCCTCTCTGCGGGGTATATTTAAACGCTGCGCCAAACCAAAGGCAGATATTCCATAGATGATACCAAAGTTTACCATTTTAGATTTTCTTCTCATCTCTGAAGTAACTTCATTTAATGGCACTTTAAAAACTTTGCTGGCTGTGGTGGAGTGAATATCTATCCCATTCCTAAAGGCTTCAATCATATTCTCTTCTTTGCTGAAAGACGCCATAATGCGAAGTTCAATCTGGGAATAATCGGCGGACATAATTAAGTAATCCTCGCCCTTATTCACAAAAGCCTTACGAATTTCCCTTCCCTTTTCTGTGCGCACAGGTATGTTCTGCAAATTAGGATTGGTGGAGCTTAACCTGCCGGTAGCTGCTACCGCCTGGTTATAACTGGTGTGTATGCGGCCGTCTTTCTTGCTTATCAATAAAGGAAGGGCGTCTACATAGGTGGACTTAAGCTTCTGAAATTCCCTATATTCTAATATCTGCCTTGCAATTTCATGTTCCCCGGCCAGCCTTGATAGTATTTCCTCTCCTGTCGCATACTGGCCCGTTTTGGTTTTCTTTGCCTTATCGTCAATCTTTAATCGTTCAAATAGTATTTCGCCCAGTTGTTTGGGGGATGAGATATTAAACTCGCAGCCAGCTTTATTATAAATCTCCTTTTCAACCAGGCGTATTTCTGTTTCCAATTGTTTAGAAAACTCGTTAAGAGCCACTATGTCAACTTTAACCCCCTCGCATTCCATATCGGCCAATACTTGTAACAGGGGCACCTCTACTTCATTAAAAAGTTTCTCTGCATTAAACTCTTTAAGGGCAGGGACAAAAATATTCTTTAACTGATAAGTAACATCCGCATCCTCGCTGGCATAAACCGCAACTTTATCAACAGGGGCTTCTCTCATGCCTTTCTGCTTTACTCCTTTCTTGCCTATAAGCGTTTCTATGGAGATGGGAGAATAATTTAAATAGGCCTCGGAAAGAGCGTCCATATTATGCCTCATGTCCGGCTCAATAAGGTAATGAGCAATCATTGTATCAAAAATTTGCCCGTTTACTTCCACGCCATATTTTTTTAATACTATTACATCGTACTTCAGGTTTTGACCAATTTTACTAATGCGTTCATCTTCCAGTAGGGGTTTAAATTCATCTACTAGTTCCTGAGCTTCTTTACGATTTGCCGGAAATGGAATATAATATGCTTCGCCTTTTACATAAGAAAAAGACATGCCCACCAGTTCTGCCTCATAAGCGTCCACATCGGTTGTTTCCGTATCAAAACAAAATTCGTCTTGTAGTTGGAGGCACTTTATAAGAGCATTCCGTTTTTCAGGGGTATCGGTTATATAGTAATCGTAAAGAACAGAACCGGCAGTAGATCTTGGCCCGGAGGCTTCTTCAGCTATCTGTTGCTCTTCCTCGGTTAGCTCGACTCCACCCCCTCCTCCGCTAAACAGAGACATCTGTCCCGCCGGAGAAGGTTTTGAGGTAGTAGTTGGCTTTTCGGTGGCAGTTGCAGTAGTTTCTTCCCCCAAAATTCTTTTCTTCAGCGTCCTAAATTCCAGCTCGTCGCACAAAAGACCCAGGGGTTCTTTTAACGGTTCTTTAAGCAGGAATAGTTGCTCGTCAAATTCGATGGGCACATTGGTTTCTATAGTGGCCAGTTCTTTTGATAAAATACCTTGCGCCGCAAATTGAATCACATTTTCTTTTTGCTTTCCTTTTAGCTGGTCTGCATTCGCGATCAGGTTTTCAACTGTATCAAATTCAGCTATTAGTTTTTGCGCCGTTTTCTCTCCTATTCCCGGAATGCCGGGGATATTATCGGATGAGTCTCCTTGCAAACCCAGTATATCCCTTACCTGGTCTACTCTTTTTATCCCAAACTTTTCAAGCACTTTATTTATATTGTACACCTCGTGCCCATTGCCTAAATAGGAAGGTTTGTACAAGAACACGCATTCGTTCACCAACTGACAATAGTCTTTGTCCATCGTCATCATATACACATTAAATCCCTG
>Ga0302315_10002413_pt1 | contig 17726 bp, 17 predicted proteins | sample III_Palsa_N3_1_FD_200532 | JGI IMG/M metagenome (GOLD analysis project Ga0302315, IMG submission 200532) | Peat permafrost microbial communities from Stordalen Mire near Abisko, Sweden - III_Palsa_N3_1 | ecosystem: Environmental > Terrestrial > Soil > Palsa > Peat permafrost | place: Sweden... | reverse complement strand
AGTACTACTATAAATAAATTAGATTACTATACGGGAATAAGTAATAGTAGTTCTACGACGGTAGCGGCAACTTTGGCGCAGTTTACTACCAACGCAGGTACAAATGGATATGGGTTACCGCTACAACCTTACAACTTATATGAGGCCTTTAATATAACTCCAGGCGCTCTGCCATTAACTGCTAACCTGTTAGAGTTTGAGGTTACAGATCATCTTGGTAATGTGCGCGCTGTAGTGAGTGGGGCAGTACCGACGTTAGTAAACGGGCAAAGAATCGCAACTATACTATCATTGACAGACTATTACCCTTTTGGCTCCAAAATGCCAGGAAGGCAGTTTACGCCAGGGGAGTACCGTTTTGGTTATAATGGTAAAGAAACAGATACTGAGACAGGCTTGGAGAACTACGGGGCCAGGATGTACAATCCGAGCATAGCGAGGTTCTTCAATGTTGACCCTTATGCGCCGTTCTACCCTGAATTGTCCACCTACCAGTACGCCAGCAATAGTCCAGTGAGTGGAGTAGATATCGATGGGCTGGAAATTGGTCAGGTTAATGCGACATTAAATTTGCCTTTGGGCGGCTGGAATCCAGCCCTTAGTCCTGGACAGAATTTGAGCAATATGATTAAGAATAGTTCAGTGAATGTTGGTGTAAAATATGGATACCCCTCAGCTCCTACTTCACCATCAGCTACGGCAGGATTGGAGTTTAAAAAAATGAATTTTAAAAAAGGGAAGCTTTCACTTGGACTTGCAACTGAACAAGTAATAAAAAATACTACTGAAGGTATACCGGCCAAAGTACAAGGAAAATTAAATATAGAGGGAGAGGCTGGCGAAGATGCGAAAGTTAAAGCAGAAGCTTCAGTTACTAACAGTGATCAGGGAAATCAAGGCTTTGCTCAGGGAAATAGTAATATTAATGATGCCAGTGAAATTACAGATACAAAACAACCTACGGGCCAGCCTGGCATAAGGCCGGGGGACGTTCTTAAATTTTCTATACCTGGGCCAACCCAGCCTGGCAATGCGATGCAAGATTTTGTAAATGCATATGGAACGTATTACGCGTTAAGGTATTCGTTAAGTAAATTGAGAGAGGATCCAGATGTAATACCATTCATGGGTAAGGCTACTCATGATTTTACCCCTGGCGCCCCTGGCGCTGGAGGAGGAAACCTAAAACCAGGTGAAGGGACTAAAGATTTTGAATTTCTGGAAGATATAGATGAGATTAACTTTCTCGAAAATGTTCGTATTCCAGAGTAATAACATAATATTTAAATGACGGTTAATTTATTTATAAAATATACCTTCCTGATAGTAGTTGCTTTTATTCAGAGTAGGGAATATAGCCAGGCTACTGTACTATCCGATACGGCGTTAAGCAGGAAGTATATGCTCTCTGGGATAGCGAATTACAAGAGCAAATATTATGACCTTTCTATTGAGGATTTTGACAAGGCAATAAAAGAAAATCCAAAGAATTGGGAAGCATACAGGTACAAGGCAACCGCAGAACGAAAGTTAAAAAGGTTTGAAGAATCTATAAAGGACTATACTACTGCCCTATCCATCAATAAAAATGATGTGGAGTCATACAAAGGAAGAGCCGACGCTAAAAGATTAAACGATATGTTTGAGGAGGCCATCCAAGATTATAACATTGCCATAGAGAGAGACGCTCAGGACGCTGTGATGTATTTTGGGAGAGGGTACTGTTATTATAGGCTAAACGACTACCAAAAATCCATTGCAGATTATACCAGGGCTATAGAGGTCAGTCCCCGCTCTGCCATGTATTATGAAAGAAGAGGCATATCCTATTTTGATTACGCAGAGAATTCTTCACAAAATGAAGAAGATTACAGGAAGGTGATTAATGATTACAATAAATACCTGGATTTAAAAGGGAGTAATCCTTATGGGGCATATTATTACAGGGGAATATCCTATATTAATATAGGCCAGTTGGACAGCGGTATCACCGACTTGCAGAATTATGTGAAATTGCCTATAAACGCCGATGACCCCATTGTATATAGGTATCTGGGCATTGCTTATAGGGAGAAACGAGATTCAGTTAATAGCAGAAAGAATTTTGAATTGTCAATAAAATATGATCCTCATCCTGAAACGTATATTCAATGGGGAATGGCAGAGGTGGAATTTGAACACTATATCAGAGCTTTAGAACTTATTAATGCAGGATTGGAAAAAGCAAAAGGAACTATTCCAAAAGAATGTTATTATTATCGCGCTTTGGCGGAAAAATACCTGGGAGATACCACAAAGGCTATAGCAGATTTTCAAAAAGTGATAGAGATTGACCCTATGGACAAAGACGCATATTTTGAACGAATTACTATGCTATGGTATGACCTTAAATATGAGGATTTATTTGAAAAGGATTTAACAGCAATCATTACTAATAAACTTATAAAGGATAGTGCGGAACTGGCTTGCCTTTATTATAAAAGAAGTGAAATACTTCATAGTTATGATATTCCGGAAGCAAGGCTGGACATTGCGGAAGCTATAAAACTGGATCCAACAGAACGAGTGTATTATTTGAGTAGTGCATCTTATAGATATCCAGGAGATACTATTAATATATTTCAGGATTTGAATAAAGCCATTGCCCTGGTTCCCAATGATTGGCGAACTTATTTGATTAAAGCAATAGTTTATTCCAAAATCCGGGAATATATGAAAGGCTGTGAAACCCTACATAAGGCAAAAGCGCTGGGAGCTAAAGTTTCCAAGCCATTGGAGAATTTTATATGTGAAGGAAAACAACCGAAGGAAAAAGATTCTGATAAGATGAAACTAGGGTTTATCATCTTTCCTAAAGTCATGCAAAGGTGGATAGTAAATCCCTCATTGATTAAGTAGTAGTAGAAATAAAAATAGGATAAAGAGACTGGTAGAATTATCGGTCTCTTTTGTTTTATTTACGGGAGAAGAAATGGTAGTGTTCCAGATTGGCAGTTTTTAAAATAAATAATTAAATATGAGATAGTTAATATTTTTCAATAAATAAAAATAGGAGAAAAAGACAGGTTATATAACCTGTCTTTTTTATTTTAATAGGAAGTACGGACTGTAAAATACTGATAATAGAATAACGTGTTTTAGATTGGCAGGTAAAGCAAAAAATAAAAAGATGGAATGTAGATATTGTAAAGCACAGTGTATAAAAGTGGGGATAAGAAGCAATAGTCAAAGGTATTATTGTAAACCCTGTATAAAATATCAGCAGGAACAATATAAATATAAAGCCTATGAACAAGAAACCGATAAAGAGATATGTGAGCATATTAAAGAAGGCTGTGGCGTAAGAAGTATAGCAAGATTATTACACATATCGCCGACAACAGTAATAAAAAGAACTAAAAGATTGGCTAAACAAATAGTAAAACCTGTATATCATTTAACAAGAAAAAACTACGAAATGGACGAGTTGAGAACTTATATAAGAAATAAAACCAACAGATATTGGGTTGCCTATGCCATTAGAAAAGATACAAAAGAAGTAGTAGACTTTAAAGTAGGTAAAAGAAATAAAGGAACATTAAGAAGAGTGATAGATACTCTGTTACTATCGGAAGCAAAAAAAATATATACCGATGGCTATCCTCTGTATCGAACACTTATACCGCCAGAACTTCACAGGCGTAGCAAATATAAGATCAACCATATTGAAAGGAAAAACCTAAGTATAAGAACTCATTTGAAAAGATTATCCAGAAAAACAATATGTTTTTCAAAAAGCATAGTGATGTTAGAAGCTTGTTTAAAAATATATTTCTGGGGGTAATATAACTTTAATCAAAAATATTGCAATTAAAGAGAAATTATTAACTTTGGTTGTCCTATGAAGAAAGTCCTATATATCCTTTTTCTGGCGGCTTTTTTAACTACTTACAGTTTTGGCCAAAACAACTGTACAGAGCAGTTTACCTCTGCAAATTGGCAGCAGGGCTTCACAAAATGGACAGCCGCCGAAAACAATTGGCAGGCGATTATTACTATCGCTAACGATAATTCGGATAACCTGGATACAGATTCCATACAATTCTATAAAGACGGATACAATAACAATATAGCAAAACTAAATGGTATTTTAGAAGATATGCAGGACAGAGTAAATACCGGGGAGCTATTAAAAACATCTAAATTTACCAATGGGTACGATACCCTGTTAACCCCTCCGCTTAAAAATATCTTTACCTTTCAAAAAAGTTTTCAATCCTATCTTGCAGATACAGGCATAACCATAAAGTCAAGTCCTCCTATAGATATTCCTTCTATGCTTAAACTTATTGGGGCGGGAATACAAGATCAGGAAACCATGATTCAGGCCGCCCAAATACAGAAACTGCAATGCCTGGAATGGCAAACCTGGTAAATAAGATAAACAAACTTTTATTTGTCCTACTTTATCCTGTCTTTTTCTTACAAATAGAAACATTATTTCCTTTATTTTTTAACAACAAACTATTATATTTAACTTCTTAAGTTAATAAAATCCTGTATTTTAAGTTTATGAAAAAGTTTTTTAAAACTGCTAAGGTAAAAGCCTTCACCCTTACGGAAGTATTAGTAGTAATAATTATCATTGGCCTTCTGGTATTCCTTGCCCTGCCTAACCTGATGCCTTTGATAACCAAAGCCAAAAGCCTTGAGGCCAAAGAACAGTTGGGGTATCTTTATACGCTGGAAAAAACCTATTATATGGAGCATTCCAAATATACTGATGACATGAGCGCTTTAGGGTTTGTTCAGTCGCCGCTTGTAAATCAGGAAAATGGCAAGGCCAACTACCAGATTGCGATTACCGAAGCCGGTCCTACCACATTTGTAGCCACAGCCACAGCCATTACTGATTTTGACGGCGATGGCGTATTTAACACCTGGCAGATTGACCAGAACCAAAACATCACAGAATCTGTGCAGGACTGATGGCATTCTTACCAGCGATAAGCCTCCCCCTGTTAGCTATCCTTTTCTATGAGGATCAGAAATACAGGGCTGTTTCCTGGATACTATTTCCTTTTCTTGCCATAGTTTTTATAGTATATAGTATTACTACAAAAGGGCTTACAGATATGCTATACGACTGCTTTTACAATCTTATTTTTCTTTTTGCTCAGTTACTACTTATTTCCGTATATTTTTCTGTAAAAGAAAAGAAGATAGTAATAATTACTAAAGATTACCTAGGCATAGGGGATATTCTTTTTTTAATTTGCCTGGCATTCTTCTTTTCTCCGCTCAATTTTATGGCTTTCTATTTCGGAAGCCTTTTTATAATATTAGTAGGAGTTCTTTTGTATATGTTGCTAAAGAAACAGGTTAAACCCCAACTTCCACTTGCCGGGTTACAAGCTATTCTTTTAATGAGCCTGATAATAACTAATAGTATTTTCAACCTGTTTAAATTCTATGAAGATACTCAACTGGTAAATTACCTGCTCGGATCATGAACATAGAAGAATACATAGCGCTAAAGGCAGATGACCTGCAACTGCTAACCCCGGAGCAGGCCTGGCATTACCGCATTATTCCCAAAAGCCGTTCTGAAAATGTTTTAGCTTTCTATGCCGATGAAAGCTACCTCTCAGAAAATAATATAGCTGATGAGCTGGAAATGATTTTTGGTAAAAATATTCTCCTTGAAAAAAAGGCTTCAGACATCATACAACAATCCCTCAGCAGGCATTACCGCAAACAACAGAATGATTCAAGGGTTAAGAACCTGGAATACAAAGGAGAAGAGAGCTTTTTATCTAATTTGATCACCGAAGCTAAAAACTTAAAAAGCAGCGATATTCATATAGAAGTCTATGAAGAGCGTTGCCGCATCCGCATCCGTATTGACGGGATGATGGTAGAACGCTACGTGTTAAAGAAAACCGAATACCCCTCATTAATCAACAAAATAAAAATACTATCCAACCTGGATATAGCCGAAAAGCGCCTTCCTCAGGATGGTAGGATATTTTTTACTACATCTAACAATAGCCGTATTGATATACGGGTTTCTATCCTTCCAACCCTTCATGGTGAGAAAGTAGTAATGAGGTTATTAAGCAACGATGCGACCAATATTGATATTAACTATTTGGGATTTTCTCAATTTGACCTGGATAACTTCCTTGAAGGAGTGAAGCGTCCTAATGGTATTTTACTAATCAGCGGCCCCACAGGTTCAGGAAAAACAACAACATTATACGCCACTCTTAAACTGCTTAACAAAGAGACGAGGAACATACTTACCATAGAAGACCCTATTGAATATACGCTGGAAGGTATCAACCAGGTACAACTGAAAGAATCCATAGGCCTTACTTTTGGCAGCGCTTTAAGAACCTTTTTGCGCCAGGACCCTGATGTTATTATGGTAGGTGAGATTAGAGACCCTGAAACGGCTTCTATGGCAATACGCGCGGCGTTGACTGGTCACTTGGTATTGTCTACTATACATACCAACTCCGCCTGGGGTACCATATCCAGACTGGCCGATATGGGAGTGCCTCCTTTTTTGGTGGCCAATACCTTAAACACAACAGCAGCGCAACGCTTGGTAAGGAAACTTTGCGTTAAATGTAAAGAAAAGCAAAAGTTCGATACCTCACTTTACCCCAGACAGTTTAAACCTTACCGTGAAGTGGGGGAACATTTTATCGCTAAAGGCTGCGAGGAATGTTTTTACACGGGTTATAAGGGTAGAAAAGCGGTGTATGAGGTAATACCTATTGACTCAGAGCTGGCGGATAAGATAAAAAATAGTATTTACGATGTCTCAGAAGAGTTCAAAGCGAGAGGGATAAAGACGCTTGCTGAGAATGCGTTTGAATTGTTTGAGGCAGGAGAAACCTCCCTGGAAGAAATTTATTCATTACTTTTTAATTTTTAACTATTGTGAGAATCAGAGTTTTTTTATTTTTTTTATTCTTTGTGTCTTTAGAATGCTTTGCTCAGCGGTCTCAGAGGATTGATTCCATTAAACAAAAACTGGATTCTTTGACTTCTGAAGCGCCCGGCCTAAAAGAAACGGTAGATTTTTCGGTAACAGGGGTAAGCATTCAGGAGTTTTTAAGAGGCATTGCAGAATCTCACAACCTCAACATCAGCGTTGACCCTTCTATTAATTATAAGATTTATAATAATTTTACTAACGAAAAAGTAATTAATGTTCTTATTTTCCTGGTTAAGGAATACGAACTGGATATTAGTTTTGTGGGTTCTATTATGTCCTTTCGTAAATACATTCCTCCTGTTCCTCAAAAAGAAATTGCAGTTCCTAAGGATATATCAATTAAATATAACCATTACAATGGCCGTCTTTCCATCGACTTAAAAAATGATACCTTGGACGCTGTAGCCAGAAAAATTACTCAGGTTACAAAAAAGAATATATTGGTTGGTTCTGCCTTACTTAATAAAACAATAAGCGCCTACATCGAGGATATGCCATTTGAAAATGCGATCGAAAAGATGGCTTATGCTAACGATTTGAAGCTTGTTAAAACCGATGATGATTTTTATGTACTCCAGTCGCTTCAGGATGCAGATCAGGGTTTGGAAACGGCAACTTCAAAAAAAGGTAAAAATAAAAAAGGAAATAATAAAGGCTCCGCTGGCAGTTCAGGGGGAGCAAATGCACCGGGAAATACTTCTGGAAAAGATAATAATGCTGATATTGAAGTGATTGATTCTTTAGGAAAGAAGTATATTTCTATCAGCGCTGTCAATTACCCTATTTCTGACGCTATAAAATATGTAGCCGAGGAGGCTGATATTAGCTATTTTGTATTTAGCGAGATTAAAGGAAATGCTACTACAAGGATTAATAATGTCCTCTTCGAGGATTTTCTCGCTTATCTTTTACAGGGAACCACCTACACTTTCAAAGAAGAAAATGATATTTACCTAATTGGAGACCGACAGTTGGAAGGCTTAAGAGATAGCCGCGTTTTCCAGTTCCAGTTTAGAGAATACAGCGAGGTTAATGCTGTAATTCCCGCCGAGATCAAAAAAGGAGTGGAAATAAAGGAATTTAAGGAGTTAAATAGCATTCTGCTCACTGGCTCCCTACCCCAAATATTGGAAGTAGAAGCTTTTTTACGAAAAGTAGATAAAGTTGTGCCAGTGGTATTAATTGATGTCATTATGATTGATATTACAAGGAACAGAACAGTGAGTACAGGAATTTCTGCCGGAATAGGAACCAGCGACTCCAGTGGGGGGAAAGGAACACTGTTGCCCGCCCCTAATTTTGTATTTAGCTCAGCTGCCATCAATAATTTTCTTGCAGGGATTCCGGTATTATCTAATATAGGAAAAGTAACCCCAAGTTTTTATTTAGGCATAAGCGCACTGGAAACAAACGCAAATACCGATGTGAGGTCTGTTCCTCGCTTATCTACGCTTAATGGACACGATGCCACACTCAGTATAGGAAGCACCCAGTATTATAGCCAGAATACCCAGAATGTGGTAGGTTCCGTAACCACTACTACCGTGGTTACCCAGCAGTACCATCCCATACAGGCCAATCTATCGGTAACCATTAAACCCATTGTTTCTGGGGACGACCAGGTCACTCTGGATATTGATGTTAAAATTTCGGACTTTATAAGTATTCCACCTTCAGGCCCTCCACCTACGTCCAACAGCCAGTTCAAGTCTACCATAAGGGTTAAAAATGAAGAAATGATTGTACTTGGCGGGCTAGAACGAATGGAGAAAAGTCAAAGTACCAGTGGCGTTCCAATTTTATCACGAATACCTATTTTAAAGTTGATATTCAGTTCAAGAAGCAAGACCAGGAATAAAACTGTAACCATTCTGTTTATTAAACCTACTATTATCTACTAGTATGCTTGACAAGCTAAAGCAAATCCTTGTTCCCCAAAAAGCGGCAGGCTTTGAGATTGTCCTTCTTGGGGATAATAAATTGCAAATTCGTCTTGTCTTGCTTGAAGTAAAAAATAAACAGATAATAACAGAAACGAAAACTGACACTATAGAAAGTCTTGAGCAATTAAAAAGTTATATTTCTTCTGATACACCTTTAAGTATCGTATTAAATGGAAAGGGTATCCTTCATAAAAAACTTAGTGAATCTTCAGATAGTTCCAATGCGATTCAGTCCATCCTGCCCAATGCTAATGCTGCTGACTTCTATATACAGAAGTACACTAATGAAGATAAACAGTTTATTTCAATTGTCAGAAAAAGCATAGCAGATGAATTGATTAAGCTTTTAACATCCCAGGGATTTTTAGTCGCTTCTTTATCCCTTGGGCCTTTCCTGATTAACAGTGTGCTTCCTTTGACAGAGTCAATTGGCAATAGCTTGTCTTTTGAGGGACATACGCTTACTATTTATAATCATGGTATTATCGATTATAAACCTTCCCCAACTTCTGAGGAAGGATCAATACAAATAGATGAAGAAGTAGTAGAAAACAAATTTATTCTTTCTTATGCCGCCTCCTTCAGCGAGCTGGCATTAGGGCATAGCCAGATAAGCATAGAGGATTCATTCTTTGCTGAACAAAGAGAAGAACTAAAACACAAAAATATTTTCAAAATAGCCGGAATAGGAACGTTATGTTTTTTCCTGCTTGTCCTTATGATTAATTTCTTTCTCTTTGACGCTTATAGGAAAGACCTGGAGAAACTTACTGCGCAAGAAGCCCATTATTCAGGAGTTTTAAATAAGGCTAGTTCTGTAGAGAAGGAAGTAAAAGAAAAAGAGGCGTTCCTTACGGATGCGGGCTGGTTCAGCGCTTCACGAACGTCTTATTATTCCGATCAAATTGCCCTGACAGTACCTGCCGCAATAAAACTGGTTTCCTTGTCTGTCAACCCATTCAATGAAAAAGAAAGCCGGGCAAAGAAAAAGAATATCTTCTCTACAGGAACAATTGTAATTTCCGGCGAATGTTCCAGGGCCACAGAGCTAAATCCCTGGCTGCAAAAATTAAAACAAATCAGGCAGGTATATAAAGCGGAGATCGTCAATTATACCTTTGATAACAAAGATAGGAAAGGGGTATTTAACATTAAAATCCTTGTAAACGATTGAATAAGCTTTTCGCCACATTAAGTTTTAAACAGAAGAACAAGTACCTGGGGATTGGCGCAGGAGCATTTGCCGTTATTGTTTATTTCTTTGCGATAAGCCATACCATAGCCGAATACCGCCAGGTAAAGGAATTAAAGTGGAAAGTGCAAAAAGCGAAGCAATCTCCGGGACAAATGGCTGTACTTGAGAACAGGCTTGCTTTTATTAATTCTAAAGTCAATGACTACCTTATTGATTCTACTAGAAACCAGGAAAGCATACTTGATGCAGTAAGTACCTTTTGTCAGAAAAATAATTTAATTTTAAGAGAGTTCCCCAAGACCGGATTTGAGGAGCAAAAGGACATTACTATAGAAACAAATGTTATCGTTGCCGAAGGGACATATTTAAATCTACTCCGTTTGATTTATGAGTTGGAACATAAAAATAAAGTAGGAAAAGTTACTTCACTAAGTTTTAATTCTTTCATGGATACAAAACGAAAAAAGCAGGTACTTACAGCGACCATATACCTTCAAAACATTCGAATAAAGAATAATGTCAATGAAAAAAGCTAGGTTATTTGTTTTATTAGCTCTACTATCGGTAATAGTATCCTCTTGCAGCGATATTATTGAGAAGTCTATTTCAAAAGATACAGTCATTTTAATAGCTCCTGGTGATAACGACACCATTAATACTTATTCCCAAACATTTTATTGGGATGCGGTTGATGGCGCATTAACCTATGAGTTACAAATAGCCTCCCCTAATTTTAATAATATAAAACATTTTATTGATACTACTGTGGGAACTACAAGATTTACCTACACATTACCTAATTCAGGGGCATGGCAGTGGCAGGTTAGGGCGTTGAACGGAAGTAGTCAAACTAATTATTCTACAAATAGTCTTACTTTAATAACAGCAAGTTTTACAGAGCAAAATGTTGTATTAAGTAGCCCTACTTCTGGGAGTTTTTTGAGTAGTGTTTCGGCGCCGGTATTTACCTGGCAATCGTTACCAGGAGCTATTAATTATATTATTACTGTTGACACCTTAAATGGTAAGATAGTCGATACTACCCAGAATACGGAGATAACGTTAACTGCCTTAACAGCAAAACAAGGGAATTTTTCCTGGGAAGTTGTAGGAATAAATGATAGCAACGAAGTCTCAAGTACTATTAATGAGTTAGTAAGTTTTAAACTTTTAAATTCTCCAGATAGTGTTTCTTCGCCAAGTCCTGTTAATAAAGCTACAAAAGTTGTTTCTCCTGTAACTTTACAATGGGTTGATGTAAACAATAGTAGTAGCAATATAAACTATTATAAAGTTTATTTATCTCAAGGTGGAGTTGTATCACCTGGATACCCGATAACGGTTAATGCTCCAACTACCTCAACAAGCAATATTACTTTAGTCAATGGAACAATTTATACATGGTATGTGGTTCCTTATGATAAAGCGGGAAATGCCTGTACAAAGTATTCGACTTGGACCTTTACGGCTCAATAATGAAAAACAAAAAAACACTTACTTATGCACTTTTGGCGGGAAGCCTCTTGGTATGGGGGTTGGTCTTTTATAAGCTATTTTCTTATATAGGAGGGGATGATTCACCTAATGCTAATAATAAAACTATTACCGTTCCCCACCAAATAGAAAAAGAAGAAAGCTATACCTTGATTGCCAATTACCGTGATCCATTTTTAGGTAAACAGGAAAAGAGTCAGGGAGGCGAAGGAGGCGTTAACCTGATCATAAAGAGAAAAAGCGTTGTTAAAGTAGTTAAAGAACCAGAAAAACCATTAGATCTGACCTTCATTTCATATACGGGAATGATTACTAATCCCAGCACTAAGAAAAAGGTAGCCCTGGTTACTATTAAGGGAAAGCAATCAATGGTATCGGAAGGAGAGGTGTTGGATGAGATTACCTTTGTTAAGAATTACAAAGACTCAATCCAGATATCCTATTTAGGCAAAACAGCTTACGTTAAAAGATTTTGAGCTTTATGAAAAAGATATTAGTCCTGCTTTTTGTATTGTTATCGCTTTCACAGGCTTTATGGGCGCAGAAGTCAATGAATTCAATGAAGTATTTTAAGCAATATGATGTCCCCATTAATCGGAATATTACTATTAATTATGGAGATTACTTTGTTTATGTAAATATCCTAGAGGATGACCCTGATATTAATGCCAAAGAACATCTCTTTTACTACTGGTATGGCGCTAATGATGTTAAGAGAACCAAAGGTGGCTATTCGGGCAAGTTACTTCACGGAGCGTATACTGAATACTATCCCAATAAAGATTTAAAAGGGCAAGGTATGTTCAGATACGGCTTAAAACACGGGGAGTGGAAAAGCTGGCACCAAAGCGGAGAGTATGACGAAATTTCGTATTGGAAGCATGGTATGAAACATGGGTTAGCAAGATTTTATAACGATAAGGGGGAACTGATAAGAGAGAGCAATTACAAGAATGATGAGTTGCATGGAAAAACAAAGGTCTATGATATAAATAGTATAGAGATTATAAAGTATAGGCATGGAAGAGCCCATATCAAAGTAAAAGAAAAGAAACACTTCTTGGGAAGATATAAAAAAGAGTCGGCTAATCAGCTGAAAGTAGATAAGAAAAAAGCAAAAATAGACAGAAGGTGGCAAAAGCTAAAAGACTTTTTTAATATAAAAGAGACAAAACAGAAAAATGAAATTGAGGACAAAAAGAAAAAAGAAGATAGGAAAGAATATAAAAGACAACAGAAGCTAAAGAAAAATCCCTAAAATAAATGAAGGTAAAGGCCAGCGCTTTATTTCTTGTTATAGTAGTGGCTTTAGTGATTAGTTTACTTACTAGCGCTCTGGTGCTTTTGGCTTATAGTAACAGGCTATATGCTATCCAGGTCAGACAAGCTGCCCGCCTTCTTACCAATGCGGATTCTGGTATTAATCTTTTACTTTCAGACAGCTATTCCCTGGATTATAATACAAGTAAGACCATTGATTTATTCGGCGATGAGAACGACTCCGTTGATTTAAAAAAAATGCACTGGGGCTTATTTGAGGTAGGCGTTTCAAAGGCTTTCTCAGGTAGTAAATCCGTCTCTAAAATTATCCAGTTCGGATACAACCCTGATACCCTTTCCAATGCCGCCATATACCTGGTAGATCAGGGCAGGCCCTTATCGGTATCTGGAAATACCATTATCAATGGGAATGCCTATCTTCCTGAAGCAGGTGTAAAAAGGGCCTATATAGAAGGAGCAAGCTTTTCGGGGAATCAACTGGTAAATGGGGCTATTTTGAAAAGTGCCGGAAAACTCCCGGCTTTAAACAAACCTATTTTGTCCAGGCTGCTTACTTACTTTCAGCCGGGGCAGAGTTACAAACAGAATTGTATTGTTGAAAACGGCCTTTATAAGGACACACTTATTCGTTCCTATGCAGATACCACCTTATTAATTCAGCTAAATGGCCCTTATGAGATTAGTTCGAAAACTATAAAAGGAAATATTATTTTATACTCTGATACTATCGTTATTATTGACGCCTCCTCTCAACTTAACGATGTAGTAGTATACGCTTCTTCAGTACTAGTAAAATCAGGGTTTAAAGGCAATCTCCAAATTTTCAGTACGGACTCTATTGTTATTGAAGCGAATTGCCAATTGGATTATCCTTCTACCCTTGGTATATTTAAAATGGATTATAAAACTATGCAGCCTTTTATAAGAGTGGGGAATAATTCTACTATAAAAGGAATAATTTTTACTTATCAGAACGCATCCGACCTAAAACAAACAAAATTTACCCTAATGCAGTCCAGCTTATTAGAAGGAGAGGCTTATGTAGATGGATTTTTTGAAGCTAATGGAATAGTAAATGGCAGTGTTACCTGTAGCAAATTTCTTTTAAATACCTCTTCCGCGGTGTATGAAAACTATCTTTTAAATGCTGTTATTGATATTACAAAACGATCAAAATATTACGTCGGTTCAGGTATGATCAATACCGGTAACGAGAAAGAAATTGTAAAATGGCTGTATTAAAAAAAGTAAAATCATCTTCTCTTTTGGAGACCATTATAGCAATGGTTATTATAATGGTAGTATTTGGAATTAGTATTATGATTTATGTAAATATTACTTCAAGCACATTCTCCATGAAAAAGATGAAGGCGGATTTATTGCTAAAACAATCAGCCGTTACTACTTTAGAAAGAAAATCGTATTTTGATGAGACAATAGAATATGAAATCATTACTGTTGACAAACAGGTACAAAAATACAACGACACCGACGATATTCTTTTAATGACATTAACCGCTTATGATAAACAACAAGATACTATCGCTCAGAGAAAACAATTACTACTAGTGAGATAAAATGGATAAACTAAAAGCATTTACCCTCCTTGAAATGATTGTAGTGATGATCCTGATGGGGCTGGTTACGGGAATAGCTTTTTATGCTTATGAGATTATATCCAGCCAGTACTATACCTATCAACAATCCATGGATCATAATAACCAATTACTGCTTTTTGAAAAGACGTTAATGCAGGATATATCTAAATCGGAATACCTGGAAAAGACCACAGAAGGATTTCAATGTATTTTCCCGGATAAAAGCATTAAATACGATTTTGCTGGAGATTATGTACTCAGGACAATCACAGTTCCTGATACTTTTTTTATAAAAATAGAAAACGACAGCGCTTCCTTTTTTAATAAAACAATCCTATCCGCTGGCGACCCAATTCAGAAACTAAGTTTTACAGTTCTAGTAAAAGAGGATACGCTAAATCATGTCTTTATAAAAACGTATGGCGCAGATGTATTAATTAGATTAAACCAATAGATTGAGTTATGGCTATAGAGATTAGCAAAATTAAGTCGCAGTCAGCTGCTAAAGAAAAGGGCAAAGAAAAGGGAGATATATTTGATTTCCTTAATAAGGATATTAAACTGTTTGAGCCCAAATTGAGCGATAAAAAGAAAGAAGCTTTTTATCTTGACTTAAGCGTACTACTATCAGCAGGGGTAGATATCAAAACAACACTGGAACTTATTGAGAAGGAGCAGACAGAGGCAAAAGACAAGGCCTTGTACCGGGAAATAATGGATGCTGTTATTTCAGGGCTTTCCCTATCCAATGCGCTAAAGAAAACAGGAAAGTTTTCACCTTATGAATACTTTAGCCTGGAGATAGGAGAGGAGAGCGGCAAGATTACTACTGTTATGAAAGAGTTAGCGGAATATTACCAAAAGAAACTTAAACAAAGGAGGCAAATTATAAGCGCCTTATCCTATCCCGCCATAGTGCTTTTTGTATCGCTTGGGGCCATATTTTTTATGATGAATTTTGTAGTTCCTACATTTGCGGATGTATATAAAAGATTCGGAGGAAAACTCCCTTTCATTACTCAGGTGATAGTATCTGCTTCTGATTTTTTCCTGAACTATGCCGGTTATTTCTTTTTATTTGTAATAATAACAGTGGCATTATTATTTACACAACGGAATAATGAGATTTATCGTAAAATCAGCACAGCCTTACTTCTCAAGATACCCTTCATAGGCCCGATCATGAGAAAAATATACCTGGCCCGTTTTTGCCATTCTATGACGCTTCTAATGGGGGCCAAGATTCCTATTATTCGCGCTTTGGCGTTGGTGAAACAAATGATTCGGTTTTATCCTATAGAAGTATCTCTTTCTGAGATCGAAAAGGATGTGATGCAGGGACAGTCGCTAAACAAAAGTTTGTCTAAATTTTCCATTTACACGCCCAGGATGGTTTCGCTTATAAAAGTGGGAGAGGAGGTAAACCAGTTAGAAACTTTTTTTGATAAGATCGCAAAACAGTACAGCGATGAAGTAGAGCATGAGACGGGGCTACTGGGAACGCTGGTAGAACCATTTATGCTGGTATTTCTGGGAGGAGTAGTAGGACTTATACTTGTGGCTATGTACCTACCGATGTTCCAGCTGAGCAGTACGTTTAAGTAGTATCATGCTATTATTAGAATATAATCTTAGAAAATATGCAGATTTATAGTGTTAACAACAATTGATAAGTTAACTGTTAACAGAGGGTGTTAACAAGATATTAAATGGCTATACGAAACATCAAAAGTTATTAGATACTTCAACTTTTTGTCTTCTTAAGTACCCCTAAGCGCCACTTAAGTATCCTATTTCACTATATAATTGTATAGTAACTGACTAAAAATCAATTAAACTATTTTTAACATAGTAATTAAAATCTGTGGCAGAATTATGGCAGTAAAAAGGATGTTATTTTAAATATTTTTACTATCTTTGAATTATCAAATGGTGTAATTATTAAAATTTGGCGGTTTTATAAATAGTATAATATAAACTGAGGGTTCGAATCCCGCCCTCTCCGCAACCAAGGTTTCAACTTCTTTCAATTGCTTTCATATCAGCAAATTGAAAGATTTTTTTATTTATAACTCTTTGGTATAAGTGAAACTTTTTCCTTATTTGTTTCAGTGGCATTTCACTATATGAATAATTCCTTCTCTACCAAATTTTGTAGTTAAATATTTATATAGTCAATTAAAAATAAATAATTTAAGATTAACCTAAGTTTTCAAATATTGTGTATAAAAGCTTATGCCTGATTAATAATTATAAAAAACATGTCTCTTTTTTGTTTTATCTGTTATAATCTTTCTGTCTAGCAGTTACTTTTATTTGATCTATTTTAAACTAGTTATTTGTAGATTGTGAAAATAAACCTTGTGTTTCTTTCTAAAATCGTTGGGGGAACAATCTTCACTAGCTTTAAACACCCTGTTAAAATGGGTGGTGTTAGCATACCCTGTCTTTAGAGCAATTTCCGAAATATTTAAATCGCTTTCTAGTAAAAGCCTTTTTGCTTCGGTTATTCTAATTTTATTTAAGAATTGTTTAAAGCTCAAGTCTGTTTTTTTCTTAATAATTGAAGAGATTTTTCTCTCGTGAATTCCCATGGCTTGTTGAAGTTCAATAACGCTGAGTTCAGGGTTCGAGTAATTAATAGTAATATAATTTATAATAGGGTCGTCTTCATTTTTGCTATTAACCTTATTTATTGACTCCACTTTCTCATATTTAAAAGTGATCTCTTTATTAGATTTCCTCTTCTTCATTTTTAACAATAAGTACCAGATAGTAAAATATAGTACGAGAAATATTGTGCATCCAATATAAAATGAAGATAAGTCTTTATAAAACTTCAATTCTTTAATGTTAACGTTATCAGTGGCCCCTGCTTTTAAATTTGTGCAACTAGCGATACTTATTGCTGTCACTTTAGAAAAATCGGGTTTATCTAAGTCTTGTTCAGTTATATTATTAGCTCCATACCACCAATTAGGGACTTCATAATTCTTCAAAGGAATATCCATTTCGCTCCATTCTCTATCGGTAAGCATTATATATTCTAACCAGAAATACGAATTAAAATCTCCCGGTTTGCTAACATTTGGGATAAAACTGGAAGTGCCGGTCATATTGACCACCGCCTGCCGGTTTAAGCTGACCACCTCGTGCCGATCCAAACTGACCACCCTGTGCCGGTTGAAATTGACCACCTGATTTGAAGAGAAAGTTCATGCTGTAAG
>Ga0302315_10002411_pt1 | contig 17733 bp, 13 predicted proteins | sample III_Palsa_N3_1_FD_200532 | JGI IMG/M metagenome (GOLD analysis project Ga0302315, IMG submission 200532) | Peat permafrost microbial communities from Stordalen Mire near Abisko, Sweden - III_Palsa_N3_1 | ecosystem: Environmental > Terrestrial > Soil > Palsa > Peat permafrost | place: Sweden... | reverse complement strand
CTTATACCATGACCTTGACTTATCAGGCGGCATAACGCTTAATAAGTTTTATATGAATAATTTTTTAATAGGCGATGTAAATGGGAAAGCAGCATGGGACAATGCAAAGAATCAGCTAAATATTGATGTGGACGTAAACAGGTTGGGCAATAAAATTATTTCATTAGACGGGTATTTGAAACCAGACGCCAATTCCAAAACAACATCTATTAACTTTCTTGCAAGCCTTAATAAGGCTAATATGGAAATTCTTTCTCCAATTCTATCCGAAATACTTTCTGATATTTCCGGCACAGTTACCGGAGACTTACAACTAACAGGCACTACCAAGGCCCCTGTTGTTAAAGGCGTGGGAGAAATAGAGGACGGCAGATTTAAAATAAAATATCTGGGTTCTACTTTTCATTTAAATGATAAAATATATCTTGACCAAAACCTGATCGGTTTTAAAAAACTTGTCCTTAAAGACGACAAAGGTAATACTGCCATTATTAACGGCGGTATATACCACGACAACTTTAGCAACTTTGTAGTAAACATAAAAGGGTTATTAAATAATACCCATCTGCTTAGCACTACCAAGAAAGATAATGATATGTTTTACGGAAACGCCTTTGTAACGGGTAATTTCGAAATATTGGGCGCATTCACCAACCTTAAAATTTCCGCCACTGCTTCTACTAATAAAAATACCGAAATATTTATTCCATTAAATAGTTATGAAGGGGTACAACAGCAAAGCTATATCACTTTTGTGAGCAGAAAAGATGTAAAAAAACTTATTAATTCCGACTCGGTTGACCTTTCGGGGGTTAACCTTGAACTTAACCTTGACATAACGCCCGACGCATATACCGAAATTATATTTGACGAAAAAGCCGGGGATATTATAAGAGCAAACGGAGAGGGAAATATTAGAATGGTAATTGATACTCGAGGGGACTTTAATATGTATGGCACCTATAGAATTGCTAAGGGTGGGTATAATTTTACACTGGCGGGCCTTATTAATAAAGAATTTAGCCTGGACCCCACCAGTTCCATTAGCTGGACGGGAGACCCTTATGCAGGAACAATGGATATTAAGGCCATTTACAAAGAGTTTGTTTCTTTAAAACCTTTGGTGGATACTAGTACAGCCCGTCAAATGGGTAATTACAAATACCCGGTAAATGTTTTACTTGGTTTACAAGGAAACTTGATGTCTCCTCAAATAACCCTTGGAATTGACATAGTAAAATATCCTAACGTAGCGGCAGAAGCCGTTACAGAATTTAATCAGCTTATCAAATCAAACGAGCAGGAGTTGAACAGGCAGGTATTTAGCCTGTTGATTCTTAAAAACTTTTCTCCACAAGGTAGTTTTACAGGCATATCAAATTCGGGTAGTAATATAAGCGAATTACTATCAAATCAGCTAAGCAACTGGCTCTCTCAAGTTGATAATAATCTGCAAATAGATGTTGACCTGAACAGTCTTGATAAGCAAGCGCTTAACACTTTTCAACTTAGAATGTCCTATACATTATTAGATGGCAGATTAAAAATAAGCCGCGATGGGGGTTTTACTAATACACAAACTACCCAGGCTAACAACGTAACCAATATTGCCGGAGAATGGACGCTGGAATACCTGCTAAACCAGGATGGCACTTTACGGATGAAACTATACAATAAAAACAATCAAAATCCATTGCTTACAAGTCTTGTAAATACTTATAATACTTCTGCTGGTTTTAGCCTCCTTCATACACAAAGCTTCAATAGTCTCAATGAGCTTTTCAAAAAGAAGCCGGAACATAAAAAGAAGAAAAAAGAAGAGGAAGCGGAACAACAGAAAAATCAGGAAGATTCTAAAAAGAACAATAAAAGCGCTACTGAACAGGGACAGGTAAATAGAGATATCCACCGAAAAGAAGATACGCAGGAAGAGGGTAATGAGTAAAATTACTATTTTTTGGTTTCGCAGGGACTTGAGGTTAAACGATAATACTGCCCTTTTTCAGGCCCTCCAAAGTGTATTCCCTGTAGTTCCTATTTTTATTTTTGATACCACTATCCTAAATAAGCTTTCCGACAAAAAGGATGCACGCGTTTCTTTTATTTATAATACATTAAAAGATATTAATGAAGAGTTAAAAAAACACTCTGGTTCACTACTTACAACTTATAGCGAACCATTGGAAGTATTTAAAAAACTAAGTAAAGAATTTGATATTGACGCCGTTTATACCAATCATGATTATGAACCATACGCAGTACAAAGAGATACTACTATCAAATTATTTCTTGAATCAAATGGAATATCATTTACTACTTATAAAGACCAGGTAATCTTTGAAAAAAATGAGATACAAACCGACAGCGAGACGCCTTATAAGGTATATACTCCTTACCGGAATAAATGGAGACAGAAATTTAAAGAACTGAAATTAAAGGAATATAAAACAGAAAGCCATTTTCACAATTTTTATAAAGCAGTAACCTTTCCTTTCCCTTCACTCAAAAGTATAGGGTTTGAAGAAAGTAGTATTCTGATTCCTTCTGTAGTAGTTGACTTAAATCTATTAAAAGACTATCATCTTCTCAGAAATACGCCGGAACCTAATTATACCTCTAAACTGGGCATTCACTTAAGGTTTGGGACAGTTAGTATTCGTAGAATAGTGAAACAGGCTGCCACCACTAATGATACCTGGTTGGATGAACTAATATGGCGCGAATTTTTTATGCAGCTTTTATATCATTTTCCGTTTGTGGTAGAAAAATCGTTCCAGCCGAAGTTCAATAACTTCCCCTGGAAGCACGATGAGGTTGCCTTTGAAAAATGGTATAAAGGAGAGACAGGCTATCCGTTGGTGGACGCCGGTATGCGCCAACTGAACCAGACAGGCTTTATGCACAACAGGGTAAGAATGGTAACTGCCAGCTTTCTGACTAAAGACCTGCTAATAGACTGGCGCTGGGGAGAAGCTTACTTTGCGGAGAAATTACTGGACTATGAGCTTGCTTCTAACAACGGCAACTGGCAATGGGCGGCTGGCACAGGCGCCGATGCGCAGCCTTTTATACGAATATTTAACCCAACTACCCAGCAGGAAAAATTTGACCCCAATTTTTTGTATATTAAAAAATGGATACCAGAATTTGAGACTGAGGCTTATCCCAAAACTATGGTTGATCATAAATTATCAAGTAAGAAAGCCAAAGAGACTTTTATAAATTTTAGAGATATACATATATAAAGACAGCATATGAAACCAGGGGATAAAGTAAGATTTTTAAGAAGTAAAGGAGACGGTATAATACGAAAAATTATTGACCAAAAAACAGTAGAGGTAGAAATAGAAGATGAATTTATTATACCAACTTTAAAATCAGATTTGGTAGTAATAAGCTCTGATGAAACTATGTTAACAAGAAACTCTGAAGAACGAATACCACTTGTTAGCGAAGAAACTATAGCGGTTACAAACTCCGGTTTATATTTTGCTTTTATACCATTTAATGATAAAATACTTTCCTGGAATATTATTAACGATTCAGAGGTAGATATTTTAGTAGCCGTATTTGAGGAAACAGAAAAAGGGCAACGAGGAGTTTATCGCGGAATAGTAGAAGGCAAACAACACGTAAAAATTGGCGATCTTATACTGCCTGATTTTGAGAAGTGGCCTATTTATTTTACACAGGCAATTTTCTTCAAAAATGGCAAAACAGAACTAAAAGACCCTCTAAATAAGAAAGTAAAATTTAAAGCCGAGTCTTTTTTTAAAAGTAGAAAGCTTGCCCCTGTTGTAAACAAAGAAGCTTTTGTTTACAGAATAGACGCAGAAACTTTAAAATTTTCTCCTAAAGAACTAACCGAACGACTAAGCGATAATACGCTCAAAAAAGAAACTGGCATTGTTATTGAAAGGCCACCTAAGGAAATAGATTTGCATATTGAGAAGCTGGTTAAAGATTTTTCTACTATGCAAAACAGCGAGATTTTAAATTTGCAGATTACTACTTTTGAAACAGTATTAGAAAATGCTATTGCTACAGGTATGGAAGAGATCACTTTTATTCACGGAGCAGGCAATGGAGTTTTAAAAAATAGCATACATAAACTACTTAGCGTAAATAAAAACATAAAGTATTTTAAAGATGCCCGGAAAGAAAAATTTGGTTATGGGGCAACCCAGGTGAGAATAAGGGAATAAAATAGTAAATTTGTGGTGAATGCAAGCTGTCTTATCGCTGCCTGAGTTATCAGGGAGAGGAAAGTCCGGGCAACACAGAGCGCCGTACTTCCTAACAGGAAGGTTCCGGCTTAGGCCGGAAACAGATAGTGCCACAGAAAATAACCGTCCCGCTTGCGGGATAAGGGTGAAAAAGTGAGGTAAGAGCTCACTCGTGCCTGTGCGAGCAGGCATTGGGGTAAACCTTACGGGTTGAAAGGCCAAATAGGCCGGCAGTTGTAGGGCTGCTCGTCCGATGCCGGTGGGTAGGCCGTTGGAGCCTGAGAGTGATTTCAGGCCTAGATAAATGATAAGACCTGACAGAACCCGGCTTACAGGCTTGCATTCTTTTTTAATTTTATAGTATTTTTAATTATGGCTAAGATTCTAATCATTGACGACGAAAAAAGCATTCGTAAAACCCTTCGGGAAATCCTGGAATATGAAAATTATACCATAGACGAAGCAGGCGATGGTGCTGAAGGCCTTGCTATGCTTGAAAAGAACGACTATGACCTTGTGCTTTGCGACATACAAATGCCGAAGGTTGACGGCATTGAAGTTCTTGAAAAAACAATGGAATCAGGAAAAGATGTGCAGTTCATAATGGTGTCTGCCCATGGAACTATTGAAAACGCTGTGGAAGCAACCAAACGCGGAGCTTTTGACTTTATACAGAAACCGCCAGACCTGAATCGCCTATTGCTTACAATCAGAAATGCTTTGGATAAATCTACTTTGGTTTCGGAAACCAAAACCCTTAAAAAGAAAATAAGCAAGACTTATGATATTATAGGGGAATCGCAGAAAATAAAGGATATAAAAAAAACAATAGATAAAGTAGCCCCTACCGAAGCCAGAGTTTTAATTACCGGGCCTAACGGGTCTGGTAAAGAGCTTGTAGCCAGGTGGCTGCATGCCCAAAGCAAAAGGGCTAACGGACCACTGGTAGAAGTAAATTGTGCCGCAATACCAACGGAGTTAATTGAAAGCGAGTTATTTGGTCACGAAAAGGGGTCTTTCACCTCTGCTATTAAACAACGTATAGGCAAATTTGAGCAGGCAACCGGCGGCACTTTATTTCTTGATGAGATTGGCGATATGAGCCTCTCTGCCCAGGCCAAAGTATTACGCGCTTTGCAGGAAAATAAAATAACTCGCGTAGGGGGAGAAAAGGAGATAAAAGTAGATGTACGGATAGTTGCAGCTACTAATAAGGATATCCAAAAAGAAATAGAAGAAAACAGGTTTAGGGAAGATTTATTCCACAGATTGAGCGTAATCCCTATTTATGTGCCTCCGTTAAGAGACCGCCTTGAAGATATTCCTTTGCTGGTAGACAAATTTCTTGTTGAAATTGCTGAAGATTATGGCGATACATGCAAGCCAATTGAGCCTGAAGCAGTAAAATACTTACAGACACTAAAGTGGACTGGAAATATAAGAGAATTAAAAAATGTAATTGAAAGGCTAATAATAATGAGCGGCAAAGTTATAACTGCCGAAGATGCAAAGACCTATACAATTATTAATAAATAAAAACGGCTAAGTAAAATGAAATGCTATCTACGCTCTATGGATAGCATTTTTATTTTATTTATGATTTGAATGTAGCTGTTTTTACTTCTTTAGTATTCTTTAAATAAGTTGGGCAAGTTCTGTGGCGCGCACAAGAAAATATTGATAGTGATACTACCGCAAGAAGAGCAAATATGATGTTTTTCATAAAGTTGTTATTTTAAAAGTAAATATAATTCTCAGAGACTAATTATAAAAAAAAACAATGTTATTTTTTTTATAAACAACTGTAAAAAATTAAGAATAAAGAAGATTGCACCCTCTTATATCAGAATTATCAAACCTACCAAGCACTTTAAATCTTCCATCTTCAAAACGATTACCTATATCTTTTGTTTCAATAAATGCACAGGAATCTGCATTTGCCAAGTCAATTATATTTATCCCCCCTGATTTTAAATCATTATTTATGGCAAAAGGATCGTTAATTTCTCTTATTAAAACTTTCATCCAGGGAGGCGATTCATAAATACCTTCCCCTTTAGAATAGGCCTGAGAAAGTAATTCTGTCATCCCATATTCGGCATGAACGCTGCTTATTCCTAAGGCTACTTTCAAGACATTATAAAATTGTTCTTTAGGCATTTCCTCCCTTTTGCCTTTCATCCCACCAGTTTCTATAACAACTAATTCTTTAAGGTCTTCTTTATTATGCTCGATAAAATCAAGCAAGGCATAGGTTACTCCAAATAAGATTGCTCGTTTTTTTTGTAATAATTTCCCTATACCCTTAAAGTCAGGTTTGATATAGCCCGAATTGGAATCGTTAGATTTCTTTATAAAAAAATCAATCATAGAAATAAGAGATGATTGAGGATTTTCCTGGTAAGAGGGTAGCAAGGCAAGTAACGTATAATCGGAAATATTGCCATAAAACCTGTTAAATATTGCTTCAGAAATTTCTTCGTAAAAAGAGATGTCTTTTATATAATGTTTGCTTCGTTCGGGCAAAGTAGTGCCGCTACTTAAAAAAACATGCGAATGGGTATTTTCTCCGGTAATTACTTTATGATATTTAAAAAACTCAATAGGTAAAAAAGGAATTTGCTCCATGCTGTTAATGGCAGAACTATTAATTTTAAGAAATTTGAGGTATTCTTTATAAATTGAATTGTTTTGCGCCTGGTAATAAAACAAGTCCAACGCCTTTTCTTCAAAAGATGCAGAAGTAATGTTAAAAAGCTGTTTCTTGAAATTATTTATAAAATTCATTCGTTACAAAAATACTCAGCATTATTCTGAAAGATGAGAACTTCCTATACAGTTTTTCTATTAATTATTTTATCTCTACTGATATTTAATTCTTGTAAAAAAGCTCCTGAATTTTCCATAATACCGCAAATTGGTTTTGGAAGTATTGATATCAGGTATAACATTCCATACACAGTTCCAGGTTTACCAACTATTTTTTATCAAGATTATATTGATATTACCATTTCGTTTAAAGATGGGGACGGAGACCTGGGGCTTAATAGCGACGACTTCACCCCGCCTTTTAACCCTTACACTATAATTACAGACAGCACGGGTAACATCGAGAAATACGGTAGTCACCCGGGAATGCCGCCATATAATCCGAATGATGCATGCACTCCATATATTATTGACAGCGCTTATCAAGATACTTCTTTTGTTAAAGATACAGTACTAATTACCTATAACCCTCATTATTATAATTATCATATTGTTTTTCTTAAAAAAGTTGGGACTACTTATGATACTATAAGTCCCTGCCCAGCTCTTAACCAATGCGGCCGGTTTCCTGTTCTTGCTCCTCCAAATTATTCGGGGCCTCTTCAAGGAGATTTAACAATTACAGTGCCAGGAGATTTTAGTGATAAGAGCGGTGGATTCCCAACCGCTCCTGAGTTTTATTTAATAAACAAAACTGTAAAATTTAGAATATATATTGAGGACAGGGCTTTGCACCAAAGCAACATTATTGAAACTTCGGATATAACATTTACTCAATAAAGAGGCGGATACTTAGAGGGATTGACCTCATTCATCATTTCATAAACTAAGTCTGTAATATTCTCAGCGCTGGGTTTGGAAAAATAATCTCCGTCAGACGCATATGCAGGCCTGTGGTCTTTAGCGGATAATGTTCGGGGGGGGGAATCTAAGTATTCATAAACTCCCTGCAAATCCATTACCTGTTGAAGCATGTATGCGCTAGCCCCGCCAGAAACATCTTCGTCAGCAAATAATACACGATTTGTTTTCTTTATTGACTCGCCAATGGTGTGATGTATATCAAAAGGCAGCAAAGTTTGCACATCTATTACTTCACAAGATACTCCTATATCCTGTAACTGAATAGCCGCTTCGAGAGCAATACGGCACATGGAACCATAGGTTATTATTGTAATGTCAGTTCCTTCCCTTAATATTTCCGGAGTTCCCAAAGGCACAGTATATTCGCCCAAATTTGCAGGCAGCCGTTCTTTAAGCCTATATCCGTTTAGCGATTCAATAATTAATGCAGGGTCATCAGATTGTAGCATGGTATTATAAAATCCGGCAGCCTGTGTCATATTTCTTGGAACTAATATATATATGCCCCTTAAAGCCCCAAGTATCATGCTCATTGGTGAACCCGAATGCCACATACCTTCCAACCTATGTCCTCTGGTTCTTATAATCATTGGGGCTTTTTGTCCTCCTTTGGTTCTATAATGTAGTGTAGCCAGGTCGTCAGATAAGGTTTGAATAGCAAATACTAAATAATCTAAATACTGAATTTCTGCAATAGGACGCAAACCCCTCATGGCTGTTCCAATCCCCTGTCCTATTATGGAGGTTTCCCTAATGCCGGTATCCATTACCCGCAGTGTTCCAAATTTATCCTGTAAACCTGCAAAGCCTTGGTTTACATCCCCTATCATACCCACGTCTTCACCAAAAGCCAAAATACGCAAATCTTTACGCATTAGGGCCTCAAAGTTATATTGCAATACTTCACGCCCATCCACCAGTGGGGCATTTTCTGTGTAAACCGGTTTTATTTCTTTAATTTTTAGGGCTGATTCAGCCGACTCGCTGTATAAATGAGAATTATATCGTTCTTCATTCTGTTCATTTGTCCTTTTTATCCAATCTCTTAGATAGTATTTCGCAGGAATTTCTTCTTTTCTTATAATCCTCAAAGCTTTCTTTACGGCTTTTACAGCATCGCTTCTGATAGGATTAATAGTTTTAACTAAGGCGTCTTTTATTTGAAAAAGCTCTTCCTTTTCAGTAGCCTGCTCTGTTGCTTCCCCAATATATTGCAACGCTTCTTCATAGTCGGCTTTCATAGATTCTACATAAGCATTCCAAGCCTCTATTCGCGCCAGTTTTACCTTTTCTGTTGCTTCGGCTTCTATAATATTAAGTTCTTCTTCCCCGGCAATTCCGCTTTCAAGTATCCACTCTTTAAATTTTACATTAGAGTCGTATTCTTCTTCCCAGTCCAGCCTTTCTTTTGATTTATACCTCTCATGCGAGCCTGAAGTGGAATGCCCCAAAGGTTGCGCCATTTCTGTAATATGTAATAGCGCCGGCACATGCTCATCCCTGCATATTTTTACCGCTTGTTTATATGTTTGGCAAAGTTCGTAATAGTTCCACCCTCTTGCTTTAAAAATCTCTATTCCTCTTTCATTTTCAGTTCTCCTAAATCCTTCAAACAGGACTGAAATATCTACCTTTGTAGTCTGGTATTCCTGAGGGACAGAAATTCCATATCCATCATCCCATATAGAAACTAGCATAGGTATTTGTAAAACCCCAGCAGCATTAATAGCTTCAAAGAAAATACCTTCCGCGGTGGCTGCATTGCCAATTGTTCCGAAAGCCACTTCGTTGCCATTATTGGAAAAATTGGTATAAGTATGAAGTTCCGGATTTTCCCTATATAATTTAGAAGCATAAGCCAAACCCACTAACCTGGGCATTTGAGCCCCGGTTGGCGAAATATCTGGACTGGACCCTTTTATTTTAACAAGTTCTTTCCAGGTTCCATCATCGTTAAGGCTTCTGGTGGCATAATGCCCAATCATTAAACGCCCGCCGGAATGAGGATCGGCTTTTACATCTGTATGAGCATAAAGTTGTGCGAAATATTGCTGAAGGGTAAGTTCCCCTATAGCCATCATAAAGGTCTGATCGCGATAATATCCGCTCCGTGTATCGCCTGGCTCAAAATATTTTGCCATAGCAATTTGGGCTACCTCTTTACCGCTTCCAAATATACCAAACTTGGCCTTTCCCATAAAGACCTCCTTCCTACCTAAAATACTTGCCTGCCTGCTTTCGCATGCTATCCGATAATCACTTAAGATTTCTTCTTTGGTAAGTAAAAGTTCCTCCAGTACCTGCATGTATTAAATAAATTAACGCTGAAATATATAAATTATATATAACATAGAAATCAAAAAAGATAAAAACGTTATTGCTTATATTATACTCAATAAAGTCGTTCAACTTTTGTAAAATAATATTATATTTGGTGTTATATTTGAAACACAAATTTAAAATGGTTATTCCAATGATCAGAAAAGTAAGTTTAATTCTAACCACATCCCTTCTTATTATTTTTAAAGCTTTCTCCCAGGGAACTTTAGTTTTCCCTATTGACAAGCACGATTTTGGAACAGTTGAAGAAGGGCAACTTGCCACGTATGAGTTTGAATTCACAAACACAGGCAGCGCTCCTGTTATCCTTAGCGACGTAAGGGCATCCTGTGGATGTACCACTCCTTCATGGCCTAAAGAAGCAATTGCTCCAGGCGCAAAAGGCGTAATCAAGGCTCAGTACAACAGCCAGGGAAGACCAGGTACTTTCAATAAAACAATAACAGTAACATCAAACTCTACTGAGCCTACTAAAATGTTACAGATTAAAGGTATTGTAGAACCTAAAGTAGCTACTCCTATTACTTATACTCCCGAAGAACTAAAGAAGTCGCCAAAATTTAATCTGGATAATACTTCTTACAACTTCGGCAAAGTAGAAAGAGGCCAAAAAGTAACTACAAAATTCAAAATCAAAAATTCAGGAAAATCACCATTAAAAATAAATTCAAGTAAATCTGCTTGCAGCTGCATTACTTACAAACCTTTAACTGAAGATATAGCCCCTGGAAAGAGCGCTATTTTAGAAGTTACTTATGGGCCAAATTCTGATGGTAAAAATACAGACATTATGGTATTAAGCACAAACGACCTTAATACTCCTGTTACTAAATTTACTTTATCAGCAGATGTTGTTGAAAGCCTTACTACTACAACTCCTATAAAAGAAGAAAAAACTTCCGTTCCATTTGGCAAGTAGTAGTAACTAAAGAATTCAGTTATAAAGCCTGTGGTATATCACAGGCTTTTTTGTTAAACCATTTTTAAGATTTTATGAATAATAATGATTATAGGAGTCCCAAAGGAAATTAAGAAAAACGAATATAGGGTAGCCCTTACCCCTTCCGGAGTAGTTGAACTAAAAAAGAATAATCATACCGTATTAATAGAAACGAATGCCGGAGAAGGTTCTGGATACTCTGACAATGACTATAAAGCTGTTGGCGCTGAACTAACGTCAGATGCTAATATTGTTTTTGACAAGGCAGAACTTATACTTAAGGTAAAAGAACCACTGGAGTCAGAATACAAATTGATAAAGAAAGATCAGATCGTGTTCACTTATTTTCACTTTGCATCTTCAGAGCAACTTACTAAAGCTATGATAGCAAGCAAAGCTATTTGCATTGCTTATGAAACGGTAGAAAAAGACGGAATTTTGCCATTGCTTGTGCCAATGTCTGAAGTAGCGGGTAGAATGGCAGTGCAAGAGGGAGCCAAATACCTAGAAAAACAAAACAAGGGAAGAGGCGTATTACTTGGCGGAGTTCCGGGTGTAAAGCCAGGAAATGTAGTAATTTTGGGGGCCGGCATAGTAGGTGCTCAGGCGGCAAACATGGCTGCAGGGCTTGGAGCAAAAGTAACCTTAATGGACGTTAATTTAACGCGGCTGCGGCACCTGGCAGAAATTATGCCAGCCAACGTAACTACATTAATGTCTAATGAATATAATATCCTGGAAGCTATACGACAAGCCGACCTAATAATAGGCGCTGTACTTATCCCCGGCGGTAAGGCTCCAATACTAGTAAGTAGAAAGATGCTTAAAGAAATGAAGAAAGGAACTGTGTTGATAGACGTAGCTGTTGACCAAGGCGGCTGCATAGAAACCTGCACTCCTACTACTCATGAGAACCCGACTTATATAATAGAAGGTATTGTGCATTACTGCGTAGCCAATATGCCAGGGGCTGTTCCCTACACATCAACCCTGGCCCTTACTAATGCATCTCTTTCATATATACTAAAATTGGCAAATAAAGGTTGGAAAACTGCTCTAAATGAGAATGCTGATTTAAAAAAGGGATTAAATATCTGTAAGGGAAAAGTAGTTTATAAAAAAGTTGCAGAAGTATTTGGGCTTGAATACGATGAGATTGATATATTTGCATAAATGTTTGCAGAGCAATTTTTAGTAACCCTTAAAAGATTACTTTTAGTTTTAGGTATATATTCGCTACTAAGACTACTTTTTCTATCATTTAACTACCAAGAGTTTTCTGAAGCTCGTTTTCACGATATTTTATTGGCATTTTTTTGGGGATTGAGATTTGATCTTTCCTCAGTTTGCCTCATAAATTCTCCTGTAATATTATTATCTATTCTACCTTTTAGATTCTCGTTAAAAAGAAACTATCAAGTTTTTGTAAAAATTGTTTTTTTAGTTGTTAACGTACCTTTTATCTTCTTAAATCTGGCTGATCTTGAGTTTTATAAATTTACAGGTAGGCGCACAACTTTTAACATAGTAGGCATCGCTGATGATATCAGAAATCAGTCACTACAGCTATTATATCATTACTGGTACATAACCCTTCTTCTTATTGCTTTTATCTTTTTTCTTTTCAAGTTTTTTCCATTTATAAAAGAAAGAAGGTCTCGCAAAATTAATTTAGCATTAAGCTTCCTATATATATTAGTAATAGCTACTCTAGTTGTTTACTCTATACGAGGCGGCTGGCAAATTAGACCTTTAAGTCCTAACAATGCCTTTGCTATACAACCTAGCGTTTTAGGAAACCTTGTCCTAAACTCTTCTTTTTCATTTATCGCTTCGGCAACCTCTCCTACAGTAGAAAAAGTAAATTATTTTTCTACTAATAAGGATATGATGAAAAATCTTAATTCAATTGACTTCACCCATCAATTCCCTATTATAAAAGATAATGTAGTAATTATTATTCTGGAAAGTTTTAACAGAGAGCATATGGGAATAGGGCATACCTATAAAGGCTATACTCCTTTTCTGGATTCGCTTGCTTCTGTAAGCTATTTTTTTAAGAATAACTTTGCTAATGGGCTAACTTCTGTGGATGCCGCTTCTTCTGTATTTGCAAGCATTCCCTACTTTTCCAGCGAGTCTTACATCACTTCCAGGTATCAAAGCAATACACTATATGGATTAGGAAAAATTCTTGGGTATAATGGTTATACTACAGCTTTCTTTCATGGTGGTAGAAATGGCACTATGGGTTTTGACGGTTTTACTTCGCGGGCAGGTTTTGAGCATTACTACGGCAAAGATGAGTACTTTGACTATAATGAAAATAAAGAAGGCGATGACGGCAATTGGGGAATTTTTGATGAGCCATTTCTGCAATTTACTATAAAACGACTTTCAGAATTTAAAGAACCTTTTGCCGCTTCTGTATTTACCTTGAGCTCTCACCAACCTTATTCTATACCTAAACAACACAGAAATAGATTTACAAAAGGTGAAATGGCTGTTCATGAAACAGTAGGGTATGCAGATTATTCTTTAAAGAATTTTTTTGAGGTCGCTAAAAAAACAAGCTGGTATAAGAATACTATTTTTGTATTAGTAGCTGATCATGCGCAAGATCACTTTAGGCCGGAATATCAAAATGTAATGGGGGATTTTAATATTCCTCTTATTATATATCATCCTTCAAAAAAACTTCTGCTAGATACCTCAAAGGTTACTCAGCAATTGGATATTATGCCAACCATTATTAACTATTTAGGAATTAAGACTAACAAACTTCTTCCATTTGGAAGCTCTATCTTTAATAATTCCAAAGGGATGGCAATTACTTTTAGTAATCAGTCATATCGGCTAATCACTAAAGATTACTTTCTTGAATTACCTCTTCAAGGCCAGGGTATTCTTTATAATTATTACGACTGGGGAAAGAAATCTCCGATTACTAATAATGAGTACTTCAGAAAACAATATGAGGAAAAATTGAAGGCTTACATACAATATTATAACAACGGTATGCTGGAAAACAATTGGTATAAACTTGTTACAGAATATAAAAACACTAAATAATATCCATTAATGGAATATCTTTTACAAATTCAAAACTACCTGCTTCATGATTTATGTGGCAGCAAAATGTTTTAAGCCCATTCGTAACAGCCACGTACCTGGCCTTAATGGTTGAATTGTATACCGAAGCCTGAGCAAATGTTTTTTCAGAAACTTGTATATCTGCAGATTTGCATTCAATAATTAAGAAAGGATTGCCCAGCCTGTCGTAAACCATAATATCGCTCCTTTTGTTTAATTGGTTATATTTGAGGCCTGTTTCAATTTTCATAAGGGCTTTGGGATAACGATAATGATTTATGAGCAAATGAATAAAATGTTGCCTCACCCATTCCTCGGGAGTGAGGGCTACAAATTTTTTTCGCAAAATATCAAATATTGATCTTTTGCCTTCTATTTCCCGTATGTTATAATCAAAGGATGGCAAATTGAGTTTTTCCATAAAAGACAAAGATACTTTTTAATATTAATATGAAAACGAAAGAAGAAATAGTAAAAGACTGGCTTCCCAGATACACTGGAACGCCGCTTAATAAGTTTGGACAATATATACTGTTAACAAACTTTATAAATTATGTAGAAATGTTTGCAGAAAAATTTGGGGTAGAAATTATCGGTAAAGATAAACCAATGCAAACTGCCACAGCTAACAACATTACTATCATTAACTTTGGTATGGGCAGCGCTATGGCTGCTACTGCTATGGATCTTATTTATGCCATTACCCCTAAAGCGGCGCTTTTTTTAGGGAAATGCGGAGGGCTTAAAAAAACAAAAATCGGAGACCTTATTCTTCCCATTGCCGCCATACGCGGCGAAGGCACTAGCGATGATTATCTCCCTCCTGAAATCCCGGCGCTTCCTTCTTTCCGCTTACAAAGAGCGGTTTCTTCCATGATAAAAAAACATGAGCAAGATTATTGGACTGGAACTGTTTATACAACCAACCGCAGGGTTTGGGAGCATGATGATGAATTTAAAGAGTATTTGAAAAAGATAAGAACGATGGCTATTGACATGGAAACCGCTACTATTTTTGTAGTTGGTTTTGCGAATGGCATCCCGCATGGCGCTTTACTATTAGTATCAGATAACCCGATGACTCCGGAAGGAGTAAAAACTTCTAAAAGCGATGTAACAGTAACCGAACGTTTTGCAAGAAAACATTTAGAAATAGGGATTGATTCTTTACAAGAACTTATTAACTCAGGAGAATCTGTAAAACATCTAATATTTGAATAGAGCCTTTTAAGGCTCTATTTCATGTGCCTCAACCTGATTTAATTTGTTGGGGGAGTAAAATATACTACTTTATTTTTAACTGGCGGTACAGATTGAAGGTAAGTGTATATAGCCCCTAAGTCTTCTTCTGTCATACCCGCATACATAGTCCAGGGCATAATGGTATTAAACGCGCCCTTTTGTACGGGAATTTTAGCCATTTCTGGCGCGCTGTAATATTTAAATTTCCTGATAAAGTCTTCTTTGGTAAGACTTCCTATACCTGTTTCTTTATCAGGCGTAATATTTTCGGAACGTACTATACCACCACCTGGTAATGGAAAAGCAAATCCTCCGGCTAATTCCATTCCTTTTACAGGTTGTCCTTTTTCTTTTTGAGTATGGCAGGCATCACAAGAGGCAATAGTAAATATATATTTCCCATAAGCTAATTGATCCATTTTAGGAGGACATTTTTGAGGTTCTGCAGGTTTAGGAATAGTTCTTAAAATAAGATTCATAGGGAAATTAGGAGATGAAACTGGAACTGCATTCTCAATAGGCTTAAGCGTTCTTAGATATGCTATAATTGCTTTTACATCTTCGGGATCCATTTTACTGTAATTAGGATAGGGCATTACCGGAAAAAAAGGTTCGCCGTTTTTGCTAACGCCACAAGTAATTGCCCTGTATATTTCTCCGTCTGTCCAGTCCCCTATGCCAGCAGGAGTTATATTACGGGCAAAAAAATTACCCGGAAAATCGTACTTTTCAGAAAATTCTTCTCCCCCTTTTCCTTCTGTTCCTGGTTTTAAAGGCCCAGAAAGGTAATTCCAGTCTCTTGTACTATGGCAGTCTACGCATGCAGCAACATGCCTGGCAAGATATTCTCCGCGCTCTACCAACTCTGGAGAGCTATTTATTTGAATCTGGGGCGTCTCTCCTACTTTAGGAAAGCTAAATGTGAGATAGGCTGCAAATATGCCAAAACCTACAGCAACTACTACGATTATAATAGCAATGATTTTAAAAAAAGTTTTCATGTAGGGTAAGAGTTAATAAAGTAAAAAAATAAGAATCAAACTTAGATATTTAATTGATATACAAGAATAATTAAACAAACCCTAATTTAAAATAAAAGCCTATAAAATAAAAAATAAAAAGAACTAAACAATATAAAAAAACGTATATTATATATAAAGTTATTTATTTATTAAAATGAAATATTTTATATGTATACTAATAAGCCTTACGACTATTTCATTGCCAGCAATGAACCGAAGGAAAATTCCATACCAGGCAGAAGAATATATTGAACAATCGTATCCACATGCTAAAAAAGTTGAATGGCATAAGCTTAATGCTGAAAAATTAATTGAAGCTGAATTTAAGAGTGAAGGAAAGGATATTATAATCCTTTTTAAACCTGATGGCACTTGGCAACAGGTGCAGGAAGAAATTTCACCTGATAAGATACCTGAGGCAATAAAAGACAAAATGCAAAGTAATTTGCTTCCAGAATCGGTAGTTGAAGTAACCAATAATGGTGAAGAACCATTTTACATGATATCCGGCACAAAAAGCAAAAAATATTCTTTTGAGATATATTCCACGCAAGACGGGCAGGATTTTCATAGTAATCAATATAGAACGCAAACTTACACCGGGGTATTTATAGGAATGGTTTTAATAATGATTGTGCTATTCCCTTAATAGGGTTAAATAGTTTGTAATATCTGATTAGATTCTGCAAGCCACTCTTTTTTAATTAGGGGTAGGGAAAAGTAAAAAGTAGTTCCCTGCCCTTCTTTACTTTCTACCCATATTTTGCCATTATTTTTAACAACAAATTCCTTACATAAAACCAATCCCAGGCCGGTTCCTTCTTCCAACGCTGTTCCTTTAGTAGTATAACCAGAATTAATCTCAAACAATTTCCTAATATTTCCATCTCCTATACCAACTCCATTATCTTTTATTGAAGTTATGGCGTATTCCTTTTCTATTCTAATATCTACTACTATAATACCTCCCGAATGAGTAAACTTTATAGCATTTTGCAAAAGGTTTCTGATTACCATAGCAATCATATTTTGATCTGCTAATACAAAAATATCTTCGTGAATTTGCCGTCTTATATCAATTTGTTTTTCGGCGGCGCTATTTACTACATTAGCAATACCTGTATTAACTTCATCTTTTAAATTAATGGTTTCTGGCTCAAATCGGATTTTATCCATCTGACTTCTTGCCCAGGTTAACAAATTATCCAGCAAGTCACTAGCCTTTTCAGCAGAGGAG
>Ga0302315_10002404_pt1 | contig 17757 bp, 21 predicted proteins | sample III_Palsa_N3_1_FD_200532 | JGI IMG/M metagenome (GOLD analysis project Ga0302315, IMG submission 200532) | Peat permafrost microbial communities from Stordalen Mire near Abisko, Sweden - III_Palsa_N3_1 | ecosystem: Environmental > Terrestrial > Soil > Palsa > Peat permafrost | place: Sweden... | reverse complement strand
GGCCATGTCGAACGATACACGCGTGCAGAACTTGAGCAGCAAGTGCGGTCGCGGCTTATTCCCTATTCTGGAAAAATCGAGTGGAGCGGCGCCAATGCAATTAAGGTCAGATCGGCAGGGCAGATTCTCTCCGGTGACAAGTTGTCCGAAGAAATCAAGGAAATTGTCAAAAGCGAATTAAAGGCGAAATACGCGAGCGTTGAATTGAATCCATCTTCGCCGCTTGCGGATGTCGAGTTGCCGGTTGGGGAAGTATCGTGGAAGCTCCGGCCGATTGATGTGGATCATTTGTTTTCATTGTTGCCTGTTTGGGTCGACGTCTCCGTTAATAAGCAGCCATACCGGGCCGTGACGGTTTCTTTTTTGCTCAAGCTTAAGACAAATGTCTACGTTGCGCATCGCGATTTGCTTGTCGGTACGGTCGTGGTTGCAGAGGATTTTGAGGCGAAGCTGGAAGATGTATCTGATATTGCTCAAGAGGTAGTGCCAATTGCGGATGTCGAGATGCCAGCTCGCGTAAAGAAAGCGGTGAAGAAAGGCCAGATTTTAATGCGTGACCAATTATCGCAGCGGGGCATGGTCTTTCGCGGCGATTCGGTCAAACTGATGTTGACAGATGGCGGATTGATGATTGAAACACGGGCAATCGCGGAACAAGACGGTAACGTCGGACAACTGGTAAAGGTGAAACCTGAGACCAGCGATGCGGCGGTCACGGCGCTCATCGTCGCACCTGGTGTAGTTAAAGTGGAGGGAATGTAATGAGAGTGCCACAGTTATTGAACATGGCGATAGCCTTGGTTGCGTTGACATCAATATGCGATGCAGGGGCAACGTCACTCTATCAAGAGAAAACCTACCAACCGCTGGCGTCTGATCGGCGCGCACTGCACAAGGGCGATTTGGTCACGGTGATGGTGGTGGAGAATTCCAATGCCACCTCCTCTGTCAATACGACCTCGGGACGTAACGGCAGTGTAGGCATCGATCTGGAACGACCGAGCAAAAGCATCGTCGGCAGCTTTGGTGCGAATAATCAACTCACCGGCGGCGGACAGACTCAGCGGGCGGATACGGTGGTGGCGCAGATTACGGTCACGGTCACCGAGGTTGCCGCCAATGGCGATCTGTTGGTGGTCGGCGAACAAATGTTGGAGGTCAATAATGAGCACCAACATATCAAGGTCGAGGGCAGCATCAGGCCGCAAGATGTCAGTGCGACCAATACCGTGTTGTCGACCCGAATCGCGAACGCAAAAATCAGCTACATCGGCGCCGGTGATTTGACTGAGACGCAACGCGCGGGTTGGTGGCAACGCACCTTGACCTGGTTTGGACTGTGATCATTATGTTTAAAAATGTATTGATTGTTTTGTCGGTAATCGGAAGCCTGCTGGTGGGTATGTGCCATGCGCAGGAAATTCGCATCAAGGACATCGGGAAAGTGGACGGATGGCGAGAAAATGCGTTGACGGGCTATGGGCTGGTAACCGGCCTTGCCGGAACCGGCGATTCATCGCAAAGCAAAACAACACGTCAATCGATCGCCAACATGTTGTCGCGTTTTGACGTCACGGTATCGGCAGATGACGTGCAAAGTCGTAACGTCGCCACCGTGATGGTGACCGCCAGTCTTTCGCCGTTTGCCCGAGAGGGGGAAGCAGTGGATGTGACCGTGACATCCATCGGTGACGCGCGTAGCCTGGTCGGTGGAACGCTGCTGCTGGCACCGTTGAAGGGGCCGGACGGAAGAATTTATGCACTGGCGCAGGGCTCGGTCGCGGTGGGCGGCTACAAATACGATTTGAACGGAAATGTCATCCAATTGAATCACCCGACGGTCGGCTCCGTTCCTGGCGGAGCAACCATCGAAGTCGGTGTGACCAACAATGTCATGACGGCGGACAATACGGTTACCTTTGTGTTGTCTGAGCCGGACTACACGACCGCTAGCCGCGTGGCGCATGGCATCAATGCTGCACTGGGAGCGGATATCGCTGATGCGACTGACCCTGCCGGTATCTTGATTCATGTACCGGAAGCAAAACGCAAGCATTTAACCGATTTCTTGACTCTGGTGGAAAACGTCTCGGTCGAGCCTGATCGCCGTGCGAAGGTGGTGATTAACGAACGGACCGGAACCGTGGTGTCTGGCGGTGATGTCCGCATTTCCCGCGTGGCGATTTCCCATGGCGACTTGAAAGTATCGATCGTGACCGACAATTCAGTCTCTCAACCATTGCTGGTGTCGGGACCGAATATGCGCACCGAACGGATCGCAAACAGCAGGGTAAGCGCGGACGATAAATCGGAAACCGGATTTGTGGGAGCAAACAATAACACGGTCGCAGATCTGGTACAGGCGCTCACCAGAATCAAGACCAATACGAGAGACATCATTTCGATATTGCGTGCGGTCAAGGCTGCCGGTGCACTGCATGCCGAGCTGATCGTGCAATAAAAAATATAGACGAAAACACGTTGCTGTAATTCGAAAGAAAAGGGAGCAAAAATGGTTTCTGCGATTGAAGGTAATACCAAGGCGCTGCTGAGCATGGCGCTTGATGCCACGGCAATGCGCCAGCAGGCGATTGCCCAGAACATTGCCAATGCCAATACACCTGGCTATCAGGCAATCGACGTGAGTTTTGAGGATCAGCTTTCCGATGTCAGGGAAATGCTGGAACAAGGGCAGGGCGTGACGTCTGCGGCCTTGTCGGGCCATCACCCAACCCTGGTATCGGCGAACCCGACTGGTGCCAGTGGCAGTGGGGTCTCATTGGAGATGGAGTTGGCCAAGCTTTCTGAAAATACGCTCCATCAGCAAGTGCTGTTGAAAATGCTTAACACGCATTACGCAGTCATGAGTTCGGCAATGAAATAATCGGAACAGATAAACATGGACTATAACGCTTCGTTTCATATCAGTGCCACTGGCATGACAGTGGAAAAAATGCGGCTCGATGTAAGCGCCGCCAATTTGGCGAACATTCATACGACCGCCGCTCCAGGTACGCCGTTGTATCAGCCCTTGCGCGTGATTTCACGTGAGAATCCGCTCAGCTTTTCCGAGCAAGTCGGAGCCTTGGACACGATAGATGGCGGCGGTGCGCAAGTGGTGGCGGTTGAGCCAATGAATGTGCCGCCGACTTTGGTATATGAGCCAGGTCATCCTGACGCCGACGCCAAAGGGTTTGTTTCTTATCCTGGCATTAACAATACGTCGGAGATGATGAATATGATGAGTGCCTTGCGCGCCTATGAAGCCAACGTGGTTGCGATGAACGCTGCAAAAACGATGGCGCAGAGAACACTGGAAATAGGCGGTCAATCATGACTTTAGATCCCTTGGCGCCAATCAGTGCGCTGACCGCCATCGACAACGGCTCGTTCTTGCCGACGTCGCAGGTAGAAGCAACGCCAACAACCGGCTTTGGCGACTGGTTTGCGAAAGAGATCGGTGACGTCAACGACAAGTTGATCGGTGCCCATCTGGAAACACAAAAAATTGCCGCTGGTTCGAACGAAAATCTGCATGAAGTCATGATGCATATACAAGAAGCCAGAATGTCCTTCGAGATGTTGGCGCAGGTTCGTAATCGATTGTTGGAATCGTATCAAGAAGTGATGCGGATGCAGGTTTAGGGATAAGTGGCGTTTATGAATGAAATGTGGAATTCTCTGACTTCTCAGGCCAAAATCGGTTTGGCGCTCGGCGCAGCCGTGATCGTCGCACTTGCAATAGCGATTGGTGTCTGGGCGTATCGCCCCGACTATCAGGTGCTGTTTGCCGACTTGGCAGTCGCCGATGCGGCGTCGATGACGGCTGAATTGGATAGGATGAAGATCCCCTACCAATTGGCGGATGGCGGCAACACAATTCTGGTGTCAAAAGAGTCGGTGTACAAGACGCGTCTGAAATTGATGGGAAAAGATTTGCCGTTGCATGGGGCGGTCGGTTTTGAAGTGTTCAATAATGCCGATTTCGGCATGACCGAGTTCGTTCAAAAAGTCAATTACCAACGTGCGATTCAAGGGGAACTGACGCGTACGATTTTATCGATTGACGACATTCAAAGTGCGCGCGTGCATCTTGCTATCCCGGAACAAGGATTGTTCAAGAAAGCCACGACAAATTCGAAGGCGTCGGTCACCGTTGTCATGAAGCCAGGCAAGCTGCTTGCAACGGAACAAATCGCGGGCATTCAACGTTTGGTTGCTGCTTCAGTACCCGATATTGCGGTGGCTGACGTGACCGTGCTTGATCAGCGTGGCGTCGCGCTCACGCGGCCGGCGTCGACCGAACCGGGAATGGAAAACGCCAACAGCCGACTCGAATCGAAGCGCAGCACGGAAGAATACCTGACACGCAAAGTCAGCAAGATCCTTGACAGCACCTTCGGTCCCGGTATGGCGACCGCTACGGTGGACGTTGAGCTCAATCTCGACCAGGATCGTGTGACGACCGAAGAAGTGCTGCCAGCAAAAAGCGCAGCCCCAGATGGAGCCCAATTGGGTGTGGTGGTGCACGAGCGTCAAACCATGCATGACAACGGATCCGGTACCAACGGCGTCGCAACTGCCGCCATCGGACACGAAGCGCAGTCCGGCAATGTGACGTCTTTCGACAACGAATATCAAGTTGGACGACGTGTTGAGCAAACCGTGGTTGCTCCAGGCGGCACGCGACGTCTGACGATTGCTGTCATGGTCAAGAATACCTTGGACGACGCACAAATCGAAAAAATCAAGCAAGTGGTCAGCTTGGCTGTCGGCCTGAATCCACTTCGCGGTGATGCGGTGGTCGTCTCCTCGATGAATGGTATGGTCAATGCGACAGTCGATCCGGCAACCGCCGCCGCGCCCGGCAATTCGGGCAGCGTCACTGGCGAAAGTGCTGCAGTTGATCAACTGCAACCACAGCAAGATCGCGCCAAGCACCTGACCCCGATGTCTGCACCGGCTACATTCCATTCGACTACCTGGATTATCACGATTCTGGCAGCCTTCCTTGTGCTGGCGATTTTAGCGCTGTTGTTCCGAAAAGCGGCGCTACCGCAAGCGAAGAAGCGACTCACCGATTCGGAACGTGACAAGCTGTTGTCTGATGTGCGGCTATGGATTAACGGGAAATCTCCACAAAAAGCTAGTGCTGGAGAGCCAAAATGACAGGTTATCGGCGCGCCGCGATGACGCTACACGGGGTTGCCGCAGAGGATCGCTCGTGGGTGTTGAATGCGTTGTCGGCGAACGATAGAGACACCTTGGTCCAGCTGCTGGACGAACTCAAGGAATTGGGATTTGCCGATGATGCCGGCATGGCGATGGAACTCGCAAGTGAAGCGTCTAACGCAGCGAGTTATGTTCCGGTTACGGTCTTACAGCGCATTCGTCAAGCTAAGGCGGAGCACTTGTTTTCGATCTTGGAACATGAACCTTCCTCGCTGATCGCGCAATTTTTGTCGATCGAGCGTTGGTCCTGGTCCAGGGATTTCCTGAATCTGTTTCCTGCTGCGCGAAAGGACCGCATTCTCGCATCGGTGACACATAGCATCGTGATCGCCTCAGCGCGAGCGGGATTTTTGATGGAATCCGTGGGAACCCGTTTGTCAGACATGGCGCCGTCGGCCAATGACTTGGAAGTAAATGTGTCGTCCCGAAAAATGGACGCCGGACGGTCCCCATTGCATCGTTTGGTGAAACTATGGACCCGATAATCCGAATTCCTGCGATCTCCGCGGTGAGGAGACGACTCGGGCGCCCCAACGAGACTGCGGCCGTGTCGACGATGAGCGCCTTCCAAGCGCCGGCAGCGGTCGAGCCGGGTGGAATAATATCGTCTGTGGCGCAAGGCGCAGCGAGCGAGCAGGGCGGACAATCGGCTGAATTCGATTTGAAAGTGAAGATGCAGATCGAGCAAGAAACCGCTGCCGCCAGGACCGAGGCGGAACGACGTGGTTTTGTCACCGGACTCGAACGTGGTGAGGATCTCGCCAAAAAGGAGGTGGCGGAGCAATTGGCGCGCTTTGCTTCCATCGCCGCATCGCTCAATCAGGCCAGGGAAAGCGTGCTTGACAATGCGGAAGCAGCAACAGTCGAGATTGTCTACACGGCGGTGTGCCGCATTATTGGCGACCTCGCTGTTACCCGTGAAGCAGTTGCCAGCATGGTCAATCAAGTGCTGCGTTCGTTCCAACAACACGACGAACTCGTGGTCAATTTGAATCCGCAGGATTTGGATCTCATTCAGACCGCCAATGACCCGCATATTGCGGCGCTCGCTGGGCAATGCACGTTGCGGGCCGATTCCTCGATTCGCTTTGGCGGATGCATTGTCGAAGGTTCTGGCGGCACGCTCGACGCGCGACTCGAAGTGCAGCTTGCGCATTTGCGGGAAACACTCCTGGCTGTACGCAAGAATCGTGACAATCCCGGGGAAATCAGCTAATGCAGCACTATCTGGACGCGATCAAGAGAACCGAATTCGTTCGCAGGACCGGACGGGTCGTCTCTATTTCCGGCCAGAGTATTGAGGCTATCGGCCCGGATGCCACCATCGGCGAGATTTGCGAAGTGATTCCTGGTGCCAATCAGGGCAAGCTGGTCGCGGAAGTGATTGGACTGAAGCCGGGGCGTGTGATCTTGATGCCATATGGTGAGTTGCGCGGTGTCGGCAGCGGGTGCGAAGTGGTGGCCACTGGCCGATTCGCTCAAATTGCCGTTGGCGACGGCATGCTTGGACGCGTCGTCGATGCGTTTGGAGCGCCGCTCGATAGCGGCGCAATTCCCAAAGCTGGGACGAGTCGATCACTGCACGCGATGCCTCTCAATCCGCTATCCCGACCACGCATATCGACCTTACTCGAGACCGGGATTCGCGCGATAGACAGTCTACTGCCGTTAGGACGCGGGCAGCGTATGGGAATTTTCGCCGGTAGTGGTGTCGGTAAAAGTACCTTGCTGGGCATGCTGGCGCGCGATGTGAAGGCGGACGTCAACGTGATCGCATTGATCGGCGAACGCGGTCGAGAAGTGCGTGAATTTGTTGAAAAACATCTTGGCGCGGAGGGCTTGAAGCGCAGCGTGGTGGTGGTGGCAACATCAGACCAGCCTGCTTTGGTCAGAGCGAAAGCTGCCTATGCGGCCACAACAATTGCGGAACATTTCCGGGAGCAAGGGAAACAAGTGTTGCTGATGATGGATTCGGTGACGCGTTTCGCGATGGCAAGACGCGAGATTGGCTTGGCCGCCGGAGAGCCGCCGACTGCGCGCGGTTACACGCCGTCAGTATTTTCAGAGATTCCGGCGCTGTGCGAACGTTGTGGCACCACCGATTCGGGTGGATCGATTACCGCCCTCTATACGGTGTTGGTCGAAGGCGACGATTTCAACGAACCGGTATCGGATATCTTGCGCGCCACCCTGGACGGACACATTATGTTGTCGCGCGATTTGGCGCATGAAGGGCATTTTCCGGCAATTGATGTTTTACAAAGCATTTCCCGACTGGCTGGGGATCTGGCCAGCGCGGAGGAACAAAAGATCATGGGCGCGACCGTCGAATTGCTTTCGGTGTATGAGCGCAATCGCCAGATGGTGGATATGGGAGCGTACCGAGTGGGGAGCAATCCAGCCGTGGATCACGCAATTCAAGTGTTTCCTTTGCTACGTGCCGTATTGCGTCAATCGGTGTTGGAGTCGTCATCGCGCCAGGATGCGCTCGCGCGTATCCGCAATGCATTGGGAGCGGCCGCCTTATGACACGCAAATCGCACTTTGAGTATGAGTTGCAACCGGTTCTCTTGCGTCGTCAATGGGATCTCGATGCACTTAAATTGGATTTGAACAAGGTCAACGAAGCATTGACACGGGTTACCCAAGAGAGCGTCGAATTGCAACGCAAGGCCGAGGCGGTGGGCAATGAATGGAAAAATCAATCCCTCACTTCAGATAACATCGTCGCCGATCGTTTTTCCACAGTCCTCTATTATCTGGACGATGTGGCAAGGCGATTGAAAGAGATAGACGCGAAGAAAGCCGAGTTAGACGCGGCGCGTGAATCGATTATTGATCGCATCGCGCTTGCGCAACGCAGTCTCGACGCCATTGAACAGCATCGCGACGAGATGCAAGAACGTTTCATGAAACAGCGCATGAATATCGAATTCAAAGTAGCGGACGATCATTGGTCCATGCTGCAAACCAATACGGAAAATCATGATCATCAATCCTGATACCACCAACTTGAACACCAGCATCGCCGGTGCCGGATCCACGACGCCCTCCAACGCCAGACAAACCGGCAATTGGATGACTGAATTGGAGCGCGCGTTTCTTGCCGAGCAACCGCCACAGCAGACCATGCAGAACCAGGGCGATAGCTCGGAGACGATTGCAGCGAATGGCAATGCGCAATCGAATGACTTCGGTTCTCAAAATCCGTTCTTGAATGAGGGTACGTCACAAAACCCAATTTCATCGGATCCACCGACCGCGGCAACGACTGCCGAACCGGTGATCGCGGAGGGTTCCAACGCAAAATCAGTTAATCAGCAAAATACCGATGTGACCAATAGCACCGATCAGACCGCGCAGGTAAAAGGTCCGACTGATTCATCGACGTCAAACAAAGCGGATAGCAAGACATCGATCACCCAAAAATCGAGTCAGTCCACCGGTCGCACCGCCATAGGTAAAACCACCGATAGCGCCAATCAAGCAGGACTGGCAGCACTTTCACCCGCGGTAGCCGTGACACTGGTCGCGCCTGCCACGCAGGGCATGGGAGCCGTCATGCAGCAAGTTCGTCAATACCAAGAGATGACGATCAGTGCATCTTCGCCGATAGCGGCGGTGTCGCCAGCTGTCGATCGCGCATTGCCAAACTCGATCATGCCGAGTCAATCGTCTGATTCTGAAGAAACGCAACAGAAATCGTCCACGGTGTTGGACGAGCAACCGATAAATCAAGCCGCAGGAACCAGTCCTGATGCCACACTGACGTCGAGCGACGAGCAATACCCGGTTCGGCAGCTGCACATGTTCCAAAACCAGGATGGTGTTCAAGCCTGGATCCGTGATGCGGGATTGTCGCAGCCGCAAGCCGTTGCGGTTGGCCAGGCAATGAGCCATGAATTAAAAAATTCAGGGCTGAAGTTGAACACGCTGATGGTCAACGGCAAAAAAGTCGCCAGCCTGTTCCAAGGGAATCAGTATCACGAACAAGAAATATTGTCGGTTGGTCGCGAGCAGATTGACGACGTATCCCATTCAACCCTATCCCTTAGCCAAGATAACGATCAAGGAGCAATCTAAATGTCATCGACTTCAGTTCCGGCAGTAAGCCCAGGAGCAGCGGCGCAGGTCAGCAATATTAATTTACAAGATTTTTTGCAAATTCTGTCCACGCAATTGACGAATCAGGATCCGTTGAAACCAATGGATGACCAGGAATTCCTGGCGCAGATTGCTCAGTTTTCCACGCTTGAGCAAAGTGCTGCCTTGAATGCCACAGTCAATCAGATGTTTACTGTGCAGTCCGTCGCGCAAACAGTCGGCTTGATAGGGCAGACGGTCACGGTCAATCCGACCACCACTACCGGATCGCAGATTGTCGGGCAGGTCACGGCGCTGAATTATGTGTCTGGACAGGTTCAGCTAACCGTTACTCCGGCCAGCGGGTCTCCGCAAGCCGGAATCTCGTTATCGCAGATCTCAACAATTCAAGCGACTCAATAATAAAGGAGCAATGAAAAATGGGCAGCGATCTATTAGGAACGATCAACACCGGTATGTCAGGCTTAATGGCATACTCGCAGGGCTTGCAAGACATCGGCAATAATTTGACCAATGTGAATACGCCGGGCTACAAGGGAACGGAGACGCAGTTTTCTGACCTGTTTGAACAAGAGAGCGAAGGGGCCGGGGGGAGTGCCCAGCAAACCGGCGCTGGCTTGACGACGATGGGCTCAAACATTAACTTCACGGCGGGTACATTAAATCCGACGGGTAATCCGCTGGACGTTGCCATTACGGGCAATGGTTTTTTCGTGACCACCAGTGGCGGGCAGCAGAATTACACGCGTGCAGGGCAGTTCCAATTCAATAGCTCAGGCATATTGATCAACAGCGCTGACGGTCAAAATGTCGCCGGTTTCGGCAGCAATGGACAGTTGGAAAATATTTCTTTGATGTCATTGCAAAATAACCCGGCCAAAGTAACGTCCGACGTGACCTTTAATGGTGCATTGAACGACACCGCGTCCACCAATCCAACATTGGGGGGAATCACGGTAACGGATCCGGCAGGTGGGCAGCATACGCTCTCTCTGAGTTTCAGTTTGAATGCTGCAGCTACGCCGCCAACCGGGGATAGTTGGACCGTGACCGCAACGGACAGTACCGGCGCCACGGTGGGCACCGGAACGATTCAATATAACCTTTCCACGGGTGCGCCGGTCGCGACCGCGGACACGATCAATCTTTCCTATTCGCCAGGCGGGATGACCGCATTTCCGATCAAGCTGGATTTTTCAGGCACGACCTCGTCCGACCTTGGAACCACAACGACTCCGTCGAGCATTGCTGTCAATAACGTCAATGGATACGCCGCCGGCACCTTGGTCAGTGAAACCTTTAATTCCAGCGGTACGCTCGTGGCAACCTATTCGAATGGACAGACTGCCAACGGCCCTACGTTGGCGTTGGCCTATTTCAATTCCGAGCAGGATTTGACCGAAACCAGCGGCAATAACTTTGTCGCAGGGAACCCCAGCGAGGCGAAATTCGGCATTGCCGGCACGGGCACGCTCGGGACCATCACTGCGGGCTCGATCGAAGGCTCGAATGTGAACTTGTCGCAAGAGTTCAGTAACCTGATTGTGATGCAACGTGGTTATCAAGCCGCATCGCAGGTACTGAGCACCGCCAACGACATGATTCAAACCTTGTTTGACATGAAGAAAGAATGATGAAAGTTCGTCCTTATGCACTGCTCGGAAATGCTTTGCTTGCTCGCATTGAAAGGCAGGTAGAACTCGTTGCATCCACGTGGAGCGCCGATTGGGGATTTGAGCCGGAAAATGTTGTCGTATCCTCTCAACGCGCCTGGGAAGAATCTTCTCGCGAGGAAGCGTGGCAACAATGCTATCAACAGGGAGAAGGATGCGCTTGGCTGTCGTTGTCTCCGGAATTCCTCAAAGCTGTTCAGCGCCAAATCTTTCCGGCAGATCTGCGTCATGCGTTTCAAGCGGGAGACACGGCGCCGATTGCCACCGATGGTGCGAAGAAGGCCGTCGCTGCACTTGCCGATGCTATCGCGCAGGCGTTCGGTTTTTCGTCCTCCCTGTTAAATATAGACAACGACCGCAAGCCAGCGCAAGAACTCTTCGAGTTTGCCTCGGGTGCCATATTGGTGGTCTTGAAAATCGGTGAACAATCGATCAAATCCCTGCTCAACTATGCAGGAGTAGAAGCGCAGCACCGGCCGGTCGATTCGAAGCCATTGGCACGATTGCCGCGCGTTGATTTGACCAAGGCATTGAGCAATGCGCCGATTTCGCTCAAAGTTTCAGCTGGGCAGGTCGAGGTTGGGGTTGGAAATTTCATGACACTCGCCTTGGGCGACGTGATACGCCTGCCAATATCAATCGACAAACCACTGACCGTGTTAGGACCGGACAACGGCGTCCTGTTCGGTGCGCATCTCGGAAAGCAAAGCCAGTCCATGGCCATTGAAGTTGTACCTTACAAAAAATAACCTGTGGAGTACGTAGTGAGCAACACACCATCGAATCAACATGAAACAAGCGGTATCCAGGAAATCGAGCTTTCCGAAATGCAAGCGCACACTCCAGTCGGTCCCAACCTGCTCGGCGGAAATCTGGGATTATTGAACGGCCTCAAGGTGACGTTGAGCGTGGTAGTCGGCGACGTGACAACCACCTTGGGTGAGTTACTGAGCTTGAAGGAATCATCGGTGCTGAAAATCGATCGCCAAGTGGACTATCCAGTCGACGTGATGGTCAACGGCAGTGTCGTAGCACGCGGTCAGCTCGTGGTCGTTGACGACAATTTTGGCGTACGTGTGACGGAAATTGCGGCCACGGCGCAATCATGACCTTGCGCAGAACGTTAATGGCTGTATTTTTCGTGCTTTGCGGCGTGTTCGGTTTCACGTCGCACGATGCGGTGGCGGCCGACGAACCTGCGCCGCAAGGACAAGCGCAAGCGCCAGCCAGCCAGATCCCCTATAAGCGCGACCATATGTCGACCGATAGCGATTTGCCGCGGGTGGCGCTTGGACTCACGGTTTGTCTGTTGGTCCTATCGGGTGCGGTCTATTTTTTACGCCGCCGCCTTGGAATCAATTTAGTTGCTGGCGGCAACAAGAAATTGCGTGTCGTGGAGTCGCATCGCTTGAATCCACGCTCGTCCTTGTATGTCGTCGAATTTGCCGGCAAGTATCATCTGTTGGGACAAAGCGAACACAGCATCAATTGCCTGGTGTCGACGCCGATTGAGAACCCACCGTCATTGCCGGAGCAAACCTGATGAAAAATTCTCCGGTACGCTGGCGGCATCTGCTCGCGTTGGCCATGGTGTTAATCGGTGGAGCATTCTTTTCCTCGGCCGTATTTGCCGCCGATCCAACGTTTTCTTTCCCTGGAGTACAAGTTCATCTCGGCAGCGGTAGCGCCGCAGAGCATACGGAAATTTCGTCCGGCATCAAGGTGTTGCTTGGCTTGACACTGCTCAGTCTGGCGCCGGCGATCCTGATGTCCATGACCTCGTTTATCAGAATCGTAGTCGTGTTATCGATGTTGCGGCATGCCTTGGGCATGCAAGATACGCCGCCCAATACAGTCATCATCAGCCTTTCTCTTTTTCTGACCTTGTTTACGATGTCTGCGACCTTGCAGGAAGTCAATACCAAGGCATTTCAACCTTATAGCACCGGAAAACTGACCGCAGACAAGGCAGCGTTGGAGGGATTCAAGCCCATCCGTGAATTTATGGTGCGCCAAACACGCGAGCAGGATCTGGCGCTCATGGTTGAACTATCCAAAGCCGATCGTCCAACAACGATGGACGACATCAATATGTTGCAATTGATTCCGGCATTTATGTTGTCTGAGTTGCGGTCGGCATTTCAGATTGGTTTTGTTATTTTCTTGCCGTTCCTGCTGATTGACTTGATTGTTTCCAGCACCCTGATGTCACTTGGGATGATGATGGTGCCGCCGGCGTCGATTTCCCTGCCGTTGAAAATCATTATGTTTGTGCTCATCGATGGATGGAGTCTTGTGGTGCGCGCCCTGGTGGGAACGTTTACTTGATATGTTTTTGATGAATTGATGGTCGCGTTGGACGATTCCTCACAACCGGATCCGCTTGACTTCTCAATTGAAGTGGATCCCGACTGGGTCGAATTTCATCTCGATCGCAATGTGGAGGCGCGCGGCCGTATCATCGAATCCTATCTTCCCTTCGCACGGATGATGGCGGCCAAGACCTACGCGAAGCGGACCTATCCAGAACTGGAATTTCAAGATTATTTGCAATATGCAACGATCGGTTTGATTGAAGCGGTGGACCGTTTCGACCCCAATCGCGGCGTGAAATTCGAAACGTTTTCTGCGTCTCGTATTACCGGGGCGATTTTGAATGGAATAGAATCGCTGAGTGAAAAGCAGCGGCAGGTCGGCGCGCGCAGGCGCGCCATTGCCGCACGGGTTGAGTCCGTCAAGAACGACGCGCCGGAGGCTAGCACAACGGAAGCGCTGTTTAGCTACCTTGCCCAAGTCGCGATCGGGTTGGCGGTCGGTTTTGCGTTGGAAGATTCCGGTATGTATCAGGCTGAAGTCGAGCCGGTTTACTCCGACAATACCTATCATCGGGTTGAATTGAAGCAGTTGCAGAAACGGATTCTTTCCTTGGTGAATTTATTGCCCCGTAACGAGCGTAGCGTCATTACGTATCATTATCTGCAGCATCTGGCGTTTGGCGAAATTGCCGCGATATTGGGCGTGACTAAGGGACGCGTTTCCCAGATTCATAAAGAGGCCTTGCAGAAATTGAAGGCAAGTATTCGTATCGATGGTGCAGTCGATTTGAGTTTCTAAATTATTGACGGTGTATTGACGCCGCTTTCCTTTCAACCGATCTGATTATTTTGTATGCCAACCAATCTAGCGAATAACAGCGATTTGACCAAGGCTCTCCTACGTATCGAGGAACATTTGGTGGTGGATCCCGGAAATCGTGACCTGCTGGCGTCTGCCATCGATAAATATCTTGCGATCGGTCAGATTGAGAATGCCAAGCGGCACGCCGATGTTGCCATCAGCCGCTTTCCCGATGATCGCTACTTTCAGAATCGACTGGGGAATGTGATGTTGGCGCAGGGTAATTTGCCTCGCGCGGAAGAAATATTCGAGCAATTGCTGGACAATGCGCCGGATGACAACATTCGATTCAATCTTGCCTATACCTATTATCTGCAAGGCAGATATACCCAAGCGAGTGAATTGCTGTTACCCATCGTCGAGCAGGCGCAACGCCCCGTCGGCGCTGTGACGCTGTTATTGCGCGTGTTACATCAACAGGGAGACGTAAAAAGCGCAATCGATCTGGTTGAACGCAATATGCCCCTTTGTGGCGCGGATACCGACTTTTTGGCGGTAGCCAGTTTGCTGTATTTTGACGATGGGCAAATTGAAAAAGCACGCCAGACCAGCACCGCAGCGCAAAGCGATGGCACACATCTCTTGGAAGCCCTAGTTGTCGGTGCCAGCCTGTCACTTGGCGAAGGAGATGTTGCCGCTGCCGCTACGCAGTTTGCCGAAGCCGTCGCCATCAGCCCACGCGATGGTCGCAGTTGGGCTGGCATGGGAATGGTCAGCATGGTAAAGCAGGACTTGACTGGCGCCGCGCGTCAGTTGGAACGGGCAATCGGCTATATGCCGAGCCATATCGGCACGCGCCATCTGCTGGGATGGTGCAAAATCTTCAGTCATGATTTGGCCGCGGCAGACCAGGTATTTCTTCAAGCTTTATCGCTTGACCGCAATTTTGGTGAGAGTCATGGCGGGCTGGCGGTCGTTGCTGCAATCCGCGGAGATCGCCTAAGGGCGGAGGAATGCATCAAGCGCGCAGTGGGCTTGGATCCAAAGAGTCTTTCGGCACGTTACGCGTCGATGGTGCTGTCCGGCGATATCAAAGACCTTGTGAAATTGCGTGAGATTGCCACGAAAGCGCTGGCTATGCGGTCGAATCCATTTGTGAAGAGCTTGGCCCAAGTCGCCGGAAAGCTGACGCCAAAGTAAGGATACGACCGAACCTGGCGTCGAAGTGATTGGATGTCCTATTGCGCTTCGGACAGCAAATGTTCGATCGCCGAATCGATCATTTTGCGTAGTTCGGGGTCGGCTTCCATCGAATTTTGCACGTCGTCAATCAACTGATAAAACTTGGGATCATTGATCAATTGTTCGCCGAAGTGGGATAGCAAGATCGCTTCCAGGAAGATGTGAAAGGCCTTGCGGCCGCGCTTGGGGTCGTCGCGGGCAATATTCTTGATGCGTTGCCAGATCAACCCATCGAGATTTTCCGGGCTATAGGTACGCGTTTGGGCGTTTGCTTGCTTTTGCGTCGTCCGCTGCCCTTGTCCGGGCGCATTGACATCGGCACGGGACGCAAGCTGTCCTCGAATAACAGATACGAGTTGACCGATATTGACTGGCGGCGGGATCTTGATACGAATTACCTCAAAGTGGTAGACGATACGCTGTCAATTTACTGGTTGCGACTGCCCGTATAAGCCGACAAAAAGATATGTCGCGCGCTGGGATCTTCCGGAAGACCATCGGTGTCACGGGATTTGTTCAAGACTTCCTGCGGCAGTTTGCCAATTTCGGTGATGATTTTTTGCATGTCGATGTTCAGCGCGGGATTACTCGCATTCAATTCCATTCCTTTAATCAAGAGGGCAATTGCATTCTGGTATTCATCGCGAATCAGATGGCTTAATCCCTGGCCAAAATAACGCAAGGCATCGTCGGCGTGCAAGCTACCCAGTGGTTGTAACGCGGCCAACGCACGCGCTGCGGCATCAACACCCGTACTCATAAGAAGCAGTCCGAGCTGAAGCCGCGCCGTGGAAAGCGTCGCGTCCAGCGCCAGCGCGGTCTCCATTTCGACAATTGCGCGATCCATCATCTGAATCTGCGCATACTCCGCGCCCAGCAAATAATGCGCAGTGGCGGTTGCATCGGCCCGTGACACTGCTTCCTTCAAGTAGGCCAGTGCGGCGCCGCGATTGCTGTTTCTGCTGGCGTCAAGCGCTAGCTTCACGAGCTCCACTTGGTCTAGGGCGGCGATGGAGGCGGTTGTCATGGTCTTCAATCAGAAAAATAGGGTCGTATCACTGCAGTATACCGGTCGCAACTTTAACCGCCCCAAAAACAAAGGTCAAGATTTGCGAGCGGTCCAAAAATATTCAAAAAAAAGCGAAAAGGGGCTAAACAAATCCCCAAATCCTTGGATACCTTGTTTATGAAGCGTGCATTTCCACCATTTTTTGCCTATTCGGGTAAGAAGCGGTGCAAAAGTAGCAATAGATTTATTCAAATTAGTATTTTTGACAATATTTTGACACTCAGCAGTCATACAAGGACACCAGATGGTAGCGATCGTCAGCGGAAATAGTCTCGGTTTATCGAATACATCGGCAGCGGTACTCGGACAGAATGGCTTGATCGGGGAGGCTGCCAATGGTGCCGCCAACGAAGAAGCGGTCGTCAATGTATCGAACGGCAACCTGGTGCTGCAGAGTGACGACGATTTTCTTGCTGGTCAAGGGCTCGATATCGATTCGGTGCTGACCTACAACTCGCAAGGCAGTTCGAACGAAGGCAATGGCTTCGGTTGGAGCATGAGCATGATCAAGCAGGTCGGTAATTTGACTGGTACGGTCAATACGGCTTCCAGCACCGTCGCTCGCACAGATGGCGACGGCAGCCAAGTGGTCTACACCTATAACGGCACCAACTATGTCGGACACGAAGGTTCCGGTGCCGACGATACGCTGAGCTACAACAGCAAGACCAAGGTTTGGACCTGGACCGAGGGCAGCACGGGAGATACGGAAACTTATGGCAGCAATGGCTACATTACTGGCTCGGCGGATCTGAACGGCAACAAACTGACCTATACTTATACTGCTGGGTTACTGACCAAAATTGCCGACGCCAACGGCGACAGCACCAACTATATTTATAACGCGAACGGTTACTTGTCGCAAATCAGCGACGACGTGAGCGGCACGACGACGACGCGCGTCTACTACAATTACAATGCGCTCAATCAATTGAGCAATGTGACGACGGACCTGAATCCGTCCGAAAATAGCATTAGCAACAACAGTAACATCTACTGGACCAACTATTTCTACAATACGAATGGCCAGATATCCAACGTTACACAAAAAGACGGCGCTCAGCTCAATATCGGTTACGTGCAAGTCAATGGTCAAGAAGCCGTCCAATCGGTATCGGATGCGCTCGGTAATACCACCACGTACAGCTACGGCGCCAACAATCAGACAACCGTTACCGATCCACTGGGCAACGTCAGCACCTATACCTACGACAACCAAGGTCGCCTGACCAACGCCGCGGCGCCTGCTGTGAATGGGGTGGTGCAAAACACCGGCTATGCCTACGACAGCAACGGCGATTTGACCAGCATGACCGATGC
>Ga0302315_10002403_pt1 | contig 17758 bp, 9 predicted proteins | sample III_Palsa_N3_1_FD_200532 | JGI IMG/M metagenome (GOLD analysis project Ga0302315, IMG submission 200532) | Peat permafrost microbial communities from Stordalen Mire near Abisko, Sweden - III_Palsa_N3_1 | ecosystem: Environmental > Terrestrial > Soil > Palsa > Peat permafrost | place: Sweden... | reverse complement strand
AGGCCGGAACATCGGCTTACGCGGCGGCGACTCAGGCCAGCCAAAGCTTCGTCATCACCAATGCGGCGCCGGCGATCAGCAGTCTCTCCATTGCCAACGTTAGTTGGGGAGCGCCCACCTTCACGCTCACGATTAACGGATCGGGCTTTGTTGGTTCCCCGGTTCCCGGCGCGACAGTTCCCAGCTCGACGGTCTACTGGGGTACGTCTGCTCTCGTCACGACGTACGTGAGTCCGACGCAGATAACAGCGGTGGTCCACGTGGGCAACACGGATTATGCCGGTATCCAATCCATCACGGTGCAAAATCCCGCGCCGGGAGGCGGAACTTCCAACGCGTTTCAGTTCGAGGTAGACTCCGAATCCACAGCTCCAACGCCGCCGAATTTCGCTACCGCGACTGCAACGGTAACGGCTGGTTCCTCGGCTACCTATTCTGTGACGCTGCCTTCCTCGGCGACAAATGTGTCGGCAGCCTGCCTGAATCTCCCCACTGGAGCGACCTGTAGTTACGCCTCAAACGTAGTGACTATCGCGACCGCGGCTTCGACCCCGAAAGGGACGTATCAGGTCGTGGTGGTTTTTACAGAAACTCTTCCCGGCGCACCTATTACCACCGCATTTCTCCTGCTCATGCCTGTAATGTTCTTGAGGAAGAGACGGAGCTATCGTGGCGTCGTGGTAGCTGTCTGCTTTGGTTTGATGCTGCTGGCCGGAGCGACTTTCATGACCGGCTGCGGGTCAAGTCCCACTTCTCAAACGCATCAGGTGACAAGCTCTGCGGCGGTCACCCTGACTGTTCATTAGCCAGTGGAAGTGAGCGGCGTGAGGCCTTAAGACGGGTTTCGCGCCGCGCCGCAACAGAGGACGCTTCTTATGAAGTTCTCGAAGAGCGCAATACGGTCGGCAAACAGACCGCTCGTGCTACAGAGGCTGAGTCATTCTCTAGTGGGCCTGCTGATTCCGGATCTCGGTCGGCGCCTCTGACGGCATCCAGATACGAAAGTGCCCGCTGGTATGTAACAAGCTGAACATGTATAGCAAGCCATCGTAGTAACGCTGTTGTCCGCTCGGCACCGGGGTGGCCCATAACTCGTCGAGGAACGCGCGTTGTATCGGTCCATCGGTTGCTGCCAATCCCGCGGTCGCCGTTGTCGCCACCATACCGGACGAGTGTCGCGTGGAGAGCGGCTTACCGTCGAGCGTGTAGCGGTCGGAAAAAGTGTGGATCCCCTGGTCGAAGAGGAATCGTTGGATCCGATCGCTCAGCGTCTGCGCTTCGGGATTTTTACCCCACCAGGATTGATCGACGGACCAATTGCTTGCGGTACGCCAAGAGTCGTATGAGAAATTGGCTGCCGCTGCGTTCCATGCCGTGGCTCGCGGAGATCCGTCGAAGTTCGCATAGTCAGGAGCAAGACCCGTCCGGGGATTGGTGGCACGCACGAAGTAGCGCCGGCTCTCTTCGGCGGCTTTTGCCCAAAACTTCCGGTCTTTCACCGGTCCCCAACGCGCCCACAACTCATAGAAGGCCGGCAGGTGGTAGCTGGGGTCGCTGTATTCGTTGGCTCCGAAGCCGGGGACAAAGACGATCATCGCGTATTCCTCGTTGACCATCGGTCCAACCGTCACTTGGTGCGGCGGGATGTTGTTGGCCTGACCGTCCTTACGTTTGGGATCATAAGGAGGGTCGTCCGGATGAATACGCAGCGGTGTGGTCCCGGTCTGAACCGGATGGTGGCGCATGACACTAAGGAGACGGTCCGCCTGGGCCTGATAGTCGTAGAGGCCCTCGCCATTGCCCCAGCGATGAGCTGCAAAGAGGAGACTCATCGCAAAATACTCCTCGCCATCCGGGGCCGCGGAGTCGGAGCGGGGAGTGCCGTCGGTGTTCATCGACCAGGCATAATAACCGACGGAAGGATTCTTCGGGTCGGTGATCAACATGTACGTGTTCGCCCAGTTCCATAGGGCATCGAATTCCGCTTTATGATTCGTTTGCACGGCAATCATCATGCCGTAGCTCATTCCCTCCGTGCGCACGTCATGATTCGCAACGTCCGTCACGTAGGCCAGCGGTCCGTTCCCGTTGCTGCCGGCGGCGTAGTAGACGGCCTGTGTATGAGGATCGCCATGAAAGAGTTGCTGGAACGCAGCCTCGATGCGACCGTCAATCTCTTGTTCCGAATGCCCCGCATCCGCCAAAAGATTGCGGTATCGTCCGGTGACGAAGGCCCCATTTCCGTCTACGGGCTTAGGCGGGGTTGCGGCCTGAGCACAAGCAAATCCCCAAACGCTTGCGCAGAGCAGAACAACGCGCGCTCCATTAACTCTCAAACTCATAACGTCTCTCTTTCCAAGATCGCGAACTTAGTGGGCTGTCGTGGCGGGTTTTATCCCGGTTGCTGGATCCTTTAGAGTATTGCGGTCCACCAGAAAGAAGTTGTCCGCTCCGATCCTGCCATTTCCATTTGCGCGAACGATAAATCGAACGCGAGCCGCGGGGGATTGTGTTTCCACGGACGTACTGATCTCCACCTTGCGGCTCTCGGTCTCGCCCGGCTTCAAACCAGCTAGGTGCAGGGAGATGACCTTCCCGGATTTACCGATCAGCTTGCCGTTCTTGTCATAACTGAGCGCGATCAGGGTGATGTCTCCGCTGAGCTTTCCGTCCTGGTCCGTCAAGCCGGCGGTTGCCGCCGGGAACGAGAGGTGAAAGAGATCGCTGTTGGAGGTGTCGCGTGTGATTGTCAAAGGAACGCCATCGAAGACCATCAGGCCATTGGTGGCAGCACTCAGATCGAGTGTGGCGCGCGGTGTGAGCTTACCTGCGGCCTCCTTATTCCCTGTGCCGTCCTTTAGGCCGGCGATCTCCGGCGATACGGGATAGTAGCCCTCCCGGGCTGTTGCGATGAGGGTTGGGTCTTTCAACACTACCTGGATCTTGCGAAACTGCTTCGGGTCTTCGGTAGATGGAGAACTCGCATGATAGGCGAGGCTATAGAAGGTTTCCCCGTTGCTTACAGCCGTCCCTATCGTTGCGTCGACATCGTTTCGGCCGTGAAGAGACTGACCGCCGGTTGCACGGACCATGGAGTCGAAGTCGATCTGTCCTCCGAAAGGATCGTCCATCACAATATCGCCAGTTTCATTCGTGCTCTGCTGCGGTGCGGCGACCCCTGTCGGGTCAAGTGCGTAGAGAGTGATGCGAGCATCGCGAAGGATGTCGACACAGGACGCGATCACGTTTTTCAAGGCATCGACTTGATCCGTAGGCAGGCCATCCACCGGAATTGCAGGGAAGCCGCGTCCGATCCAGATCAGATTTTTGTGGCCGGGGTGGCCTTGCGTCGCTCTGGCCACCTCGATCAGGGAAATGAATGCCGCTCCTGTCTGCTCGCTTGTGAAACTCGCATTGTTGTTTCGCCAATCATTGCCCACCAGGTGGCGTTTCAACGCGTCGAGGATCTCATGCTTGGATGTCGTATAGTCATGCAGCACATTGGTGTGATCCATAGTCTGTGCGATCAGCATCATCGGCTGGTCAAGAGTTTCCCCTTGTTTGCTGAGATATTTTTCCAGAGAGTATCGCGCGAAATATTCGTCTTCAAACCTTGCCGTCAATTCATCGAGCACGATGATGCTGACGGGAAGGTTTGGCTCAAGACGATCGAGCTCCGCGGTGGAGTGAATCGGGGTGGTCTTGCCCTCTGTTACTCGTGGCGGTTCGATGGCGTCAAAAGAAACAACCTTCTGGGGAGTGCCATCTTCAAGTACCGTAAAGTCATCTTTCTTAAGTCCATATACCGGCTGTCCTTTGGCGTCATTCACTGCAACGTCAAGAAGTACGATTTGCGCCTGAACACTCAGCGAGTAGGTTGGTTGCCCTGGATTTTGTGGAGAGGACTGATCCTGATCCCCAGGGGATGCTGAGGTAATGGCAGGCTTATCCTGAGCACTACAGGGGGCAGCGGTGCAGTATGCAACGAAATACAAAAACAGCGCTGCGCCGCACGACAGGAAAGATTTAGCAGTAAAAGATTTGCGCATCCCTAAGTGGCCTCAAGGTCAAGAGTTTGAATGAAACGAAGATGGTTTGCTGGTGAGGGGCGTTCGTCGTGCTGGTACTCCTGCAACTGGATACGAGACATCCCTTCCATCCGGTGTCATTGAACGCCATCACTGTGGCCGAAGAGTAAGCAGATAGACGTCGTTTGTGCGTAGCGGAAGGGAAACGTCTAGATGTCCAGAAGGCGCAGCGACTTCCTTGACGTTCAACGGCGCGCCGGATGCCGCGCTGTTGATCTGCTTCACCTGCTCCCGAGTAAGTTGCTGCGGTGCTCCAAGATGAAGATATGCAGTGTAAGCGTCATTTTGTTCATAGCCGATTCTGTAGGTCTCAAGTTGATACCGTTTCGCCGAGAGATTCTTGATTTGCACACTGAGGTTTCCTTTGGGAACGGAGGGTTGTTCTTTGCGATAGAAGCTTTGGTCCGTTTGTCCCTTGGGAGGAACGACGGGGCTATAGTCCCACATCAACACTTGAATCGAACCGCCTGGCGACTTCGTGACCCACGATTGTGGATCGTCAGTGTTAAGGTCCACGCCTCTCAGTTCATGCAAAAACTTATAGGCGAAAAAGGAGGGTTTACGAATCCCTTCGAGATTCAGAAGACCGAACCCTCCATGGAAGGGCCGGAATGGCGGGCCGCCTTCTTCGAAGATGTCCGTAAAGGTCCAATACGACATCGAGTCCACGTAGGGTGAGGCGCGCTTGATCTTATCGAGCATAAAACTTGCCTGGTGGTATTGATCGTGGATCGGGTCGGTAGGAGTATAGGACGAACTCCATTCCGTGAAGTGAAGCTCCATGCCGGGGCGGCCGGATCGATCGATCAACTCCCTGGAATGTTTCATGCGGCCGCTGACAATATCCGGCCCGGGATCGATGATTGTTCCTGCCGTGCCGTCTTCATCGAGAAATCCGCTGGTCACGCCATAGGCGTGCGCGGCGACGAAGTCTGCCGGGACCTTATTGTCGACAACATACTTCTCGAAGGCTTCCTCGAATTTGTATGGCATTGCCGATGCAGGACCGCCTACCCGGCAAGCGGGGCACTCTTCTTTGATGGCCTCAGCGGTCGTCTTGTAGAGAGAAAGATAGTCATCGACTGAGCCTGTGAAGAAAAGGTCATGAAGGTCAGGCTCGTTCCATACCTCGAAGTACCATTTCTGGACCTCTTCCTTTCCATAGCGGTCTTTGAGATGCGCCACCAGTGCGCGGATGAGAGCGGCCCACTTGGCAGGATCTTTGGGCGGTGTAATGTTGCCCTTCCACCAAAAGACGGTCTTGGAGCCGCTGGCAAGTTTGGAAGGCATGAAGGTAAGTTCCACGAATGGACGTATGTGCATCTTCAGCAGAGCATCGTAAAGCGTGTCCACGTATTGAAAGTTGTAGATTGGCGTTCCATGAGCGTCTTCGGTATAGACGCCCATGTCGTCGTGCAGGATCCCATGCATTCGGATGTACTCGAAGCCAATCTCCCGCTGGACCAGGGCAAGTTGTTCCTGCCAGTCCGCACGCAGGCCTTCATTTGCCCGGCCGGCGCCGATCATGCGCAAGGGGACGCTGGAATGCGGTCCCAGTACGTTCCCTGCATCGATATGAACGGCGCGGGACTGTGCGAGAGAGCATAGCGAACATCCCAACAGAAACGATAGGCAAACAAAAAAACGCGAATGAGGAACCCGGCCTGTGCATGGATTTCCTGAAGAAAGATTTACTTGAGCTCGACGAATGAAGTTCACCATGCTTTCGTTGCGTCAATGGAAAAGTCTGCCAGATATCTGTACTCATCGCGACCGCAACGACGAGGTTGTGTGCCGTATCTTACGGATAGTGAAGCATGTTAATCCTAGCCATCGGTAACAGCAATGGCGTGGTACAGATGTACCACGCCAAGCGTGTCTCCTCAATGGAATGCTGTTCCCAAGAAAGCCTATCGAATCGCTTCCATAGCGCCTGCGAGTGTTTGCATGCCCGGGAACGACTCAAAGTTCCCGTCGAGTTATGACTCCCTGAGTGTTCCTTCGCGAGGATGAATTGAAGACGATTTTCTCGATACGGTGCAACCACTTCATCTCATCTCTCCGGCATCAAGGATGGTCAAGTAACGATGTATACATTGCACGGCGAAAGCCGCTGGACAACGAATACGATCGACCAGCCCGACGCCATCCAGTTGAAACGACATACCCGGCATCGAAGTTGTCCGAACATAATGTTACGGGCAACACCATCGAAGTGCTGGACATACCATTGATCTAACCTTGTCGCCTGATCTACAAATGATGGACCAATGAGATTTCTTGGAACAGCGATCTACTTGAGCTCGTGTGCCTTTGCTGCAACAAGTCTCGCCCAATGTTGACTTCCAGATCTATGCGGTAAAACCAACGTAATAATATTGATTATTGGTGCCGGAGGGGGACTTGAACCCCCACGACCGTTTCTGATCTTGCCAAAATCGGCGGACTTCCAATCGGATGTATTCTTTGAAAGGCGAAGACGTGGCGAAATTTCAGCGTTGAAATATATCCGGAATCTTCTAGCAGGCTCATCGGCTTTATGGTCCGCCGAACGTTAACCAACCTCGTTGGCTTGGCTTATGAGCGGTTCCTGCCTGCGTAAATATCAGGCTTGATCAGACTGTTGGCGCAGAAGATGAGGACCGGCGGCGTCCGAAACGGTTGATGTAAGAGCAACTGGATACTATCGGTACACGGTACAAACTACTTTTGAATCGTGCACACCCCTCTGTGCGTCTGAAACTCTACCGTTTAGCATGGCTTTTTGCGCTGGTCAGAGATGCACGGCGAACGAAAAAGATTCGGAGATATTGGAAATGGGCTTACAGCAAGGGACGACAGCAGCAGAAGGCATGACCTCTGTGATTTCCCCTCAAGACAGCAGTAAAAAGAAAGGCCACGTCGCGGCTGCCAGTTTGCTTCTTGCCATGGGCCTTGGCGTGCTTTCGGGATGCGATGCGAAGCCCGTGGCTCCCACCGGGCCACCTCCGGCTATGCCGGTGACGGTTGTGCCGGTGCAGCAGGCGGATATTCCTTTGACCGGTCAGTGGGTCGGCACGCTTGATGGTTATGTGAACGCTCAGATCCAGCCGCAGGTCAGCGGCTATCTCATCCGGCAGAGCTATCGCGAGGGTTCAGAGGTAGCCAGGGGACAGGTGTTGTTTGAGATCGACCCCCGGCCGTTCCAGGCGGCTCTTGACCAGGCTCAGGGCCAACTGGATCAGGCGAAAGCTCTTCTCGGACTCCAGCAAACGAACGTCAATCGCGACAAGCCACTGGCGGATGCTCATGCCATCGCCCAGAGCCAGCTTGATACAGATCTTGCACAGAAGGCGCAGGCTGCAGCATCGGTGCAGGCGGCACAGGCAGCCGTTGCCACGGCGCAGCTCAACCTCGGCTTCACGCAGGTGCGCTCACTGATCAGTGGCATTGCCGGACAGGCCACGGTGCAGGTTGGCAATCTTGTCAGCCCGCAGGCGGTCCTTACTTCCGTTTCGCAGCTGAACCCGATCAAGGCGTACTTTTCCATCAGCGACAGCGAGTATCTCGGTCTGGTTCAGCGCTCCAAGGCGGGCGGCGGCGATCTGTTGAACGGCGCCTCAAAGATTCCGCTGACGCTCACGCTCGCTAATGGAGATGCGCATCCAGGCAAGGGCCGCATCGTCTTCGTCGATCGCCAGATGAACGCGCAGACCGGCGCTATCCGCATCGCCGCGGAATTTCCGAATCCCGGCAACGTTCTACGTCCCGGCCAGTTCGGTCGCGTTTCGGCCGATACCGAAGTTCGCCACAACGGCTTGCTCATTCCCCAGGTAGCCATACAGGAGTTGCAAGGTTTGCAACAGGTTTATGTGGCCGGCGCGGATGGCAAGGCTCATCTCACGACCGTCCAGTTAGGGCCGCAGATTGGCACAAACTGGCTCGTCGAAGGCGGCGTCTCTGCTGGTCAGCTCATCATCACCGATAACCTCATGAAACTCCGCGACGGTGCGCCCGTCACGCCGCACCAGGCTCCTGCCGCTCCGGTCGATCAGACCAGCAACCCGGTTGGGAGGTAGTCGATGTCGAGTTTCTTCATACGCCGTCCCATCGTCGCGATTGTCATTGCTATCGTCACCGTTATTCTCGGTGTGGTGTCGCTGGCCTCGCTGCCTACCTCGCAGTATCCGGACATCGTTCCGCCAGAGATCCTCGTCACGGCTACCTATCCCGGCGCCGATGCCAAAACCCTCACCCAGGCTGTTGCGACGCCCATCGAACAGCAGATGAACGGCGTCGATAATATGCTCTATATGAGCTCGACCAGCGCCAACAATGGCGTGGTTCAGCTCACCGTAGACTTCGATGTCAAGACCAATCCTGACACCGACCAGGTCCTCGGACAGCTTCGTGTCGATCAGGCGCAGTCGCAGCTTCCCGCTGAGGTCACTGTCGCCGGCCTCACCGTGCAGAAGGCGCTCACCTCGCCGCTGATGCTCGTCGCTGTCAACTCGCCGGGCGGCAAGCTGAGCCAGGACTTCCTCACCAACTACGCGATCATCAACCTTCAGGACCAGCTCACCCGCGTCAAGGGCGTCTCTCGCGTTCAGGTCTTTGGTGGTACCTATGCTTTGCGCGTCTGGGTTCAGCCCGATCAGATGGCTAAACTCGGCGTCACTGCTCCTGAGGTGATTGCGGCAATCCAGGCCCAGAACAATGTGAACCCGGCCGGCCAGATCGGTGGCGAGCCTATTCCACAGGGCCAGCAGTTCACGTACACCGTCCGCACGCAGGGCCGTTTGGTCACGCCGGAGGAGTTCGGCGACATCATCGTCCGCGCCAATGCTGACGGCTCCATCCTTCACCTCAGAGACATCGCCCGCGTCGAGCTGGGCGACCAGGCTTACGCCATCTCGGGTCGCTACAACCAGGCGCCCTCCGGCATCATGGCCATCTATCAGCTTCCCGGTTCGAACGCTGTGCAGACGGCCACCGCTGTCCGCGAGCGCATGAAGGAGCTTTCCGCAACCTTCCCCGCCGGAATCACCTACGATGTTCCGCTGGACACCACCAAAGCCGTCACCTCGGGCATCCACGAGATCGTTCTCACGCTTCTCGAAGCCCTCGCACTCGTCGTCATTGTCGTCTTCATCTTCTTGCAGGGATGGCGCGCCACGCTTATCCCGCTGCTGGCTGTTCCGGTTTCGCTCATTGGAACATTTGTCATCTTCCCGGCTCTCGGCTTCTCTATCAATACGTTGTCGCTCTTCGGGTTGGTGCTCGCGATCGGCCTCGTTGTGGACGATGCCATCATCGTTGTCGAAGCCGTTGAACACCATATTGACGAGGGCATGACTCCCAGGGATGCAACCGAACAAGCGATGAAAGAGGTCGGCGGCCCGGTCGTCGCCATCGCTCTCATCCTTGCCGCGGTGTTCATTCCAACGGCGTTCATCCCCGGCATTACTGGGCGGCTCTATCAGCAGTTCGCCGTCACCATCGCCATTTCGGTTCTGATCTCCGCGTTCAACGCTCTTACACTTTCTCCGGCGCTCTCCTCGCTGCTGCTCAAGCCCAAGGACAACACAGAGAGAAAGAAGAGCCTTTTCGCACGCGCCTCCGCCACCTTCAACAAATTCTTCGGCCGCGCGACGGATAACTTCGTATCAACCTCCAACGTTCTCATCCACAAATCGGGCCTTGCCATGATCGGCCTCGGCCTGGTCGCGGTTCTTGCTGTGTTCCTCGGCAGAAGCTTGCCCGGCGGCTTTATCCCAACGGAAGACCAGGGCTACATGTTCCTCGCCCTCCAGCTTCCCGATGGCGCCTCAGCCCAGCGCACGGACGTAGCCCAGCAGAAGATTACCGCGGCTTTGCTCAAGACTCCCGGCATTCAGGGCGTAATCGCCGTCACCAACTTCTCGTTGCTCACCCAGGTCCAGAGCACCAACGCCGGCTTCTTCTTCGTCGCACTCAAGCCCTGGGAAGATCGCAAGAGCAAGGAAGAGCAGCTCGAATATATTCAGGGCAATCTTCAAAAGCAGCTCGGAGCCGATCCTGACGGCATTGCCTTCGCGTTCCCGCCGCCTTCAATTCCTGGCATCGGAACCTCCGGCGGTGTCACTATGGTGGTCGAAGACCGCTCCGGCACCGACGACCCCGCACTGCTGACGAAGGATGTCTTCGGCTTCCTCGGCGCGCTTAAGAACCGTCCTGAGATAGCAGTCGCTATCCCCTCGTATCAACCCAACGTCCCTCAGATCTATGCTGACGTTGACCGCGAGAAGACGCTGCAACAGCAGGTCAGTCTTACCGATGTCTACACCACCATGCAGACCTTCATGGGCGGCTATCTTGTGAACTACTTCAACCGCTTCGGACGCCAGTGGCAAACTTACGTTGAAGCGGAAGGCACGTCCCGCAAGGACATCTCAAACATCAACCAGTTCTACGTCCGCAGCGCCAACGGCGGCCAGGTCCCGCTCGCCTCGCTGGTCAACGTCAAGCAGATCACCGGCCCTGAGTTCATCTACCGCTTCAACGAGTTCCCAGCCGCCCAGCTCAACATCACCGGCAATCCCGGGTACAGCTCAGGCCAGATACGTGCCGCGCTGGAAGACACATTTAAAAAGACCATGCCGGCAAGCGCAGGTTTCGATTACTCCGGCATGTCCTTTCAGGAACAGCAGGCTGAGAAGGGCATTCCCTCGTGGGCTGTCTTTGCACTCTCTCTGCTCTTCGTCTTTCTCATCCTGGCCGCTCTCTACGAAAGCTGGACGCTGCCCTTTAGCGTGCTGCTCAGTACACCGGTCGCGATCCTCGGCGGATATATCGCTCTCCACGCTCGGCTGTTGGAGAACGACATCTTCGCCACGATCGGCATGGTCATGCTGATCGGGCTCTCTGCGAAGAACGCGATTCTGATCGTCGAGTTCGCCAAAGCGAACTACGAAAACGGTCAGAGCATTGCAGACGCCGCTTTGCACGCCGCTCGATTGCGCTTCCGTCCTATCGTTATGACGGCGTTGGCCTTTATCTTCGGCTGCTTGCCGCTCTGGATCGCTACGGGTGCGGGCGCAAACTCTCGCCGCATCCTCGGCACCGTGGTGATCGGTGGAATGGTGCTCTCCACGATCCTTGGCCTCATCTTTATCCCCGTCACCTTCTCGGTCGTCGAATACCTCTCGCATCGCTTTGCCAGAGGAGGTAAGGGAACCACGATGGACTCCAAGGCCGATTTCGATCCGGTCGCTGCCGGCAAAGCCGCCGGAGGCGGACCCAAGACCCCGACCCAGGGAGGTCACGCATGAGATATCTCTTGAAATACAGCAGTCTTTCGACTGCAGCTTTACTCGCCGTGTTTTTGGCCGGCTGCAACGTCGGCCCCAAGTACACGCGTCCCAACTATCCTGCACCGCCAGCCTTTCGCGGTGCGGATAACGCGGACGTCGTCAGCGACGCCAAGAACTCGCTCGGCGATGAGCAATGGGCTACGGTCTTCCAAGACCCTACGCTCCAGGACCTCATCAAGACGGCGCTTGCTAATAACTACGACGTTCGCATCGCCGCGCAACACGTACTGGAGCAGCAGGCGCAGGTGCAAATCACTCGCTCACAGCAGTTCCCAACTTTGAGCGTTGGCGGCACCGGCGCCGGCGCCGACATTCCTTCGCTGAACACCAGCACGTCCACGATCAGCCCCCTCGTTGAAGGCGCGTTCAGCCTCTCCGCTGCATGGACTCCTGACTTCTGGGGCCTCTACCGCAAGCAGACCGCTGCCGCCCGCGCGCAGTTGCTCGCGCAGACCTGGGCCCAGCGTGCTGTTCGCATGACGCTCGTGCAGCAGATCGCCACAGCCTATCTACAGCTCCGCACGCTCGACCAACAGTTAGTGATCACGCGGCAGGCCCTCAAGACCCGCCAGGATTCGCTCGACCTGACCCGCACTCTCGAACAGGGCGGTGCCGCTCCGCTCTCCGACGTCCGTCAGGCTGAAGAACTTCTCTACACCGCGTCGTCAGAGATCCCGCAGCTTGAGCAGCAGATTCAGCAGCAGGAAAACGCCATCAACCTCCTGCTCGGCAAGAACCCGGGACCTCTAACCCACGGCGATTCCAACGCTCTCGTGCCACCTCCGCAAGATCTCCCCGTCGGCCTGCCATCGCAGCTTCTGGAGCGCCGCCCTGACGTCCAGCAAGCGGAAGCGACCCTCATCGCCGCCAATGCGCAGATCGGCGTTGCCCGTGCACAGTTCTTCCCGCAGCTCACCATCAGCAGCTCGGCGGGCATTGGCGGCAACAGCTTCCCGTCCATCTTCGGAGCCAATAGCCAGACCATCTACGGCATCGGCCAGCTCGCCCAGCCGATCTTTGAAGGTGGCAAGCTTCGCGGCCAGCTCGTGCTCTCCGAGGAGACCGAAAAGGAGATGGTTCTCAGCTACCAAAAGACCATTGCTGGGGCCTTCCGCGATGTCTCCAATGCGCTCATCGCTCTGAACAAGCAGCGCGCCTACCGCGAGCAGCAGGAGAAACTCGTCGCCGCCGCCCAGGACGCAACCCGCCTCGCCCGCGTTCGCTACAAAGGTGGCGCAACCAGCTATCTTGAAGTCCTCACCACCGACTCCAATCTCTACACCGACCAGCTATCCCTCGCCAGCGCCCAGCAGGCCGAGGCGCTAACCCTGGTCCAGTTGTACAGCGCCCTAGGAGGCGGCTGGCAGTAAATCTCAGGAAATCTCCGGGTGGCCCATTCATGCGCGCTCTTTGCGCATGAGTGGGGAACACCGATGCCGGCCAGCCCCAAATCCTGTCAAGCCTCCCGCCGCACCAAAAACCTCTAAAACCCTCGTCAACACTAACAATTTATCTTCCAAAAACCTGGCGTAGTTACCCCACCCAACTCGCTACAATAGAAGTACACCTAAAAACATCCGCCTGGCCACCCGCCGGGTTTTCCTATTTAACTCCGGAAACGGTGCAAGCCTCAGACTTCCACAAGTTCAAGCCTAAGCCGTTTCCCTTCGAGACTTTACGCCCAAAAGTATCCGGGGGGAGGCCTCCACCCCATGCCAACGACACATGCCGTCCGGCCCATGCACTAAAATCGAATCTCTCCGGCCATGACGCTATCGATTTCTTGCAGGATTCGTCTACAGCGCATCGGCCCAGTTTCCAAATAGCATCGCATCGTGTAAATGGCGATCGGCTAAACAAAGTAGTAAGGCGTTTAGGGAGGTTTTATGAAGAAGCTGAAGCTGATGCTGTGCTTGATGGCGTTCGTCGCGCTGATGGGTATGGGCCTGCGCGCCCAGGGTACTGTGGACATCACCGGCAACTGGCAGGGAACACTCACCCCGCCCAACGGCAAAGAGCTTCGCGTCATCTTGAGCGTCTCCAAAGACGATAACCGTCTGAACTCCGTGCTGCACGTTCTTGATCAGGGCGCGCCTCCCTTTAAGGCTTCTTCAACCATCCTTGATGGATCTACCTTCAAATGTGCCATCGACATGATCGGCCTCAGCTATGAAGCGAAGCTGAGTTCAGACGGCAAGGCCATGACGGGAACCTGGACCCAGGGCGTAACTCCGCTGCCCCTCAACCTCGTTCATGCCACCAAGGAAACAGCCTGGGAGATTCCTGCCCCACCACCACCTCCCAAGCTCATGGCTGCGAATGCCGACCCGTCTTTCGACGTAGCTACTATCAAGCCAAACGATACCGGCGCCACCAGCATGCAGGGCCTCACCATCCGCGGCCGCAACTTTGCTACTCGCGCCTCATCCCTCGGTGACCTGATCAGCTTTGCCTATAACGTCCAGATCAAGCAGATCTCCGGTGGTCCGGACTGGATGACAAAGGACCGCTACGATATCGCCGCCGTGCCGGACCAGGAGGGTGCGCCCAATGCCGAACAGGTAAGGATCATGATTAGAAAGCTGCTTGCTGATCGGTTCAAGTTGGCGTTCCACCATGAGAAGCGAGAGCTCTCCGCCTTTGTACTGACTACCGCAGCAAGTGGGTCAAAACTGATCCCGACCGAATCGAAGGGTTCGCTACCTGGTTTGTTCTACGGACCCGGCAAGGGAGGCATAGGCCTTCACGTGATGAACGCGACCATGGGCGATTTCACCAGCTTCCTGCAGCAAGCGGTGCTGGACCGGCCCGTGGTGGACCAGACCAGTCTGACGGGAAAATACGATTTCACCTTTGTATTTACACCGGATGATTCGCAGTTCAACGGTCATCCACCGCAATTTTCTAAACAGGCTGACGACGTTGAGGCTGCACCATCGCTCTTTGAGGCGATGCCGCAAAGTCTCGGTCTCAAGCTTGAGGCCAAGAAGGCTATGGCCGATGTCATTGCTATCGATCACGTAGAGAAGCCCTCGGCAAACTAAGCTGTCCACTAACTGCCAAAAGGCCACGAATGCTACAGCATTGCAGGAGCAACCAGGTTTACAGCTGGAACACTCTCTATGGCGAAATGGAACTAGCCAACCCGAACGAGCGTAATCACCAAAGCGACCATGGAGAATGAGCAGCAGATGAAGGGTCCGATATCGTGGCGACGCAGTATCGGTCGTTATCTTGTCTGCGTTCTCGCGTGCTTCGTGCTCTCGGTCCCGGCGTTCGCCTCTGAGTATCACGGCCAGATCGCCTTTGGTGGTCTTCCGCTCCCCGGCGCTACAGTCACAGCCACGCAAGGTGCTAAGAAGTTCATCGCGATCTCCGACGATCAGGGCAGCTACTTCTTTCCCGATCTGCCCGATGGCGTGTGGAAGATCGAAGTCCAGATGTCCTGCTTCGCCACCGTCGATCAGGACGTGACCATTGCTCCAAACACTCCTGCAATCCGCTTTGATCTCAAGCTCCTCCCGCTCGACGAAATCATCGCGCAGACAAAGATCGTCAAAGCCGCACCTGTCCCAGCGGTCGTCGCTGCGCTTCCTGAAGCGCCCGCCAAAACCGCCAAACAAAACGACATGCCAGCAGAGACGCCTAAGCCTGCTGAAGAATCCGCCCAACCATCCTCCGATGGTTTCCTCGTCAACGGCAGCGTCAACAACGCCGCAACCTCGCAGTACACGCTCGCGCAGGCCTTCGGCAACAATCGCAGGGGAAGCAAGAGCCTCTACACCAGCGGCCTCGCCATCATCCTCGATAACTCCGCGCTCGACGCCCGTCCGTATTCCATCAGCGGCTTTAACCTCCCGAAGTCGGCCTACAACAAGATCACCGGTGTCGCGACCTTCGGCGGCCCGATCAATATCCCGCATCTTCTCCCTCACGGTCCCAACTTCTTCGCCGCTTATGAGTGGACACGAGACAGTGTCGCCACCACGCAACCCGGCCTCATGCCCGAAACGCAGACTGCCATTGATCCCGTAGCGCAAGCGTTACTTGCGTATTATCCGTTGCCCAATATAACCGGGAACTCGCAGTACAACTACGAGGCATCCCTCCTCAGCCACACCCACCTGGATGCCCTGCAAACGCGTCTCGATAAGACCTTCGGCCACAAGGACGAGGTTTACGGCAACTTCGCCTTCGAAAGCATCCGCGCCGACAGTGCCAACCTCTTTAATTTTGTTGATACAACGGACACCCTCGGTCTCAACGGCAACATCAACTGGAACCACCGCTTCAACCACGCTCTCTACGAGAACCTCGGCTTTCAGTTCAGCCGTCTGCGCACCAAGGTCACACCCTTCTTCGAAAATCGCATCAACGTCTCAGGCAATGCCCACATCACCAGCGGCGGTGATGGCAATCTCCAGGACCCCGCCGATTGGGGTCCGCCGACCCTCATCTTCTCCAGCGGCATCTCCAGTCTTTCCGATGCCAACAGCTCTTTCAATCGCAATCGCACCGACGGAGTCTCCTCTTCTACGAAGTACTATCGTGGGCATCACAATATCACCGCTGGCGGCGACTTCCGCAGGCTGGAGTTCAACTACCTAGCCCAGCAGAACCCACGCGGCATCTACACCTTTAACGGTACTGCAACCGGAGTTTCGGACTTCGCTGACTTCCTCTCTGGCACTCCCGACACCAGCCAGATCGCCTACGGAAACGCCGACAAATACTTCCGCCAATCCGTCTACGATCTTTACGCTACAGACGATTGGAGAATCCGGCCCGAACTCACCATCAACGCAGGCATCCGCTGGGAGTATGGTGCGCCGATCACCGAGCTCAAAGACCGCCTAGTCAATCTCGACGTAGCTCCCGACTTCTCCTCCGTCGTTCCTGTCGTTGCCACTAGTCCAGTCGGCTCTCTCACCGGCCAGCACTATCCGACCTCGCTCATCCGGCAGGACAAGCTTGGCATTGAGCCGCGCATTGGCGTCTCCTGGCGTCCCATCCCCGGCTCGTCCATTGTGATCCGCGGCGGTTACGGCATCTACGACGATACCTCCGTCTATCAGTCGACCGCATTGCAGATGGCCCAGCAGTCTCCGCTCTCCACCAGTCTCAGCGTGAAGTACAACAGTGTCACCTGCCCACTTTCTCTCGCGAACGGATTCATCCCCTGTTCGTCGACTACGCCAAATACCTTCGCCGTCGATCCCAACTTCCGCGTAGGCTATGCGCAAACGTGGCAGTTGGCCGTGCAGCGCGATCTCCCCGCAGCCCTGCAGATGACTGCAACCTATCTCGGCATCAAGGGAACGCATGGCGTGCAGGAGTTTTTCCCCAACACCAACCCGATCGGCGCCACTACGGTTTGCGCCTCCTGCCCATCCGGCTTTACCTACCGAGCCTCCAATGGCAACTCAGACCGCGAATCTTTCAACCTTCAGCTTCGCCGCAGATTGCGCAGCGGCTTTACCGCAACCGCGCAGTACACCTACTCAAGATCAACCGATGACGACTCCGTGCTCGACGGCCAGGGGCCCGTCGCCGCTGGTGCCGCCAGTCAGACGCTAGCCACACCCTCTGTCGCACAGGATTGGCGCAATCTCACCGCCGAACGTGGCCCCTCGACCTTTGATCAGCGCCACTTGCTGAATGCCAGCTTCCAATACACGACCGGCATGGGCCTTGGCGGCGGCACGCTACTAACTGGATGGCGTGGTCGTGTCTACAAAGAGTGGACCGTTATCGGCCAGATCGTGGCTGGAAGTGGACTCCCTGAGACTCCCTCATATCTGGCCACAGTCCCTGGTACTGCCCAGGCAGGCTCTATTCGTGCCGATCGTACCACTGCGTCCATCTACTCCAGTTCACCAGGTCGCTTTCTCAATCCCGCAGCGTATGCTCCGCCACTACCGGGCCAATGGGGCAATGCCGGTCGTGACTCCATCAGCGGCCCCGGCCAATTTACCTTTAACGCCTCATTGGCGCGGACCTTCCGCTTGACCCAGCGATTCAACCTCGACGTCCGCGTCGACGCCAACAACGTGCTCAACCACGTTGTCTTCACCAACTGGAACACAACACTCAACCCTGTCCTCAACGGTTCCACCTCGCCTTTCACTCCGGCTCTAAACCCACTCTTTGGGTTACCAGCATCGGCTAACTCCATGCGCAGTCTACAAACCACCGCACGGCTGAGGTTCTGATCATGAGAGCCCTCCTAATCCTTTTGCTCCTCACCACCCTTAGCGCCAGCGCGCAGACTATCGGCCAGAACAAGACCCCTGGGGCGAGCGATGCCTACACGCTCTCGGTCCGCTCGCAACTGGTCAT
>Ga0302315_10002402_pt1 | contig 17762 bp, 21 predicted proteins | sample III_Palsa_N3_1_FD_200532 | JGI IMG/M metagenome (GOLD analysis project Ga0302315, IMG submission 200532) | Peat permafrost microbial communities from Stordalen Mire near Abisko, Sweden - III_Palsa_N3_1 | ecosystem: Environmental > Terrestrial > Soil > Palsa > Peat permafrost | place: Sweden... | reverse complement strand
AGAAGCCAATGGGTTATATAAACAAGACCAACAAAACAAGCATATATCCATATCAAATCAAATCCCTGCTGAACAGGTAATATATGCACATAAACAAATGCAGCTGTTTATAAACAGGAATTTAATCAGCAACGCAACCAAGTATTCGCCAGATGGCGGCACGATACGGATATTCAATAGCTGAAGCTGACCGGCTGATAGTTGCTTTTGAGGATAACGGCCCCGGAATGACGCAGGAACAGATAAACAAACTCTTTAAAGTGCAGGAGAAAACCGCCGACGATAAAATAAAAGGCGCAGGTGTGGCCATGAGCGTTTGTTATGATATGATAAAGCAAATGAACGGCGAATTATGGGCCGAAAGTGAACCAGGGAAAGGCTCTACATTTTTCTATTCGCTGGCTAATCATTTAGCAGATCTAAAAAAACCGCAATAATATACAGACACCGTTTCCGACAAAAATTCATCGGAAAGCGATTGATGTAACGAACTTTAAAAAATTGCTGATCGGTTCAGGACGATTTAGAGACCTTGCAATTAGCTGCCGCGATGTTATTTATCGGTTTACTTAATTCCAAATAAATATTTTACGCCTGCTTCAGCCTGGCTTGCCTTCATACTGGTACCATAATTATCATTGATATGTGCAGTTGGGTTATACCCCACAAAAACGTCCCAGTTTTTTATCACCACTCCCACTTTTGCCGAAACATTGAAATATACAGAATTCAGGTCGGGGAAATCAGGATATGTGAGGTTGGTAGCAGTACCGAGCGTTATAAGATCGGTGTAATTTTTATTGGAATTAGCCGAATAATTGATCAGCGCGCCAAATGCAGCATACACCTTCAGGTCGCTGGTATTATAAAAATTGTACAATATTTGCGGGTTAATATAAGTGATGAATTGATTGAAAGACAATTTTGAATTGTAGCTTTCACCTATACTGTTGACCGTTAGATTGCTGAATTGTGCTTTATTACCGGTAAAGCCCAACTCTAACCTGAAAATTAGCGCTCCAATACTCTTATTACCCAGGAAATCGAATCCAAAGTCGAAATTGGGATAAAATGAGCTGTGACTTTGCCCGTCAAAAACGGTCCCGCTATATTTATTTTGGGTATTTACTGCGCCTATACCCACAAAAAACCTGCTGCCCCCGCCGCTTTTTGTTACGGTTTCCGTGTAATTACCAGCGCCATTTATTTCATTTACTATCTGGCGTATATTTCTGGCATCAAAAGGCGAAGTGCTTATTTTTTCTTTAAGCTGCTCGTCAGCGGGCTGGTAAATTACAGCGAGACGTTCTAATTGCCGCCTGTATGCGTTAACTGTAATAACTTTTGTCGGGTCATCCGGGTTAACGTACAAATGGTAGATCAACTCAAACGGGCTGCCATTATTCTCAGCCACATATATCCTTTGTTTTAGCCCGTCTGCATAGGTATACAAATTCACTTTTGCTCCCTGTGTAATTACTTTTAAAAAAGCGGTATCGGTAATTTGGCTGGTATCTAAACCTGTGGATAATTCAGTTGGCTGTGTTTTATCCATACTGGCAGAAACAACAAACTTACGGTAGTACTCGTACCCGGTTATTCCAAAGCCATTGCAATTAGCTACATTACAAATAGTACCGCTACCGGTGGCTGTTGAATTAAATAATATTTGTTTAGGGCTTTTATCCCATTCGCGGTAGTCAACATAACCTTTTAAGGTGTCTCCGTTTAAGCCTATAACATACCCGGCTTTATAATTTACCTGGGCCGACGAAAAAAATGGGATTAAGACAATTAGCGCCAGGAGATTGTAGAAATATTTCATAAATTGTGATAATAAGTTTAGCGCAATATAAAAACATATCGTTTAATGCGCAAAGCTTATTTTCCAATAAAAACCGGGACTCACTAAGGATACGCCGCAGACTCCTGAATTACAGAACGTTGAAAGCTGCCTGTAAAATTGCCTCGTAAACAACGGAGCCTGCGTGTACCCAAAATCATGCACGGTCGCCCGGACTAACACTGACAGCAAAACCAATTATCCTTTTTAACCTGCACCCTTGCCCGCTATAGCGGGATATTTATACCAGCCTGCCGGTTTTTACTGCTTCCTGTAAATTGCTTACGCGGAATTTCGGTTTATAAATCCGCTGCGATAAGCTCCTTACCCATTTCATGCGGTAACCGAACACACTCTTGATCACATACACACCTGCCGATCCGCTGGGATAGCCGTACTTGTACCAGGTGAACTTTGAATTATCGATGCGGAAACGCTCGGCAAATTCAGCCAGGAACAGGTCTATCTCAATATCGAAAATATTAAGATCAAGGTCGATGCTCGTATCCAGGCCCAATGAGCAGGGATCAACCTTTTGTATCTTATATTTATCGCAGTAGTCAACAATAAATTCTTTTAACTGGGGCAGTACTTCTTCCATTTAATTGAACTGTGTTATTGCCTATATGACGCCGTTAGTTTGCCGGGAGTTGCATCAGATCATAACATTTAACATATTATTTAAAAATAAAAAACCAGGCCATGTTTTCGCATGCCTGGTTTTTGGGGTTAAGCTAAAAATTTCCCTTTTATATTTTTTAATGTGCGAACGCGTTCATGGCCACTGTTGGCTTGCCGGTAGGGTCAAATGCACCTTCACCGTAACCTTGCCAATTGTTGTAGGCTTCGGGCTCCCAATAAAATACGCCCAGGCCGTTACTACCCGACACTGATTTAACCTTTGTGATCAGGTCGCTTAAAAATGATTCGCTGGTACTGGCGGCTGATTCGCTCATGCCTGCTTCACATATCATTACCTGTTTTCCGTAGCGTGAAACCATATCATTCATGGTGCTTAGACATTCGCTATTATAGGTAGACCAGTTGGTGGTCGACGGATAAAGCGACATGCCGATAACATCATAACTAGCCCCATTGGCCTTTAATAAATCAAATACATACCTAAAACCCGAATCATCATAGCCGTTTGCCAGGTGCACAACTACCTTTGCCGATGGGAAAACGGATTTTACCGCGTTATACCCTGTATTTATCATATAAGTAAATGCCAGGATATTGCCTGCCGAGATACGGCCATCCTGCCACATCATACCATCGTTAGTTTCGTTGCCCACTTGCACCCAGGTTGGTGTAACGCCGGCCGATTTAAGACTATTTAAAGTGGCAATGGTATAATTATATTCCGATGTATACAATGGCGTTCCCGTTTCGCTGGCCCAGGCGGCAGGTTTGGTCTGGTCGCCCGGGTCGGCCCAGGTATCGCTGTAATGAAAATCGATCATCACGCTCATGCCAGCTGCTACCGCACGCTTGGCCTTATTTACCACATCCGTTGTGTTACACCAGCCAGACGATGGATTAACCCACGCCCGCAGCCGAATGGCGTTAATACCCAGGCTTTTTAGCAAAGCGAATAAATCTTCTTTAGTACCTGCGCTGTTATAAAATGATAGGCCCGACGCTTCCATCTGCGTAACCCAGCTCACATCCGAGCCATAAGCGAACGAGCTGGTTGCGTTGGTAGCTTTTTGCGTGGTTTGTACATTTGATGGTACAGTTTTGTTGGTTGAGGCATCTTTGGTGCAGCCTGCCATCAGCACTATAAACATAGCCTGACAGATGTAATTAATCTTTCTCATCATTAATTGGTTTTTAGTTAAAGTTTATTTAGTTATTGGTTTATTATTATCCATTAATTAAACACAGCCGCGTAATTAAGCACAGCCATCTATTGATGAATGCTCGCAGCCTTTTCACTAAATTTTATTACAACAGCACAATTATTCGAGGGCTTTAGGCGACCCGGTTTACATTGGTAAATACTCTTTGTAACAAGTATTTTATAACTGTACAAATAACAGTAAAAGTTTTCTAATATTTGTCATATTGACAAATATTTTTTTTAACAATATTTTTCTTTGAAATTACATTATACTTAACCGGTAAAATTTAAGGTTCGGTGTATATTTGTGAAAACCGTTCAATTGATCTGCGGTTAACTGTACCAAAGCAATACCTGTGATATGGCCTTTATTGATTACTACAAAATATTAGGTGTCGACAAATCAGCAAGCGAAAAGGATATTAAAAATGCCTATCGTAAGCTTGCGCGCAAACACCACCCCGACCTTAACCCCAACGACCCTGAAGCCAACAAAAAGTTTCAGCAACTGAACGAGGCGAACGAGGTATTAAGCGACCCCGAAAAACGTAAAAAATACGACCAGTACGGCGAGAACTGGCAGCATGCCGAAGCCTATGAGCAGGCAAAACAGCAACAAAGTCGCCAGCAGCAGAACTATACAGGCGGTTCAGGCGGCCATGGTTTTGATTATGAGGACTTCGGCCAGGGCGGCGGTGACTTTTCGGAGTTTTTCCAGTCGATGTTTGGCGGGGCAGCCGGTGGCGCGGGAAGCTCACGGGGCGGTCGTGGCAGGCAGGGCGGGTATCGCGGGCAGGATTATAATGCGGAGTTGCATCTCTCTTTACACGATGTAGCCGAAAGCAACAAGCAAACGCTTACTGTCAATGGCAAAAATATCCGCATAACCATCCCGGCTGGTGTGGAAAATGGGCAAACCATCAAAATAACCGGCCATGGCGGACCGGGTGCAAACGGCGGGCCTGCGGGCGATCTTTTTATAACTTTCCAGGTGGCAAACGATACGAATTTTAAACGCGAAGGCAGTAATTTGTATGCCATAGTAAAGCTCAACCTTTATACAGCCATATTAGGTGGCGAAATAACGGCCGATACGCTTACCGGCAAGGTAAAACTAAAGGTGAAACCCGAAACACAGAACGGCACCAAAGTAAAGCTGAAAGGCAAAGGCATGCCGGTTTACAAAAAAGACGGCGAGTTTGGCGACCTGTACCTTACCTATGAAATAGAGCTGCCAACCAACCTTACCGAAAAGCAGAAACAATTATTTGAGGAGTTAGCAAAATCATAAACAGCATGACGACCGAACATTTGATAACGACAACCGATTTTTGTACTTACTACAACGTAGAACGCACCTTTATCACATCCCTTCAGGATGCCGGGCTGGTACAAGTAACCATAATAAACGAAACCACCTATATACCTGAAACCGAACTGCAAAAGCTGGAGAAAATGATACACCTGCACCACGACCTGGAAATAAACATCGCCGGAATCGAGGCGATTACGCATTTATTGGATCGCGTTGAGCAAATGCAGGAGGATATGCGGCAGCTGCGCAACAGGTTGAGGCTGTATGAGGATTAAAAGTACTTTAACTGTTCATTTTGTGAACATTTTGGCAATATGTAAGCTATTGATTTATAACTGTGTTGATGTTCACGGCGTTCACGGTTTTTGTGTAACTTTCTGAATAATAGTAGGTTGAGTGTTCACGCCAAAAAACAGCGTTCAAGCGTTCAGTGAACACGTAAACGGGTTCCCAATATATTCAGTCAGATTAAATTCGAAATTGAACATCCGAAACGGCGCAGCCCTCTTGAGCTCCTTTTAAAAAGAAGCACACGCGAAAAATTCGAAATCATTAAAAATCATTAATACGTATTAAACTTCCCAAACGGCGGCCTTCCCGTTAGCTGGTGATATACGGGCAAATCCTCATGCGGCGTAGCCGGTACGTGGAAACGGGTGCAATAATATACCTGCAAATGCAGCTCATCGCGACCGTTGCGGATAACGGCAATATCAGGCAGTTGCTTTACGGTATCAAAAAATGGCTTCACATCATTATCCACGCTCACTTTGGTATCCTGCCCGATGATGATCGCGTCTTCGCCTATCAGTTTGTTTGGATCTACGAGGTACACAATGTTACGCGGGTCGTTGTTAAAGCAAACAATATCTTTTTGGCCTTTCAGCGCCCAGTCGACCTTGCCCACCAGCCACCAGCGCGTAGTACCGGCGAATAGTTTTTTGTTATTGATCCAGCCTTCCTGTACAAAACGGTCGTGTATGCCATCATAATCAATTCCCTGTATAGTTGGGTCTACTTCTTTTGCTTTGGCAGCAGTAGTTGTGTCGTGCAGGGAAACCACCCATTTAGGGCCATAGAGTTGCCAAAAGCCTGTTGTTTCATGCAACGTAAGTACGCTGATAGTAATTACAGTAAAAAGCGTGGAAAACACCAACCAGCGGCGTGTGCCGCGTTGGGCCTGTATATTTCCGCTGAATTTTTTATCAATGGCATATCCCAGCGGCATAAACAGCATCATATAGCCGGGCGCCTGCCAGTGAAAATGATATTGCAGATCGGACCACAAGGTTACAATGGTAAAAAATACCAGCGGCAATACCGACGTCCAGAATAAAAAGCTGTAAACCTGCGACTGGCTGCGCATTTTGAACGAATAGAAGAGCTGCCTGATGAGCGGGATCCAAAACCACGGCAGTAACCAAAGCATTTGTCCGCCGATGCTTCGCAGCAGCCATATGGGATGCAATTCGCCGCTTGACCCGGCCCGCGAACCCTGGAAAAGAAACGACACCCACTGGTGATGATAATTCCACCAAAGTATAGGCGTAGCAAATATAAGCGCAATAATAAGCGCCAAATAAGGCCCGGGATGGCGAAGCCAATGCCGTTGATTTTTATTTACACCGATAAAGATCAGTACGCCAAGGAACAGGAAAATTGTATGGTATTTGCTCAAAATTGCCAGCCCCATCGATATCCCTACCATCAACCAAAGAAAATAGATTCTGGACGAGCTTAGCTTTGCGCGGCCTTCGCTGGTAATGGACAATACATCCACAAAAAAGTAAGCACTTAACAGCCAGAAGAACATAAGGGGCGCATCCGGCTGAAACCAGCAGGCGATAGGTATGGTAAATACCGCGCTTAGGTTCATTACCAAAACTGCCCAAAAGCCCGCAGGAGCGTTGAATAGCTTACGTGTTATCAGGAACATCAACCAGCTTGTACCGGCAAATAACAACACTGCCGGAAAACGCAAACCCAAATTGTTCAATCCAAACATCTTTAAGCTCAATCCGCTCAGCCAGAAGAACAGCGGCGGCTGGTCGAAATAACTCCAGTCCAGGTGCATTGCCCCGCGAAAGTAATAAGCTTCGCCAATGCCCAGCCCGGTATAAGCGGCTACCAGCAGGCGCAGGATAAAAGTTACTGCTATCAGCAGCAGGGTATATTGGGCGGCATTGCCTTCGTTTATCTTCTTCATCTCAAAAAATAAAGCCCGGCAAAAAGCGGGCAGAGAAATTTGTCAAAATTATCAGTAATTATCTGTTTTTTGCATGAAGCGGGGAATTTTTCGAATTCCTTTCATGAGGCCGTCTCAAAAGTCGATTTTGTCAAAAGGAAACCAAATAGTATTTGTCTCTGTGCCCTTTGTGTTCTCATCTCCGTGTTCTCTGTGGTAAAACTTAACCACAGAGGTCCCAAAGAAGGCACAGAGATGCACAGAGCTCTTATAGCGCAAAATATAATTTGGTATCATCCTTTTTTATTTCCCTTATGATAAAGCCGCATGTTTACATCGCCACCCATTTCCCCAACGGTATTTTACTAATAATATAAACCAGCAAGAACGACAATACAAAGCAAACAATAGCTGTTACCGGGATGCTTATGGCAGGGTTGCAAAGCTGCCAGTTAATATTTAAATTGTTATCCGGATCGCCGATGAAGTCCAGCAGCAGCGCATGGCTAAGGTAAATACCAAAAGTATAGGCGGAAACAAAATCGCGGGCTTTTTTAAACCACGGCGACATTTTTACAGTAGTAAACCTCGCCAGTAAAAACACACTGGATGACAACAGCACAATAGCCGGGCTTAGCGGCTCATAAAACAAAGTGCTCAGCGCTTTGGTACTAACACACATAAAATAAGTACCGGCAACGATGATCGTCAACGTAAGCAAGAAGATCAAACCAATCCAAAAACGGTTAACCCACTTCGGGAATTCCTTAAACGCAAGATAATGCCCCAAAACCAGGTAGCCGATATAGCCCGTGAAATAATGCAGGTCTACCTGCGGGTTAAAACGCGACAGGTAAGGCTGTGCCAACAGCATTACCGCCAGCCATAAGAGCAAAAAATAAACGATCTCTTTTTCCGTAGCGTTACGCACAAATTTGGCCAGCACCGGTATCACAAAATACAGCCCGAGCAGCATGTACACATACCACAGGTGGTAATAGCTGCCATATTTAAGCTGGTGCAATACGATTTTGGTATCGGCCCAAATATCGGGTGTAAAGGTAATGTCCTCATTATACCAGGCGTAAGCCACATAAACCAGGCTCCAGAACAGGAATGGCGCAATGATGCGCCCGAGCCGCTTTTTCAAAAAATCGCCAATTTCATAATCCCGGTGCAGTAGCAACGCTCCCGTTATCATTACAAATACCGGTACCCCGAAACGGGCCAATCCGTTATAAAAATCGCCCCATATCCATTGACTAACCGGCACGCGCCCGTAACCCATAATAAGCGGCGACGAAGTATGGATGATCACCACCATAAACATCGCAATCACGCGCAGGCTGTTTATCCAGTCGAGGTTTTGACTTTTGTTTTGGGGGATGATGAGGGCCATTGTATGGGTTGAGTTGTAAAATTAAATAAATAAATGAAATGAGAGGGGTTAACGTGAATGCCCATTACGCACACACTTTGCCTATCCTAAACAATTTTTGCCATATTTGTACCATGAGCAAAATATGGCAAAAGTCGGTTACTGTTAACGAACTGGTTGAACGTTTCACCGTGGGGCGCGATACCGAATTTGATACCCAGATGGCGGCTTTTGATGTGCTTGGCTCATTAGCGCATACCCAAATGCTGGAAAGTGTTGGGCTGATGAGTGCCGAAGACCTTACCCTTGTACAAAAAGAACTAAAAGCGATTTACCGGGATATTGAACAGGGAAATTTCACGATTGAACCGGGTGTGGAAGATGTGCATTCGCAGGTTGAAAAATTGCTTACCGAACGCATCGGCGATGCCGGTAAAAAAATACACAGCGGCCGCTCGCGCAACGACCAGGTACTGGTTGACCTGAAATTGTTTTTCAGGCACGAGTTGCAGCAGGTGGTTAAAGAAACGGAGAAGTTATTCCGTGAGTTTATCCAACTAAGTGAAAAATATAAAGATGTTCTTTTACCCGGCTATACACATTTGCAGGTAGCTATGCCGTCTTCGTTCGGGTTATGGTTTGGAGCGTATGCTGAAAGTTTAGCTGACGACCTTGAACTCGTTTTGGCGGCTTATCACATAACAAATAAAAATCCACTGGGTTCGGCTGCCGGTTATGGTTCATCATTCCCGCTCAATCGTACATTAACTACGCAGCTTTTGGGTTTCGATAGCTTAAATTATAACGTGGTTTATGCGCAAATGGGCCGGGGCAAAACGGAGCGTATTATTGCACAGGCGCTGTCCTCCATCGCAGCAACGCTGGCAAAAATGGCTATGGACCAAACGCTTTACCTTAGTCAGAATTTTGCTTTTGTGAGTTACCCCGATACCTTAACTACGGGCAGCAGCATTATGCCGCACAAAAAGAACCCGGATGTTTGGGAGATCATGCGAGGCAAGTGCAACCGCCTACAGGCGTTGCCAAATGATGTAGCCATGATGACCACTAATTTACCGTCGGGCTATCACCGCGAACTGCAACTGCTCAAAGAACTATTATTCCCCGCATTTACCGATCTGAAGGATTGCCTGCATATGGCAGCCTTTATGCTGGAAAATATTATGGTAAAAACTGATATTTTAAATGACCCTAAATATGCCTATTTATTCAGCGTGGAGGAAGTAAACAAGCTTACGCTTAGCGGTACGCCTTTCCGGGATGCCTACAAACAAGTGGGACTGGCTATTGAGCGCGGTGAATTCAACCCTGATAAAAAAGTGAACCATACCCATGAGGGCAGCATTGGCAATTTAGGGAATGAATATATTGAACAGGCATTTAACAAGCTATTACTTAATTTTGATTTTGCGAAGGTACATCAAGCGATAAGGGAACTGGTTAAACAATCGGTGTAATCACAAACAAAATCGGTGTAATCACAATAAAATGAGCGGCCAGAACAGAGCAGATATTTACCCCGGACTTGAGGTTGACATCATCCTCAAACAAGATCAGCGGAGCGGAAAACGTACACGCGGTATTGTGAAGGATTTGCTTACCAGTTCGGCATTTCACTCCCGCGGGATAAAAGTTAGGTTAGAAGACGGACAAGTTGGCCGAGTAATAGAAATATTTGAAGATTAATATGACCACAAAACCGACAAGAAACATATTTTACCGCCTGGATGCCCAGCACAGGCTAATGATAGCATTAGTAGTAGGCGCTATTGTTTTTGCTATTTGCTATAGATCGCTTAATACGCTTGAACGGGCTTTGACTACCTGGATAAGCTGCTCTTTGAGCATTATTATATTGAACTGGATAACCATATTGGGTACTCATCCCCGTGAAGTAAAAAAAATAGCCAAACTACAGGATTCGAGCCGTGCGGTGTTATTCGGGTTTGTTGTAACGGCATCGCTGGTAAGCCTGGTTGCTATTATTTTTCTGCTCAAATCTTCAAAAGGATTATCGGAAACAGAAAAGAACGGGCATATACTGCTATCGCTTGCTGCGGTATTCACATCGTGGTGGCTGGTGCATACCATTTTTTCACTACGGTATGCGCATTTGTTTTATGACACAGATACCGATGATGGCAAGGCGCGTCCCGGCGGAGGCCTGGATTTCCCCGATACTAAGGAACCCGATTACCTCGATTTCATGTACTTCGGCTTTGTGGTAGGCATGACCTTCCAGGTATCAGATGTGCAGATCACCGACCGCAAGATACGCCACCTCTGCCTGCTGCACGGGCTGATCTCCTTCGCATTCAATACAGCTATCGTTGCTTTGAGTATTAATGTGGTATCGGGAATGGTAAGCCAGTAGGTCTGAACCAGGATTAAACGGATTTGCTTGATGCAAATAAAGCCAATATCCTGAAAATCTGTTTAATCCGCTTAATCTTAGTTCAGACAAATAGTTTTGGCTGGTCCCTATCCATAAACTGCGGCCTGCGGATATTACTGCCGAGTTTTTTATTAAGCTGCTCAACTACATAGTCGGCTAGTTCGGGCGAGTAGCGCTCATCATGCTGGTGCATAAAAAACCATACCGACTGTAGCCCCAATTTATGCCACTCAACAATTCGATCAACCCATGCATCGCAGCGGGCATAATCTGTTGGATGCAGGCTGTTTCCCACAAACCGGATAAAAGCATGCGGCGTAGGCAGTTCCATGTGCACCACATCGCGGCGACCGCTGGCATCGGTGATTACCGCACCCATATTGCACTTTTGCAGCAGGTCAAAAACCTGTTTTCGCGTTTCGGGGTTGGCGAACCATTCCTTGTGGCGAAGTTCTACAAATACCGGGATGTCTTTTGGCAGCGTTTCCAGGTACACTTTCATCTCCAGGAAACTTTTTGGCGTATAATTATCACTCAGCTGCAAAAACAACGGCCCCAGCTTGTCGCCGAAGGCTAAAATCCCTTCATAATAAGTGGTGGTTACATCATCGGCATTTTTTAATCGCCGAATGTGGCTGATACTCTGCGAAAACTTGGGGCAGAATTTAAAATCAGGGTTGGCATCTGCTTTTTCCTTCCATTTGCGGATGGTTTCAGGCGGATAAACATTATAAAAAGTGGCATTCAGTTCAATACTGTCGAAATGCTTAACATACTCCTCTAAAAAATTGGCCTCTTTGGTTTTTAGCGGATAGATCTTGCCCAGCCATTCCTTTCGTCCCCACTTGGCGCAACCCACATGCACCTCTAAAGGCTTATCATTCTTAGCCGCTTTAAGCGTGTTGATGGTAAATTCGCTGTCGGGCGGTAAAGTAAAATCTACCTCCATCAGTTCACCCGGTGTTACCCTGCCAAATTCCATATTTTTATTAATTTTAATGGCAAGATAGATAAAATCGTAGAGACGCAAAATTTTGCGTCTCTACATTAATTCTACAAAAACATCCCGCCCGAAGCCTCTATCCTTTGTGCGTTTATCCAGCGGGCATCATCCGAACACAGGAAGGCTATTACACCGCCAATATCATCCGGCTGGCCAACGCGGCCCAATGCGGTAATGCTTGCCATGTATTTATCCAAGCCAGGATGCGATTCAAAAGCATTCTTCGTAAAATCAGTTTCAATGATACCCGGCGCGACCACATTGGCAGCAATTTTACGCGGGCCGAGCTCTTTTGCGAGATAACGGGTGAATACTTCTATGGCGCCTTTCATTGATGCGTAGGCCGCGTAACCCGGTGTGGAAAAACGCGCTAATCCGCTGGATAAATTAATGATGCGGCCGCCTTCGGCAATTAGCGGCAGGCATTTTTGGGTTAAAAAATAAACGCCTTTAAAATGTACGTTCATTAGGTTGTCGAAATCCTCTTCGGTGGTTTTTTCAAAAGGTGATGCAGCATCGATACCAGCATTATTAACCAAAAAGTCGAAAGTATCACGTCCCCATTTTTCCTTCAGCACTGCCGATAGCTGCTCTACAAAACCGGCGAAAGTTTTGGTTAAGCCGGTATCCAGTTGCAGGGCTACCGCTTTTTGCCCGAGCTTTTCGATTTCAGCTACTAACGCATCAGCTTCATCTTTTTTGCTGCGATAGGTAATTACCAGGTCGTTGCCATTTTTGGCCAGTTTCAGGGCCGTATTTTTGCCCAAGCCACGGCTGCTTCCTGTAACCAGTGCTATTTTGTTTGTTGTTTCCATTGCTTCTAAATTTTATACAAAGTTGCGCCAACGGAACCAATAAATTATGGTGACAGTTTCAGATAAAATGGTGACAGTTTCAGTTTTTTCCTTGGTTCATAGTTGATAGATCATGGTTCATAGTAAACGAAAATTAATGACCAATGACCCAATGACAAATGACTAATAAACCAATAAACTCTCCCTGTACTGCTTTGGTGTAACGCCTTCAAAGCGTTTAAAGAATTTGGTGAAATTGGACGGATCAAAAGTTAGCCGGCCGGCGATCTGGTTGATGGGCAGCGAATTATCGGCAAGCATTTCTTTGGCCATGCGCATTATCTTGTCTTCAATGGGCCAGCAGGGTGCTTTGCCGGTGGTGAGCTTTATGGTATTGCTCAAATGGGTAGGGTGGATGTGCAAATGATCTGCAAAATCACGTATTTCCCACATATCTTCTACACGGCCATTCAGCACATCGTCCAAATGGCGGTCGACGGCGTTCAGGAAATCAACCGTGATCTCGTGCTGGCGGGCGGATATTTTTTTGGGAAGCGGGCGTGGCATGTTATATTTGGTTATCCTTATCAAATTTAAACATTGTAAAAATGGAAAACCAATCCGGGATAAAAGTCAGCAAACCGTATTTTTTTTCGGTGCTGTTCACCATGTTGGTATTGCCGGTATTGTCACTACTGATCGATTCAGGGCATAGCCACACTTTTTCTCTTGAACTCGCGGGCAAATGGTTCGTTTTTTGGGCGATAGGTGTGCGATTATTTACCGCAGGCATCAGGCAAATCACTAAGCCCGGCTTTACTGCACGGGATATTTTTCATTTAAAACACTCCGAAAGCCATGTGCTGGTACGTGAACTCGGCTTTGCCAATATCTGCTTCGGACTGGCGGGCATATTCTCGTTTTTTATACCTTCATTACGCCTCGGGGCAGCTTTTACAGGCGGTCTATATATGGGTATTGCCGGCTTACAGCATATCATCAAAAAACCGGCATCACCTAATGAGGTGGTGGCTATGGTTTCGGATATTTTTATTTTTCTGGTGATGACGGGTTATGTGGTAATGATGGTAGGGAATTTGTAGATTTTCTTCTTCGCAAAAACAAAACTTTCTGTCATTCTGAGCGACAGCGAAGAACCTTTAAAGTTTGCTAACAAAGCGAAAGATGCTTCATTTCATTCAGCATGACATAGTTTATTAGATTATTTGTTCAATATTATTTGTTCAACTTCCTCAACAATTCCCTTACATAAACGCCGTCCGGCGTTAACTGATCTTCCGTCCAGCCACCATTAACGGGTGCGGCGGGTTTTAGCAGGGCGGTTGTTTCGTCCTTATCAGTTATGTTCCAGTTCACCCAGCTTAGTTTGTGGCTTTTTGTCCATTTCATCCAAGTCTCGTTTTCATCAAGGTCGAACTTGCCATTTCCCGAAGCTTCACCTACTCCCCATTCGGTTACAATAATCGGCAGGCCAAGCTTTATGGCTGTATCAGCTTTGCCCCGTAATTTATCCTGGTGGTTAGGGTCGCTGGCATAAAAATGGAACGAATAGGCGATGTTCCTGAACCCTGTTATCGGGCTTTGGGCAGCTATATCTACATCCTGGTCCCAATGCGGGCTGCCGACCACAATAAGGTTATTCGGATCATACTTGCGTATCTCAGCTATGATCTGTACTGCATAGTTTCTAACCGTATCCCACGATACGCGTTCAGGTTCATTCCAAATCTCATAGATTACATTCGGAACACCCGCATATTTCTGGGCCATCTCGCTAAAAAACTGCTTAGATTGCGGTATGTGCAGGTAACTGTTATGGTCATGCCAGTCAATCAGCACATAAATACCATTTTTAATGGCTTCATCAATCGCGTTTGTGATCAGCATTTTTTGCGAATCAGGTTGTTCCAGGTAGCCGTGTGCCGGTTGCACTGCCATCGCCAGGCGGATGATAGAAACCTTAAAGTCTTTCACTATCCAATCCACCGCATCGGTATTATAATACTTCCGACCCTGCCATATACTCCACGAAAAACTAAGGCCATGCAACTGCGGCGGTATGCCATACTGGTTTACAACCTGCCCGTCCTTAACGCTCAACGCGCCATTAATGGCTACCGGGGTTTGCGCATACAGCAAATTAATGCCGATGCAGCATAAAATAAGGGTGAATATTCTTCTCATAACTCGATGCAAGTAATTTATCATACATTCTTAACAATCATAACACTTTGTAAAAATTCGCTTATATAAGGTTAAAAATGGACAAACTTAACGCAGTAGTAATACTGCGTATGCTTATTTGCTTAAATTTGAATGTAACACACTGAATGATGAAACGACACCTACTGCTGCTTTTTTGCCTTTTATATTCATTTACAGCCTTTTGCCAGGTGGATACCAGCCAACAGGTAGTCGCCGGCAGGGAAAACAGCACCGACCAACAAAACAAACCTTATGTTATTTTAATATCTGCCGATGGTTTCCGGTACGATTACGCCAAAATGTACCACGCACAGCATTTGCTCGACCTGGCGGCCTCAGGCGTTCAGGCCGAATCGATGCAGCCGTCTTTTCCATCGGTTACCTTCCCCAATCATTACACCATTGTTACAGGCTTATACCCTTCGCACGAGGGGTTGGTAGGCAACTCGTTTTACGATGTTAAGACTAAGGGCTTTTTTTCCTATCATGCCAAAAACGCCAGTGACGAAAAATGGTATGATGGCGGCACACCGCTTTGGGTGTTGGCCGAACAGCAAAAAATGCTCAGCGCCAGCTTTTATTGGGTAGGGTCAGAGGCGCCGATACATGGCGTACGCCCGACCTATTGGTATAAATACAATGAGAAAATCGGTATACACGACCGTATCCAGACCGTAGTGAACTGGCTAAACTTGCCCCCGGCAAAACGTCCGCATCTTATTACATTCTACCTGCCACAGGCCGATCATGAAGGGCATAAATACGGCCCGAATTCGCCGCAGGTAGCAGATGCCGTGCATTTTATCGATTCTGCGGTTTATGAACTGACGAAAGCTGTAAAAACTACCGGTTTAGATGTTAACTATATATTCCTGGCTGACCACGGCATGACCAAACCGGATATCGATAACCCAATACCAAGACCTGCCGGTATCGATACGTCGAAATTTGTGGTTTCGGGCGATGGTCTTTTAGTTGAATTGTATGCCAAAGACCCGCAATATATACAAAGCACTTATCAGCAACTTGTTAGCGGTATGACACCGGATTATGCCGTTTACCTTAAAGCCGAAGTACCGGCCAAACTCCATTATGGTGCAACTGACGACTGGCAGAACCGCATAGGCGACATTTTACTGATACCCAACTGGCCTAAGGTTTTTAACCTGAACGGCAACAAATTCAATACCATTGGCTGGCATGGTTACGACCCTACTGTTGTAAAGGAAATGCATGCCACATTTTATGCCTGGGGCCCTGCATTTAAAACCGGGCTAACCATACCAACCTTTGAAAATGTGAACGTATTCCCCATCATAACCGACATATTAGGGCTAAACAATGCAAATAAAGTAGACGGGACACAAAAGGTTGCCGGTGAGGTACTAAAGAAAAATTAAAAAATAGCAGCCCCGGCAAAACAAAGTTGGGGTTTTGTTTTTTATATGGGTATAAAGTTCGATCTGGTAACCTTAATTGCAAGCGCATGTTAGTAATGGATGATGTAAAGGAAAAATTTGGCAGTGTTTCAAAGAAATACGATTCGCAAAGGAAATATCTCATACCCTGTTTTAATGATTTCTATCAAACCTGCCTGCCGCTGATAAAAAGCGTACCTAATGCCAAAACCGTATTGGATGTTGGCGCCGGGACCGGCCTTTTTTCGCAGTTTGTGTACGAGCGTAACCCGCACCTGCACTTTACGCTGGCAGATATATCGTCGCCCATGCTTTCGGTAGCCAGAGAGCGTTTTAAGGGGATGGATAATTTCGACTTTATCGAACTTGACCTTTCGAAGGAGATGATCCCGGGGAAGTATGATATCATCATTTCCGGCCTGGCCATTCATCATCTGGACGATGCGTCTAAACTGCAGCTATACATCAATATATATAAAGCACTAAACGAAGACGGACTATTTATAAATGCCGACCAGGTTTCAGGACGGAGCATGCTGTTCGATAGTCTTTTTAAATATGAATGGCGCGAAACCGTATCCAACTCAGGCCTCGACCATGAGGCGCTGATACAGGCATTCGAGCGCACCAAACTGGACAAACTGGCCCCGCTGGATGTTCAGCTTAAAATGCTCGAAAAAGCCGGCTTTAACGAGGTAGATTGTATCTATAAGAACCTCAGTTTTGCAGTATTCGGCGGTTTTAAGGATGCGGATATTGAGACAGCGGTGATATAAGACGACTACGGAGGCACAAAATTTTGTGTCTCTACTTTTCAATGATTTGTTGTATCTTTATGTTATGACAACGCTAACATTACAAGTTCCGGACGTTCTAGAAGCAGAACATGAAGAAACCGTGCGTTTGATCGCCGCCAAATTATATGAAGCGGGTAAATTATCTTTATCGCAGGCGGCCGAGATGTGCGGTATGAAAAAATGGGACTTCCCAGCTATACTTTCGAATTATGGTGTCTCTTATTTTCAATATAACGGCGACGATCTGCTAAATGAGTTCAAGTAAATCTTTTTTTCTCAATCGTCATTGCGAGGAACGAAGCAACCTCTGCTCTTGCAAATCAAATAGTACAATGTTATAGCAATGATAGTACTGCATTTACGACAGCAAAGTTCACCGCCTGTAAACGCAGTCCGTAGGACTCCTTCGGAGAGATTGCTTTGTCGTTGCGCTCGCGCAGCCCCAATGTCATTAAGTTAAGAAATAAATACCTAATAATCAATTATTTAGCTTGTTTTATAGTTTGATTTTTTGTATATTTAATTCATAATCAATTAGTTAATG
>Ga0302315_10002400_pt1 | contig 17774 bp, 16 predicted proteins | sample III_Palsa_N3_1_FD_200532 | JGI IMG/M metagenome (GOLD analysis project Ga0302315, IMG submission 200532) | Peat permafrost microbial communities from Stordalen Mire near Abisko, Sweden - III_Palsa_N3_1 | ecosystem: Environmental > Terrestrial > Soil > Palsa > Peat permafrost | place: Sweden... | reverse complement strand
ACCATGATTAAAAGTTTTATTGCCACAGGCGTGGTGAGCGTCCTATGGGTGGTCGTTGGGTATAGTCTTGCCTTTGGCAAAAGCATGGGAGGCGTTATCGGAAACCCCTTATCAAACCCCTTCTTCATGGGAGTCAACAGCGGAAGTCCCTGGCCGGGCGGCCCTACGATCCCCCTGATGCTGTTCGCCCTTTTCCAACTAAAATTCGCCATTATCACTCCTGCGCTGGTCGTAGGAGCTGTTGCAGAGAGGATCAGGTTCAATGCCTATTTATTATTCATGGTCCTGTTCAGCCTGCTTGTATATGCTCCTATCGCCCACTGGACGTGGCATCCGGATGGTTTCCTCAACAAAATGGGCGTCCTGGATTTTGCCGGAGGTACGGTCGTACATATTTCTGCAGGCTGTGCTGCGCTGGCAGGAGCCCTGGTACTGAAAAGAAGGCATTCCGAATCGACCCATCCTGCCAATATTCCTTATGTCACATTGGGCACGGGATTGCTATGGTTTGGGTGGTTCGGTTTCAACGCAGGCTCAGCCCTGGCAGCCAATGCACTGGCCGTTACAGCGTTTGCCGCCACAAATACGGCTGCGGGCGCAGCCGGAGTTGCCTGGGTGATGTTTGACGTCGTCAGGGGGAAAAAACCTTCTGTCCTCGGATTCTGTATCGGAGCAGTGGTGGGCCTTGTCGCCATCACTCCGGCAGCAGGATATGTAGGCGTACCACAGAGTTTATTTATCGGATTTGTCGCTGCACTGGTATCCAACGTGGCTGCCCACTGGAAATCCAAGACCGGCATAGACGACACCCTGGACGTATTTCCCTGCCATGGACTGGGTGGGATCGTGGGTATGATCCTGACCGGTGTTTTCGCGAGTAAAGTGATCAACCCTACAGGCGCCAACGGCCTGTTTTATGGAGAGTTTTCTCTTTTCCTGAGTCAGCTTAAGGGCTTGGGCATTGTAGTAGGATATAGCTTTACCATGTCTTACCTTATCTTTCGCCTGATCAATGTATTGTCACCCCTCCGGGTGACCAGGCAGGAAGAACTGGTTGGCCTGGACGAATCTCAACACGGAGAAAAATATGTGCAGGGCACATTGCTCGTGGATTCAAACAGTACCGGAGAGTTGGAAGAAATGGAAGTTCGCTGAACCGCAGGTATTATACAATAAAAAAAGGGGCGCCTAGGTAAGGCGCCCCTTTTTTATGGAGCATTTTCGTCACTTCTTATTGCCACTTTAATTCCAGCACGTTATTCCTTCTGTCCACGTCGGCCATCCTTTGGGTAGGGTCAATTTCCACCCGGATAATATCCCGCAGGTGGTGTGTACTTTGGAGGGTATAGGTTGGATTTGTCCAGGGCCAGGGCTCAAACGAGGTCCTGGGCACACTGGATAATTCGACGGGCTTGCTGCCAAACATCAGATCAACGGGTACATACAATATTTCAGTAGACCCGTCCTGGAATGTCAATTGCAGGTCAATGGGCATAGGCATCTGACCTACCCGCTTCAACCGGATAGCCGTTTTTCCGTCCTCCTCCCAAAGACTGTCGATTCCATAGTCTATCGTCTTGGTCGTATTTACCCAATATTCCTTAAACCAGTCCAGTTTTACGCCGCTTACCTTTTCCGCTACGCGCACAAAATCGCTCCCGTTAGGATGTTTGAACCTCCAAAGGCGGTAGTATTCGTGCAGCGTCTTGTCCCGCAGGGAATCGCCGATGACGTATCCCAGTTGGGTAATGAACATGGACCCCTTTGAATAAGATGCGATGCTATAGGCAAAGTTTGTATTGAAGTGGTCCGCATGCGTGGTCAACGGCTCTTCCAAACCGCTTTTCACCAGATAGAAGTAGCTTCTGTAAGAGCTGCTTTGATTCACGGGCAGACCCGGATTGGACTCCTTCCCGGTCACGGACCGGTAATAAGCGGTGACTTCCCCTTCGGCATAGGTAGTAAATCCTTCATCCATCCATGCATACATACTCTCATTCGTTCCCAGCATGCCCTGGTACCAGCTATGCATCCACTCATGGAAAGCACCTCCCAGGGAAGGGCCGACGAGCAGGGTACTCATGGGATATTCCATTCCTCCGTCTCCACCCTGTATAAAGGAGTATTGTCTGTAAGGATAAGGGCCAAACCGTTTTTCAATGTAGGGCAGCACCTTTACGGCGGCGTCAGCGACTTCATTCCAGCGGGCATCGTTCTGGTCAATGTATTTGTCCGGATTCATCTCGTACTTGGCTTTCATAGAATCCGGAAGGGCATTGAACGCCTTGGTGAGTAGATCCTTGTTCTTCTTATACAATACGTTAATGACCCTCCCTCCCGGCACCCGGCGTACCAGGTGTATGTAATCGGGGTCTGCAGCCCACATAAAATCATGCACATTGGGTGCTGAAAATTTCCAGGTAAGGGTCTCTCCTTCCGGCCGGACCACTGTGGTACCCGGCGCTTCATATCCGTATCCTATCTGGGAAGCATTTAAGAGATACCCGGTTCCACCTAGTACATAATGTTTATCAATTGTAATATCCACATTGTAGTCTCCCCATACACCGTAAAATTCACGGGCAATGTAGGGCGTAGGGTGCCATCCTTCGTAATCGTATTCGCACATTTTCGGATACCATTGGCTCATGCTGTACCTGACACCGTCCGCATTATCTCTTCCACTACGGCGGACCTGTAAAGGGACCTGGGCCTCAAACGACATCTCAAAGGAGGCGGTGGAGTGAGGTAAGATGGGCTTGTCCAGGGTGACAATGAGGATCGTTCCCTGCACCTTGTAGGCTTGCGGCCTTTGATCCATGGTCAGGCTAAGGACCTTCTGATAACCGATCTCATCATCCTTTAAGTGCTGAATGCGATCTGTTACACGACTATCCCAATCCTTGTTGGGGTTTCCCTTGCGGTCCTGGCCTACGACAATCTTTCCCAATTCCCGGCTTCTCACATCCATTTCGCTTCCTGGCTGGAATGCGTTCCAGTACAAGTGGTAGAATACCTTTGTAAGGGTATCCGGCGAATTATTGGTGTATTCCAATAATTGTTTCCCTGCAAACCGGTTCGTGGTCACATCCACTTTCACGTGCATGGTGTATTTTACTCTTTGCTGCCAGCGGTCCGATTGAGCGTTAAGGCGTTGGCTGATCAGTAATACTAAAAACAGCGAGCAATAGCCGATTCTATCCATAGTCGATAATTATAAGGGTCTATGTAGTAAAGGTCCAAGGTAAAAAACCGGATCGAATGATCCGGTTTTTTTTGGTTGGGCGGACGGGAGCCCTTATAAGGTGCTATTTTCCGATAACAGCTTCCCGGATGCATTGAAAAGGAGATACCTCTTCTGGATCCCGCTTTTGCGGATCAGGAGACGATATTCCATCACATTGCCGGTCAGATACAGCACCGTACATTCTTTTATCTTCCATTCGTCCGTATACTTGCTTTTGTCATAGCCTTCTTTTACCTGGGCAGGTAATTTATCCGTAGTAACGGTTTGCTCTGACCCTTTCCACACTCCCTTGCTGTCGTACTTTGCAATGTATATACCGCTATCCATACTGAAATTAACCTGGAAATAGGACAATTTATCTGACCAGGAAGCCTGGGACCCTGTTGGGTATTGGTTTTTAAAGGCATCAGTGCATTCTGCGGGGATCTTCCTGAGCTGAGCGGTTACCGTACCGTAAGAAGCTGAACAAATCAGCAAAAAAGCCAAAAACTTATGCATAGATAATAGTTTATAATTAAATGAATGCTAATCAATTGTCGCGCCAACTCCCTTCACGGACCCTGATTTAACAATTTTTATTCCTTCCCCTGCAGGACGATGACGATTTCCCCCTTTACTCCCTTTTCGGAAAAATAGGCGGCTACCTCTGCCAGGGTGCCCCGCTTATTCTCTTCAAACAGCTTCGTCAGTTCCCGGCTCACACTGCACAAGCGATCCGCTCCAAAGTAGGTCGCCAATTCCTCCAATGTCTTTACTAGTCGCATGGGGGACTCATAAAAAACAATGGTCCTTTCTTCCACGGCCAACTTCTTTAGCAGGGTTTGCCGCCCTTTTTTGGGAGGAAGGAAGCCTTCAAAGACAAAACTGTGTATGGGCAAACCGCTGTTCACCAAGGCAGGCACAAAAGCCGTCGCTCCCGGCAGGCATTCCACCCTGACCTGGGATCTAATGCATTCCCTTACGAGTAAAAAGGCAGGATCTGATATCCCGGGGGTCCCGGCGTCTGTAAGCAACGCCATTGTTTTGCCGGCTTTCAACTGGTCCACCAGGTGGTGAACGACCTTGTGTTCATTGTGCTGGTGATAGGGCGTAACCGGCTTTTGTATCTGGTAGTGTTGTAATAAACGGGATGACGTCCGGGTGTCTTCCGCCAGCAGCAAGTCTGCATTTTTCATCACTTCAATAGCCCGAAAGGTGATGTCCTGAAGATTGCCAATGGGAGTGGGGACGATGTATAACACGCCAGGATCAGTTAATGAATTCTATTTCGTAAAATTCCATGACGGGGTTCGCCAGTAATTTTTTGCAGGCTTCTTCCGCCGCCGCCCGGGCTGCCGATTCGGAGCCTGCTTCCAGTTGCAAAGTAATATGCTTGCCGACCCGGACGTCCTGGATAGAAGTCAATCCAAGGTTTTGCAATCCACCCAATACCGCCTTTCCCTGGGGGTCAAGCAGCTCTTTCAATGGCATTACTTTGATCTGTATACTATATGTCATTCCTGATTTTTTTGGAGGCCCAAAGCTAAGGCTTTTTACCCGCTTCGCTGGTGTTTTACCCTTGAGCCGGGGAAGAAAACCGGCGGCCTATAGCCAGGGAGAGGGCGACGTATACGACGAATACCAGGGGAATGGCTACCCAATGGACAAGGAAGGCGGAGACAAGGGCCACGGCAGCCAGGGTCCATTTGGGCCAGTTATCCCGGATAGTAAATGACTTGAATTTTAAGCTCAGGATAGGGATATTGCTGATCATCAGGAAGCTGGTCAACACGATCAGGGCGTAAAGGAACCACTTGTTCACCACCAGCGCCGCCAGGCCAAACTGGTCATAATAGAAGATCAACGGCAGGGAAGCGATCAACAGGGCGACGGGCGGAGTAGGTACTCCTATAAAGCCATACGTTTGACGCGTATCCACATTAAATTTCGCCAACCTGTACGCCGCTGCACAGGGAACCAGGAGCGCCGGTAAAAAAGCAGTCACCGGGGTATCAAAGGCAGAGGGCTCTCTCAGATAGCTCATCCTCAGAAGCTGGTACAGGATCATTCCCGGCACCACACCGAAACTCACCATGTCCGCCAGGGAATCCAGTTCTTTCCCCAACGGAGAATGTACCTTCAACAAACGGGCAACAAACCCGTCCAGAAAATCAACGACCGCCGCCAGTCCCATAAATACCGATCCCCAGGCGATCCGCTCCGGCATAGTGATATGTATGATGTTGTTTTCATCCAGAAAGGCAATGTTCTCTCCTGGCTGCAGGATGCAGACCAGGGCAATACATCCGAACACCAAATTTAATAAGGTAACGATATTGGGAATTTGCTTCATACGACGGTAGTGATTTTAAAGAGACCTACTGATTGTTCATGAGTCCCTCGATGTCTTCGACGGTAATAGGAATGTTTTTCATCAGGTCCGTGTTCCCTTTTTTTGTGATCAGGATATTATTTTCGATCCGGATGCCCATTTGTTCTTCTTCTATATATATACCCGGTTCCACGGTCAGCACCATTCCCTCTTCCAGCGGATCCGTCTTCGTTCCCAGGTCATGCACGTCTATTCCAAGGTGATGGGAAATTCCATGGTACAGGTACTTCCGGTAAGCGCGGTTGTCCTTGTCTTCATTCTTTATTTCCCCTTGGGTGATCAGCCCGATCTTCTGAAACACTTTGGTCGCTTCGTCCCCTACCTTGTCCGTATAATCTGCGAGTGTGACACCCGGCTTCAATATAGCCTTGCAATATTCGTGCAGGTGTAGGCACCCATTGTAGACTTCTTTCTGCCTTGCCGTGAACTTACCGCTGACGGGAACGGTGCGGGTAAGGTCCGCGCAATATCCGCCGTATTCTGCACCGAAATCCATCAACACCAATTCGCCTTCCCTGCACTCCTGGTTATTAGACACATAGTGCAACGTCCTGGCCCGGTCTCCCGAGGCAATAATACTACTATATGCTGGTCCGGAAGCTCTATTGCGCAAAAATTCATGCAGAATTTCCGCCTCAATCTCATATTCCATGACTCCAGGACGTATGAAATGCAAGAGGCGCCTGAAGGCCTTCTCCGTTATATTCATTGCCTCCTGCATCGCTGCCACTTCATACCCGGTCTTGATGCTGCGTAAATATTTTAATATCCTGGCAGACCGGTGATATTGATGGAGGGGATACTTCTTCTGCATCTCTTCAATAAACCGGTATTCCCTGGTTTGAACAGGGCTGGATTTGCGGTCGTTTTCATTGGTGTCCAGGTATATGTTATCGGCCAGGTGCAACCATTGCTGGAGTAAAGGCTCTATACTATCCAACCACACGATCGTCTTTATGCCGGACAAAGCCGTCGCCTCCTCTTTGCGCAAGCGTTTTCCGTCCCACTTCTCTTTTAGTTCGTTGGGGCGGACCAAAACCAATACTTCGCGGTACTTCTCGTCCCGGTTACCGGGGAAAAAGATCACCATGGAGTCTTCCTGTACAATGCCGGTCAGCCAATACAGATCGCTATTTTGTTTAAAGGGGTAAAGTGCATCTCCATTGGACGGCCATTCATCATTGCTCACAAAAATGGCGACGGAGGAAGGTTTCATCTCTTTTACAAATCTCATCCTGTTCTCCGTGAACAATTGAGCATTTAATGGTAAGTTTTTCATCGTTTGTAGGACACTCAAATTTAGCACGCTAAAATATGGTAAAGTCCTGGCATGCTTTTTTAAAATTTCAATATCTTTCAACAAATAGAGGGCAGCGCTAACAAACGTTCATTATTGCTTCACTTTTTTGATAATATTCAATATAACGCCCGTAATTGAGCCGATTTTAGTAAAAATCAGGCAAACCCGGGATCCTATTGGATATTTTTTAATCCCTAGATTTGCGGGAGGTCAAAAACATTGTCTTGTATGTCGATTCCAACGCTTACCATCCCTTCAAAAAAAAACGGGCAGATGGGCTTGAATAATTCCGGGTATGTCCACTATCAATTAACCCCTGAAGAACTGGTGGAAGAAAGCCTGAGAAGAGGGGAAGGCATGCTCAATAATACCGGGGCCCTCCTGATTAATACCGGACGCTTTACCGGCCGTTCACCCAAGGACAAATTCATCGTTAAAGACGCTATTACGGAGGATACCGTATGCTGGAATGATTTCAACCAGCCGGCTGAGCCCGAAGATTTTGACCGCCTTCATAAAAAGATGGTCCGTTATATGCAAGACCGGGATATCTGGGTACGCGATTGCTTTGCTTGTGCAGCCCCGGCTTTCCGGATCAATATCCGGGTCTTCAATGAGCACCCTTCCGCCAACCTGTTTTGCTATAATATGCTAGGAAGGATTGAGGCGAAAGACCTGCCATCATTTGAACCGGACTGGCAGGTCATCCAGGCTCCAGGCTTTGAGGCGGATCCTGCAACAGATGGAACAAGGCAGGGCAATTTCGCCATGATCAGTTTTACCAGGCGCATGATACTCATCGGGGGAACGGGCTATACCGGAGAGATAAAAAAGGGGATATTCTCCATTTTGAACTACCTGCTTCCCATACAAAAAAATGTGCTTCCGATGCACTGCAGCGCCAATGTAGGAACAGCAGGAGATACAGCGATCTTTTTTGGGCTGAGCGGAACGGGAAAAACCACCTTGAGCACTGATCCTGAACGGAAGCTCATTGGGGATGACGAGCATGGCTGGACAGCCGATTCGGTATTTAACTTTGAAGGAGGATGCTACGCCAAGTGCATAGACCTTAGCGAAACAAAGGAACCCGACATCTATCACGCCATCCGGAAGGGCGCCCTCGTAGAAAATGTAGTATGTTATCCCGGCACCACCGAGATTGACTTTTCCAATAAATCCATTACGGAAAATACCCGGGTCTCCTACCCGCTCCCCTATATCAAAAACATCGCCGAATGCGGAATGGCCGGGACGCCCACCCATATTTTTTTTCTGACCTGCGACGCGTATGGGGTGCTTCCACCCATATCCAGGTTGACTCCTGCCCAGGCCATGTATCAATTCATCAGCGGCTATACCGCTAAGGTGGCCGGTACGGAAACGGGTATTACCGAACCGAAATCCACTTTCAGCACTTGTTTCGGCGCCCCTTTCCTACCCCTGCATCCGGCCCGGTATGCGGCCATGCTGGGAGAACGGATCAGGAAAAACCAGGTCACCGTATGGCTGGTGAATACCGGCTGGACGGGAGGCTGTTACGGACAAGGGAATCGCATGTCCCTGTCATGGACCCGTGCCATGATCGCGGCAGCACTAAAGGGAGCGCTCAATCAGTCAAAATTCATCACCCACCCCGTATTTGGCATGGAAATGCCCGAATCCTGTCCGGGTGTCCCATCTGCCTTGTTAAATCCCAGGGATACGTGGAAAGACAAAGAGGCTTATGACGAACAAGCCTACAAACTCGCCGCCCAATTCATTGCCAACTTTGAAAAATATGCTTCGGAGTTACCAGATGAAGTCAGGGGCGCCGCCCCCCTGCTAAAACAGCCCGAATAACTGAGAGTCGATCTTAGCGATAATCTCTCCTAAGTGCTCCTCGTTCTCCGGGAATTTATTCTCATCTATATTGATGATGAGCAATGGCCCCTCCTTGTATTGGTCAATCCATTTGTTGTAGAACTCGTTGAGACGTTTTAAATAGTCCAGGCGGATATTCTCTTCATATTCCCTGCCCCGCTTCTGGATCTGCGCCACCAGGGTGGGCACCGATGCTTTCAGGTAGATCAGGAGGTCCGGAGGCCCCACCATGCTTTTAAGCGTTTCAAAAAAACTGCAATAGTTATTGAAGTCCCTTTGGTCCATCAGGCCCATCTCATGAAGGTTGGGCGCAAAAATATACGCGTCTTCATAAATGGTCCTATCCTGTATTACCGTTTCAGATCCCCGTTGCACATCGAGCAATTGGTTCAGCCGGCCGTTCAGGAAATAAATCTGCAGATTGAAACTCCACCGGGGCATATCATCATAAAAATCATACAGGTAAGGATTATGATCCACATCTTCAAACTGGGGGATCCAGCGATAATGTTTGCTCAACATTTCCGTTAGGGTCGTTTTACCGGCGCCTATGTTGCCGGCCACCGCAATATGCTTGGGTTTCTTAGGTTTAGCCATATGGAACGACAATTCTTATTAATAGTGAATTAGCTGGTTGATGAGTCAAATTAAAGGAAAAAAACCATCCGGCAAGTAGGGCCCTCTTTTTTCGCAGAAGGCCTTGTCCCTAGCGGTATTGCAATCCCATCGCCTTACGGACTTCGCGCAAGGTGGCGGCGGCGCTGGCACGGGCCTTTTCTGTCCCCTGCCGCATTACATGGTGCAGGAATTCCTTATTTTTCTCCAGCTCCCTCGCTTTTTCCCGGATGGGGGTGATAAATTCTACCATATTCTCAGCCAGGGCTTTTTTCATGTCCCCATACCGGATAGTGGTGTCATTAAAGAGCATTTCGTAATGTTCCACCATGGATGGATCACTCACCAGGCGCATCAATTGGAAAAGGTTTTCTATATAGTCCGGCTTCTCTGAATTTGGCTCAGTGGGTCCGCTGTCCGTCTTGGCCTTCATTACCTTCTTGCGGATCAGGTCATCTTCATCGTTCAGGTATAACGTAGCCATTTGATTTTCGCTTTTGCTCATCTTCCCCGTTCCATCGAGGCTGGGCACCTTGAGGAGGCTCTCCCCGAAATTGAAAGGATAAGGTTCCGGAAACACGTCCAACTGATAACGGTGGTTAAACCGCTGCGCAAAATTGCGCGTCATCTCCAGGTGTTGCTCCTGGTCCTTGCCAACCGGAACCTTTACCGCCCGGTGCACCATTATATCGGAAGCCATCAGCACCGGATAGGTTAACAGACCGGCATTCACGTTTTCAGGATGCTGCCGGACTTTATCCTTAAAGGAAGCCGTTTTTTCCAATTCGCCCTTGTAGGCAAGCATATTTAACAGGAGATACAATTCTGCAATTTCAGGAATTTCACTTTGCGCATATAAGGTGGCCTTGTCCGGATCGAGGCCACAGGCAATGTATTCCGCCAACACCCGATGCACACTGGCGGATAATTCCTTTGTATCAGGGTGAGTCGTGAGGGCATGCCAGTCCGCAATAAAGAAAAAACAGGTATAATCATCCTGCATACGAACGTAATTGCGCATGGCGCCGAAATAATTACCCAGGTGCAGTACTCCGGTCGACCGGATCCCACTGACGACGATTTCTCCTTTTGGCATAGGCGGCGAAGATACAAACGGATACCGGAAAAGGCTCTGGGGTACCGGGATAAAGTGCTATTTTTATCCTATGGAAGTAACGGACGCATTGGTTGAGAAGATCGCCCACCTGGCCAGGCTGGATTTTCCTGCCGGGGAAAAAGCAGCAATAAAGGAAGACCTCCAAAGAATGATCCACTTTGTCGAAAAGCTGGGCGAGCTGGATACCACGGGAATCCAACCCCTGCTGCATATGAGTGATGTCGTGAATAATCTCCGGGAAGATGAAGTGAGGGGGTCCGTAACTACCGCGGACGCCTTGAAGAACGCCCACCACCACAACGATCGGTTTTTCCTCGTACCCAAAGTCATCAAAAAATAAGCATGTCTTCCATCATCCTCCTCCAGGACCTGCGCAAGAGCTATTACCTGGGACGTCAAGAGTTACCCGTACTCAAAGGTATTAACCTGGAGATCGGTCAGAATGAGTACGTCGCCCTGATGGGGCCTTCCGGGTCCGGAAAGAGTACCCTGATGAATATCCTGGGCTGCCTGGACAGCCCCACTTCCGGAAAGTACATCCTCAGCAGTCACGACGTCAGCAAAATGGCGGATGATGACCTGGCCACCGTCCGCAATATGGAGATCGGGTTCGTATTTCAACAATTCAACCTCCTGCCAAGGCTCACGGCGGCAGAAAACGTTTCTCTTCCGCTGGTATACGCCGGCGTTCCCCGCAAGGAACGCCTGGAAAAAGCCCTGGTTATGCTGGAAAGGGTGGGCCTTGCAGACCGGAGCCATCATAAACCCAATGAACTGTCGGGGGGACAGTGTCAACGGGTCGCCATCGCCAGGGCCCTGATCAACGACCCTTCCCTGATACTCGCGGACGAACCCACCGGTAATCTGGATAGTAAAACTTCCATAGAGATCATGGACATTTTCGGCAAAATCCATTCCCAAGGCAATACAGTGGTTCTCGTCACTCATGAAGAAGATATTGCTGCTTATGCCCACCGGGTGGTCCGATTGAGGGATGGCCTTATTGAAAACGACCGGGTCACCCGCATGGAAAAAGCTGCGACCTGATGGCTACGAAAATTTATACGAAGACCGGGGACAAGGGCAAGACCAGTCTGATCGGAGGTACCAAAGTACCTAAAAGCCATGCCCGGATTGAGGCATATGGGACCGTAGACGAGCTCAATTCCTATATAGGCCTGGTCAGTGACTTGCTCTCGGAGGGTTCCGCCGTCAAGGGAAAATCCGGGGCCGGCGCCCCAGACGGAGATGCATCGGCCCTGCTCAGGGAAATCCAGGATCGCCTTTTTACCATTGGGTCATCACTGGCCTGCGACCCTAAGAAGGAGCCTAAGCTCAAGATCCCCGACCTTAAAGAAGAAGATATTACCCGATTGGAAAAAGCAATGGATGATATGAATGCAGCCATGCCGCCGATGACTTCTTTTATTTTGCCCGCGGGTCACCCAACGGTCTCCCATACCCATATTGCCCGTTGCGTTTGCCGCAGGGCGGAACGATGCTGCGTCCTTTTACATGACCAGGGGGAATTTGTGGACCCATTGGTCCTGAAGTATATCAACCGGCTGAGCGACTACTTGTTTGTACTGGCCCGTTTTACGGCCCACCAGTGGCATATTCCGGAAATGCCCTGGAGGCCAAGGATTTGAGGGGGCGATCCGATACTGATAAGTTTATCGGATCGCCCCCTCAATGTCTTATGATGTGCCTTCGGCCAGACGGCCGGCGGCCGTCTTTAGCGGACGATCGGGCCGGACGGCCCTGCGGCCATCTTTATAGAGAAGGTGATCCGATGAATTAACCCTCTATCTGCCCGTCTTTCATATAGATAACCCTGTCGCTCATGCGCGCCAGGTCTTCGTTGTGCGTAACGATGACAAAGGTTTGCCCGAATTCATCCCTTAAGCGGAGGAACAAGGCATGGAGTTCCCGGGCGTGTACCGAATCCAGGTTGCCAGTGGGTTCATCAGCAAAGACGACGTCTGGGTTGTTGATCAGGGCCCTGGCAACGGCGACCCGCTGCTGTTCTCCCCCCGAAAGCGTATGAGGCTTACTGTCCATTCTTTCCGACAGGCCCAGCGTTTCCAGCAGTGTGGAAGCCCGTGATTCGACGGTTTTTTTCCTGTTTCCGGCCAGCCAGCCAGGAATACAGACATTTTCCAGGGCGGAAAACTCCGGTAACAGGTGGTGGAACTGAAAAACAAATCCCAAATGCTGATTTCTGAAATGTGCCAGCGCTTTGGGCTTTAAGAGGTCCAGGCGGACTTCCCCCAGATAGATTTCTCCCTGATCCGGATGATCAAGGGTCCCCAGGATATGGAGCAAAGTACTCTTCCCGGCTCCCGATGACCCTACAATACTCACTATCTCTGCCTTTTGCACTTCCAGGCTGACTTCTTTGAGGACTGTCAAATTCCCAAATCGCTTGACAATATGCTGGGCTCTAAGCATGAAAAATATCGACTTTCCGGCAAACCTATGCTATAATCGCCATGTACGGAAAGGATAAATAGTAAAAAAATATACAATATTTAATGCCCTTTCGGAATTGGGGTGTTGCAAATCTCACTTTAAACTTTACATTTGCCGGAAAATTAAAAAGGCGATAACCCATGTTTTGGACATTAGAATTAGCATCCTACCTGGAAGACGCACCTTGGCCAGCTACGAAAGACGAGTTGATTGACTATGCCATTCGGAGCGGCGCCCCCATTGAAGTCGTTGAAAATTTGCAAGAATTGGATGACGAAGGGGAGATCTATGAAGGCGTTGAAGATATATGGCCGGACTATCCCAGCCAGGAAGACTTTTTCTTCAATGAAGACGAGTACTAGAGAGGATCAAGCCTGACGAAGGCACGTTTGAAAGGTCAACCTTATTGGGACTCCTATATACATTTGCGCGGCGGACCTGTCTGGAAAGATGGTCCACCGCGCAAATACGTCTCATATGGCGCCTCCGGCCCGAGGGCCCGCCAGGGCCGCATCGCAGGTCGGCAGCGCACGCTTATTTCTCCATTTGCTCGATCACTTCGTCCGTCACTCCCGAAAAGGAGAAACCTCCGTCATGGAATAAATTCTGCATGGTCACCATGCGCGTCAGGTCGGAAAACAAGGTCACGCAATAGTTTGCGCAATCATCCGCCGTAGCATTTCCCAAAGGGCTCATCTTTTCTGCAAAGGTGATGAAGCCATCAAAGCCCTTCACTCCGCTTCCGGCCGTCGTACGGGTAGGAGATTGGGAGACGGTGTTGATCCTGACCTTTTTCTTCTTTGCATAATAATATCCAAAGCTCCGGGCAATGCTTTCCAGGTAGGCCTTGGTATCAGCCATTTCGCTGTAATTCGGGAAAGCACGCTGAGCAGCGATATAGGTCAGCGCCACCACGCTACCCCATTCGCTCAGGGCATCCAGCTTGTACGCTGTTTGCAATACGCGGTGCAAGGAAAGGGCGGAAATATCGAAAGTCTTATGGTTAAAGTCGTAGTTCAGGTCCGTGTAAGGATTCCCTTTGCGCATATTGACGCTCATTCCCACTGAATGCAGTACAAAATCAATGGTGCCGCCAAAATGCTCCATAGCGCCGGTGAATAACTTCTGCAGATCGTCCATATTGGTTACGTCCGCTCCAATGACGGGCGCATTTCCGCATTGCTGGGCCAGTTTGTTGATTTCACCCATTCGCATGGCGACGGGCGCATTGGTCAACACTAATTGTGCACCTTCTTCATAACAACGCAAAGCAGCCTTCCAGGCGATGGATTTTTCATCCAATGCACCAAAGACAATACCCTTTTTTCCTTTTAGTAGATTATATGACATAGTAGATACTTTAAATGATAAGGGCCAAAGATAATGAACCCGGTTAATGTAAGATCATTTCGCGGGCTACTTTGAGGATGCCTTCATTCAATTGCTCTCCGCTCAGCATCCGGGCAATGGCTTCTACCCGTTCCTTTTCTTTTAATTGTTTAACCCTGGTTCGAATACTCCCTCCCTCTTCCAGCTTGTACACAAAATAATGGGTATCGGCTTTGGCCGCAATCTGCGGCTGATGGGTGATACAAATGACCTGGTGGGCCGCCCCCAGTTCCTTCATGATGATTCCTACCTGCCGGGCGGCTTCCCCACTGATCCCCGTATCAATTTCATCAAAGATCAGGGTAGGTAATTGCATACTTCCGGCCACCTGGGATTTAATGCTGAGCATAAGCCGGCTAAGCTCCCCACCGCTGGCCACCTTTCTGACAGGCTCAAACCGGTTGCTTTTATTGGCATCGAATAAAAATTCAATATTGTCCGCCCCGAATGCATTCAGGGGTGAAGGCTTCAACTGAGCCTTGAGACGGGCATTGGGCATGCCTACCTTAGAAAGCAGCTCATTGACTTTCTGTTCAAAAGAAGGCAGCACGCCATTTCTCCTGGAAGACAGTTGTTCTGCCAGGCCGGAGGCCGCTTTCAGGAAACCTGCCTGCTGGCGCTCCAGATCCCGGATCTGCTCGTCCAGGTGAAGGACGTTCTCCAGTTTTGCTTCTATCCCCACCTGCAGTGCCAGGAGGCCTGCCGTATCCTTTACGTTGTGTTTCTTCAAAAGGCGGTATCCCACCGAAAGGCGCTCCTGAATGATATCCGTCCGGCGAGGATCATATACCACTTCCTCACTCAGGCTGCCCAGTTCCCCGGCAATGTCCTGTAATTCTATCTGCACACTTACCATCCGCTCCATCAAAGCAGGCAATCCCGCCAGTAGATCCGTGTACCCCTGCAATTGGTGAGCCAGGCTCTTCAACTGCTGCACCATGGGCGCTTCCCCTTCCGACAATGAAGCATACACCCCGGAAAGAGCCGCTTTGATGCCTTCGGCATTTTCCAGCAGCCTGAGCTCCGCTTCCAGGTCTTCGATCTCCTGTTCTTTAAAGGCGACTTCAGATAATTCGTCCAGCAGGAAGCGGAAATAATCTCCTTCCTTCGCCAGGGCATCCTGTTGTGCTTTCAGTTCGGACAGCTTCTTACCTGCCGCCTGTCCCTGTTTGTATTGTGCCTGGAATTGTCCGAGTAAGGGGCCGTTTTGGGCCAGCGCATCCACCACTTCCCTTTGAAAGTCGGCTTTCCCCAGTTCCAGTGTATCAAACTGCTGGTGCAGGTCAACGAGGAGGATAGCCAGGTCCTGCAACTGGGCCAAGGCAACCGGGGTGTCATTGATAAAAGCCCTGGACTTGCCTCCAGGGGCTATTTCCCGGCGGATGAGCAGGTGTTCCGACTCGTCCAGGTCATTTTCCTTTAAGAAGCGGGATATGAATTCCTGGCCCGTTTTAAAGGTGCCTTCGATGATGCATTTCTTTTCCTTATCTACCAGTACCGCCGTATCCGCCCGGTCACCCAATATCAGCCCCAGGGCCCCCATCAGGATGGACTTCCCCGCGCCGGTTTCTCCGGTAATAATGTTCAGGTGCTTTCCGAACCGTACTTCCAGATCATCTATGATCGCGTAATTCTGAATATGCAGCTCCAATAACATGTGAAAAATTCAGCGTGTAAATATAGTGAAATCTCGACGCCACTGGCCCCACTCAAGCGGGCCTCCGGCCCGCTGCCAAATCTCAACTGCCTTTGCAACGGGCAATCCCGGACTTGGCCCGTTCATCCATCGAGTTTTTGTATTCATGATCGGGCATATCAATGCAGCGCTGATAAAAAGCAATCGCCATGGGCTTATTCCCTTCACGCTCATAAATAAGGCCTATTTGCCAGGCAGCCCGGGCGGCAAAATATTCCCGGCGGTTTTCCCCTATTTTAATGGCCACCAGGTAGGCCTTCAGGGCCTCCTCCTCTCTTCCTAAGTCGTCATATATACGGCCCAGCCGATAGGAGAACTCCAGCTTGTCCACGTCCGTTGAAAAATCCGAGGAACTTTTCCCTTCCAGTTTTTCCAATGCTTCTTTGTCATATCCCCCATCATTGAGCAGCCTGGCCTGGAGCAATGACTTGTTTGGCCACTGTCCCAACTGGGCGTCCCTCATCGCGTTCTTATCGGTTTCCATGTTAGCGGAGCCTTTACTGAGGACCCAGCTACGGTATTTGTTTGCCATGGGCATGTTGCCCTCCAGGTAGTAATACCAACTCAATTTTTGCAGCACGTCCTTCACGAGGAAACTTCCTTTGAAAGCGGCCAGGAACCTTTCCAGGTATATGTTGGCGTCCTTTTGAAGGTGATTCAGGCGAGCGTACCCCATCTCCATATCCCAAACGGGCGTGGACATATATTCCGGAGACATGTTCCGGCCCCGGATAATGGCCTCTGTAATAGCCGACCGGTGATTATTCAATGCCTGGTTGGCTACCATGTAAGCAAAGAGCAGATTGTTCACCGTATCCAGCTTGCGTTGCTCAATAAAACGAAAAAGGTCGTCGTATTGATTTAAGATATTAGCCTTAAGATAGGTATAATAAAAAATGCCTTCGTCCTTAAAAAGATTGGCCCAGGGATCGTTGTTGCCGATAAACGAGCTCACCATGGCCATCCCCCCTTTTACCGTCCCCTTCATGCCCATCATGTTGGTGAACCATTTATATCCATCCGGAACGACTCCCATGACCGTTTGCATGGCGCCATATATCATTAAGTTGGGCGTGAAGGCAGGAAATCGCTTCTGGTTTTCTTTTATCTGCAGAAAAGACTTGCGCACGGCCCATCCCGCGCTGATCTTTCCCCCGAACTTGATTTCAATGGCGGCCCACTGGAAGTTGATCACAGACCGGGTGAAGCCGTAAAACGGAGAGTCCTCCGGCCCTTCCGTCATCAATTCCAGGCGCTCGTCCCGGTGTCCTATCCTCCGGGCATACTCGGCCTGATCCTCGTTGAGGACCAATACCAGGAAGTCCACGTAATTTTCCAGGAAATAGGGGATCAGGTTATTGGGGTGCACCTTCTTTTCAATGGCCAGCAAGCGCTCTCCCGTATCAATTTTCAAAGATAGGATGTCATGATAGGCCTCCTGGCAGGTAGCATTAAAGTCAAAAACTTTTTGCGCCTCCAGGGAACAACACAGGCTAAGAAACAAGACGGTCAACAATATGCGCATAGGAGTCGATCGATTCCCGGCAAAGATGGGATAAAAATGAGTACATTGTATGACAAGCTTTATACAATGAAAAGTTGGTTGAAAATCGGGCTGTTCTGCACGGTATGCCTTGCCTTTATCGGATGCGATCGCGTCACCAAAGACCTGGCCAGGGAGCGCCTCCCTTATAAAGAAACGCT
>Ga0302315_10002399_pt1 | contig 17776 bp, 15 predicted proteins | sample III_Palsa_N3_1_FD_200532 | JGI IMG/M metagenome (GOLD analysis project Ga0302315, IMG submission 200532) | Peat permafrost microbial communities from Stordalen Mire near Abisko, Sweden - III_Palsa_N3_1 | ecosystem: Environmental > Terrestrial > Soil > Palsa > Peat permafrost | place: Sweden... | reverse complement strand
AACCAACCGCGCATACCATTACTCTCACTCCGACTTGCTACCCTTCCACCCAAAGCCCGAATGCATAACTCATACATTTGCCAATCGAATATAGCTGCAATCGATTCGGCGTGCAATTGGGCTAGTGGCCGCTGCCGTGCATTTGCGTAAAAAGGCGAACCCTGCCTCAGGTCAATTACTGAGAAGTTCTCGATGCGAGTCGGTTGCGGCACACCAACAAGCGAGTCATTTAGATTCCGGCGGTTTCAAATCAGGCTCTCCCGCACTGTCGCGATCGTCATCGCAATAGTAGCTTTCCACAAAACCAATATCTGAGCGCTTATAAGACAAGCGGTATTTCCACGTCTTTGCCAGCGCAATCGGATCCTCCACTTCGGTATCAACTCGCATGTTAGTTGGATCGATTAGATAGAATCGCTCTCTCACATGAGTGGATCCGCTGGTCTTAACCTTCCCGCCAACAAACTGTGTTTTCGGCGATATCGCGACTGTGTCGACCACGAGGGTATTTCCCTCCCAATGCCCGATAGACTCACCGGCGTACGTTGGCTCCGGCTCCTGTTCGTGGCCCCGCCCATCGGTGTAAATACGGCGAATCAACGGCCCCTCTTCCGTCAGGATGGTCACCCTTCCGGGATTGAATAAGAACTCATAGCCCAGGGGGACACTCATGATTCCGGGCATTCCGGTTGGCAAACACTGGGAAGCATTGCCCTTATGTGTATCCGCGTCCTTAGCCGGAGCGTAGCTGGTCTTATAGGGAGCGATGGCCGCTGCGCCACCCGGAGCGAACAACCGGCCGAAATCTTCGTCCGACATGACCCAGGTTCCCGACCAATCGGGCAGCTTGTCGAGAGATTCGTAAGTTGCGCCCTGCGCAGGCGGTAACGTAGCTGAAGCCGCGACGCAACAAACAACCGCTGTGAGCAAAACGCAAAGACTGATCGATTGGTGTTTGCGCATTGCCTTGGCCTACTACTTCTTGTGCTCGTCGGGGCCAGGGTCCGCGGCGGACTCTTTGGCTTTGGTGAAGCGCGTCGCGAGAATCCGCCCGTCCGCTAGCGTGACCTTCTCAAGCTCCCCGCCGGTGTTTCCGCTCTTCAACGGCGCATATTCAATCACTACTTTGTCGCCCGGATTTACTATACGACGATTCCAGCCGTAGTCGCGTTCCAACTGGCCGGGTGAAACGGTCTCGAATCCGAACGTTTGTACCCCTCCCTTGCCATCCGCAACCAAGACCCACAACCACACATGCGGGCTCGCCCACTCCAGTGTCTTGACCGTCCCCTGCACGGTTTCAACCCGCGTCACGTCAAACATCGCAAACGAATGATGTGCCTGGGCACTCGTCGCGACGCCCAACATTAACGAACAGATCAACCAACCGCGCATACCATTACTCTCACTCCGACTTGCTACCCTTCCACCCAAAGCCCGAATGCATAACTCATACATTTGCCAATCGAATATAGCTGCAATCGATTCGGCGTGCAATTGGCTCGCATAGGCGCCCGGCGCGACGTCTGCCATGCTTAGCCGTCACGGCTCCTTCAGCGCCCGAGATGCCGCTCGTACGATCGCGAGATCGTTGTCTTCCGCGCCACTATTCCAACCGCACCGACTGTCTTCCCATTAATACAATTGGTATACCGCCTGGAGTCGCTACGAAATCCAACGTGCCCGACACCGCTGCGGCTATTTCTTGCGGTGGCATTGCCGTAGCGCTTTGACCTGCGCATACGCCGCTAATCCGGCGGTGATATCTAAGCTTTGCAGCTATTTTTGGCGGTGCCGTCTTGTTGTGAAACTGAACGAGGCTACCCTCGTCCCCGATCATGGTATTGCATCGGTTGTCTACATAGTTGCAACTATGGTGGCGAGCACACTGGGCGGCAGAACCCCACACGCAATTGACAGCGGCAATCACCTACGTTCGTATGAAACATGGGGGTGTAGGAAGACCGTGGTGTTTAGAAGTTGCGGCACTAACGGTGCTGCCCCAATCCTGGCAACAAGTCGGCCATCGACACAGATGTCCGTCGCCTAGAATCGATGGTTCTTTCTTACATTGCCAAAGTGTCGCGGCGACAATACATAAACCGCTAACTATCCGATCGATTGGAACAGTCGATCTCTATCGCCAGGGATATCGCGTTAACGATTGTATCCGGTCAATATGCGGCAGGAGATCGTCTAAACGGAGAACTTGAGGCGAGCGGACGGCTTCAGGTCTCCCGGACTGCCTATCGGGATAGCGGTGCGATTACTGTCAGCGAAAGGTCTAGTGCATTCGCGCCCTAAAGAAGGCACTCGAATCAGCCCGATGGAACACTGGACCTTGCTCGATCCGGACGTGCTGTCATGGATTTTGAGTGTTAGCCGGAATCTTCCCTGATGGAGAAATCTGATAGAATTGAGGAAAGTCATCGAGCCCGAATCAGCGGCATTAGCGGCGAAGAAGTGCCGACAATTCTCGCAAAGATCATAGAAAAGACCCGAGAAACTCCTCTCACGATAATCGGCAAAGCGGTCGATCCGCAGGCAAGCGCTAGTCATCCGATTGTGGCCGCCACGTTAAGAAAAACGCAGCGACGCCGGCGACGATAACGAAGGGAGTTATTCCTAGCAGGACCGTTGCGCTGCTGCTACCGCCGGTTAGGAGCAGTCCCGCGTACAAGGGGCCGACGGCAGAGCCAAGCCGGCCCATCGACACTGACGCGCCAACTCCAGTGCCACGGATCGACGTGCCGTAGTACAGAGGTGCCAGCGCAAACAATACGAGTTGTGCGCCGATGATGAATATCCCCGCCAGCGCGCATGCAAGGGCCGTCACTGCAAACGACGTGCCGATCGATGCCACGCCAAGTAGGGTGATTGCCATACCCGCGTAAGTCACCACAACCCATTTGCGGCGCCGCTCTCCCGCGTGCAGCCGGCCGAGAAAGTATGCGCCCGCACTTCCGCCCAGGTTGAAGCATACGGATGCCCAACTGGCTTGGGTCCGTGAAAATCCCAGTCCAATCACAAATTGAGGCAACCAATTAAGCATGAGTAGGAGTACCGATTGTGTGAAGAAGAATCCCCCCCACAACAGCAATGTCGTCCGCGCCCGACCTTCACCAAAAAGTGCAATGAGCACACTGCCAGCTGGCGGCGCCCATCGGGTAACTAGTGGTACCTTCACCGAGTCTCCTAGATAGCGCATCATTAACAACGCGAGGATCAGCGGCGCAAAACCGCCAACATAAAAAATCGAGCGCCAGCCCCATCCCAGTTGGGCGCCCAATGCCACCACGGCCGAAATAGCTCCGCCAAACGGCATAGCCGCCATGATCAAAGTCACAATACTTACCCGTTGCTTACCCCGCGTCGCCTCGGAGGCGAGCGACACAAAATTCGGCATTGCGCCGCCCAAGCCCAATCCGGTCAAGAAGCGCGCAAGCAGCAGCCACTCAGGTCCTGTCGCTAAGGAGGTCAAAACCGAGAACAATCCAAATAGCAGTAACGAAGCTATCAACGCTCGTTTTCGACCAACTGAGTCCGCGACTCGCCCGCCGATCGCAGCACCGGCGAACAAGCCAAAGGGCGTTGCGCTAAAAATAAATGAGGCCTGGCGCGCAGATAACGCGAATTCCGCTATTACGCGCGGCGCCGCTACCCCCATGGATTGGTTGTCAAACCCCTCCAATAGCGCCGCCAACGAGCACAAAGCCAAGATACGCCGATTACCACCGACCGACGCGTCAGGCGCTAAGACTCCGCTATTCGGTAGCAATTCCACGAATTAAATAGCCTCCCGGCGGCACGACCCGCAGCCAGTCCCCGACTAGCTGATGCCTTGCAAAAGACCTATACCCGATAAAGCGACCGCCCGATAACGTTGGTAGACGCACTGCTGTCCCTCAAACTGAATGATAGTGCGGGCTTAAGCGCGCAAGCATGTCTGAGGAAGTTAATTTTGGGTTCGACGTGATTCATATTGGGTCGCGCAAATGTCTGCGAATGTCTTTTGTACAAGTTTTCAACGTGCCGAAAGCAAAAGCGTCATCGGACCCGTAGCCTCCGCGCGTCGTCCGACTGCGCGTTTTCGGAGGCATGCCGCAAGGTGTCGTTGTGAGCGGCGACGCGGTGGCCGAGCGGCTCGTATTCGATGCGACAACCGGCAAGCCAGCGGGGATTTACGAACCCGGCTATCCGAGACCCCCCTGCAATGGGGCGTGCACGAAACCGTGAAGCGAATGCAACGCGTGAGACCCTCCCCGTCGATTCAGGATCAATCGTGGCTATATGCAGGACGAAACGATATACTCATACAAATCAGATCGACAAACAGGCGAATTCTTAGCCAAAAGGGGCGGCAAGAAAATGCTGAAGAAATGCGCATCGATTGGGTTTCTCGCCTTCTTATCCGGGATTGCGACATGTCCGGCGCAGCCTGCCCCTTCACAAGGCCCGCCGGCAAGGTACGCGTCGCTGGCCAAACTCCCGGATTGGTCCGGCACTTGGGCAATGTCGGACAGCGCGTTCCAGGCCTCCGGGAAAATTGCAGATAAGGCCCCCTACAAGCCGGCTTATCTGCAAACACAAAAAGAGGCGACTTCGGACACCGGCAAACCGAATGCCTCAAAATGTCTCCCGTCGGGCATGCCAGGGATTATGGGCGTGCCGCTAGGATTCGAGTTCATTTTCTCCCCTGGCCGAGTCACTATCTTGACAGAGGAAGGGCCGATGATCCGGCGGATATATACCGATGGACGCAAACATGGCGAGGACCCTGTGCCCACGTACGCCGGCGATTCCGTTGGGCACTGGGACGGTCCGGTTTTAGTAATCGATACGATCGCTATTACACGCAAGGCAGAGTTCATCAGACGCGTAAAAACCAGCGGCCAAACACATGTGACCGAACACATTTACTTGGTTGACCATAATCATCTAAGAGTCGATACGACGATCGAGGATCCGGTGGCGCTCAACGCGCCTTGGTCATACAGTTGGACTTACGAGCGCTCAAACACCGGCTTTGTCGAAAGCTATTATTGCGACGATAACCGCGATGCCAATGGCGAACCGGATTTGACGCCGCCACCGAGCCAGTTCTCTTCGCATTAGCGACAGGCTGCCGGATGATTGTTTGCGCCGATCTATTTGTGGTTGAGTTTGCTCTCGATCGCATCTAGGCCGGCTTTGGCACACGCCTCATCATCACCCCCGCTATAACCGATGGCGCCGATGACCTGATTGCCATTGGTTATCGGGAACGCTCCGAACTGCACGAACATGTTGGGCTTTACACGCGCAACCAATACGGGGTCTTTTGGGACCTGTTGCCTTGCCTGAGCGCTCGACATCTTGAATTCCAGCGCGGTCAATGCTTTTCGCTCCGCCACGAATATGTGGCTCCCGTCAGAGCCGTCAGCGCTCAGCATGGCTCGCGACTGTCCCGCAGAGTCGATCACGGCCGCCGCGCCTTGATAGCCCCGAGCGGTGCAGTTTTCTACAGCGGCGCGAGCCGCCATGATGGCGAGTTCAAGCGTGGGTCCCGGCGCAGTGGATTCCACGGGAGTGCCTGGGCCGCCATGGTGAAAGCCGCCCGGTGGCGGCGGTGGGTAAGGGGGCAAATGGCCGGCTTCATCAAGCATTCCGAACGGGGGCAAATTATCCCCTGGTAGGCTACGCGGTCCCGCCGGTTGGTCATTGTTAGCCATGACTACGCCCACGACGCCGTTCCCAATGACCATCGTACCGCACAAAGCAAGCCAACGAACGCTGTACATCTCTAAAGTCCGCCAGTCTGAATTGTCCGAGTTATCGATCAATCCTAATCAGTTGGCGCGCCATCCGTCAAGCCGCTCGGCGACGACGTTTGCGCTTTGCTTCCTGATGCGGCTTGATTCGTCGATCGCGTGAAGAGTGCTTGTCTGTTACGCGTTTTGGCTGATCGCGGGAATTATTTATGTCCAATCGCGCCAAAGTTACCAGCTCTTCCATTGCACTTCGCGCGGCTTCGGGATCGGCATTTACTATCGCCCGGTGTACGCGTTGATGCTCGGGCAGCGGATCGCGCGGTAGCGGCGATTTTCGCTGTTTAAAGATAGTTGTCCATCTGACCGCAGCCCCAATTCCGTTGATCAGGGAAGAGAGAAACACATTGCGAGTCGATCGCAGCAGGGTCGAATGGAACTCTTGATCTGCCCGCTGACCCCGCTCATCGGCCAGGGAGTACCGTTCCATTTCCTTCAGGGCATAGCTCATCGCGTCCAGCTCAGGTTTGGTGCGCCGAACGGACGCCAGGGCAGCAGCAGCCGGTTCAATGATCTGCCGCAGATCGTAAAGACCTTCAAGCAAATCCTGCGGCGGTTGCGATTGGAATATCCAAGATAGTACGTCGGGGTCCAACCAGTGCCACTCTTCTTGCGGGCTCACCACTGTGCCGACTTTGGGCTTCGGTCGGACCAGGCCCTTTGCCGCTAGGATCCGGACGGCTTCCCGGTAGGCAGTTCGGGAAACGTGCAGACGCTCACTGGCCAGGATTTCACCATGCAACAGTTCGCCGGGAACGTAGGCACCAGAAATGATGGCCTTGCCTAGATCCAAAGCGATGGTTCCATGCAAGCGCAACGGCTTACGGCGGTTCTGAGCCGTCGAGACCTCGGGCTTCAACGACGTTCGCGACTGCCGCTTCCGTGAGGACTTGTTTTTCATGTATTCGGTTATAAACAATGACCGTTTGCATGGTGAAAAGCACAGTGTCCATTGCGCTCAACCATCCTCGCCGGCGGGTAGCGGTCGGCCGGCGCCTGTCATCGGATGACCTTGCACGACCCGAAACCAGACCCCTAGTGTACCAACTTCGCTTAGACGGCACACCCGCTCCCCTACAGCCTTTAGTTGAGCAGAAGTTTTATGCAGCTTTTTAGTCCAAATACGGCGCCTAACGTAGCCCTAGTGGGTTGACCCGCGCGCTTTGTGGAAACGAGTGGTGCGAGGCGTTCCTGCGATCCGCGGCTTCTCAGTCGTTTACCTGCGCGCCGGGTAGAGTTCTGATTCATCACAAGGCGAGCCCCGACCGTTCCGCGATTGCGGATCCCAAAAATGGTGCTCAAAGAGCTGGCCGTCTGACAAACTCCCTGGAAGAGCTCGCGTTGGCCGCTAGCTCCACTCCTACCGCTCGAGCGCTACGGCGAGACCCTGGCCGCCACCAATGCACAGGGTCGCGAGCCCCCGCTTTACATCACGCCGGCGCATTTCGTGCAGTAGTGTGACTAGCACTCGGCAGCCGGAGGCGCCGATTGGATGGCCGAGGGCGATTGCACCACCGTTCACGTTCACGATGTTGAGGTTCAAACCCAGTTCCTGGGCCACGATTAGGGACTGAGCCGCGAAGGCTTCATTCGCCTCGATGAGGTCCACGGACGAAAGCGTCCAGCCAGCCTTTTCAAGGCAACGGCGCGTCGCGGGAACCGGGCCGTACCCCATGAGGGCCGGGTCTACACCGGCGCTCGCATGGGCCACTATGCGTGCGAGGACCGCCAAGCCACGTCGTGACGCCTCCTCCCCACTCATGACAACAACGCCTGCCGCACCGTCGTTGATTGACGACGCGTTACCCGCAGTAACTGTGCCGTTCTTCTTGAATGCTGCCTTCAGGCCACTTAGCTGCGCCACACTCGTGGCCGGTCGAGGCTGCTCATCGCGTCTGAATGCAAGCGGCGGACCCTTGCGCTGCGGCACGTCGACGGTTGTAATTTCCTCTTCAAAACGGCCCTCAGCAATTGCCGCTTGAGCCCTCGCCTGCGACTGCGCCGCATACGCATCCTGGCGCTCACGGGTGAGCGAAAACTTCTCGGCGAGGTTCTCCGCCGTTATACCCATATGGTAGTCGTTGAAGGCGTCCCACAGCCCGTCATGCACCAAAGTGTCGAGGAGTGCACCGTTACCCATCCGAAGCCCCGCTCTCACCCCCAGGATGACATGCGGTGCCAAACTCATGCTTTCCATGCCGCCGGCAACGACAATGCGTGCATCGCCGCTTCTAATGCTTTGCGCCGCGAGAATAACGGCGCTGAGGCCGGAGCCACATACCCGATTTATGGCAAGCGCGGGTACCTGGTGCGCCAGCCCAGCGGCGACCGCGGCTTGCCGTGCCGTGTTCTGACCGAGCCCGGCGGTGAGGACGTGCCCCATTATGACCTCGTCGACAGACGCCGCTTCAAGTGCCAGATTCTTGATCAGAGCACGAATGACCCCGGAGCCCAAGGAAACAGCGGGGACATCGGCGAGCGAGCCCATGAAGCTACCAATTGCGGTGCGGGTGGCTCCGACTATAACGGCTTCTGTCATGCGGCACTCGTCAACGGGAGAATTTCATCTCGTGAACACGATCGGGAATACTGAGCCGACCGCTCGTTTTTGCGATAATTTCCTGCACGCTGACGCCTGGGGCGTGCTCCATCAAGACGAAGGAGCGGTCGTGGATTTCCAGGTACGCAAGATCAGTGAGAATCCTTCGCACACAGCCCGCGCCAGTCAGTGGCAGGGAGCACCTTGGCAGCAACTTCGATTCCCCTTCGCGCGAGAAGTGGGTCATGAGGACTAGGATGTTCTCCGCGCCTGCGACGAGATCCATTGCACCGCCCATCCCCTTGATGAGCTTCCCTGGAATCATCCACGATGCAATATTGCCCTCAACGTCGACTTCAAATGCGCCCAGTACCGTAAGATCTATGTGTCCGCCGCGGATCATTGCAAATGACTCGGCGGAGGAAAAGATAGAGGCGCCGACCCGCGCAGTGACCGTCTGCTTACCCGCATTGATCATGTCGGCATCAACCGCGCCGGGCATGGGAAACGGCCCCATGCCGAGAAGGCCGTTTTCCGATTGCAGCATCACGTCTATGCCCTTCGGAATGTAATTCGCAACCAGGGTGGGGATGCCGATGCCAAGGTTGACATAGTAGCCGTCCCTCAATTCGCGCGCCGCGCGCTGGGCCATCTCGCCACGGGTGAGTGCCACGTGGGTACCTATGATGCGCGAGTCGTCAATTTCTCGATCCGCTTTTCGAACGAGCCTTGGATTAGTCGATCGACATATATGCCAGGGGTGTGAATGCTACTGGGCTCCAGTTCGCCCGGCGACACGATTTCCTCGACTTCCACCACAGTAATGTGGCCGGCCGTCGCGACCAACGGGTTGAAATTCTGAGCGGTATTTCGATAGATGACGTTCCCGTACCAGTCGGCCTTCCAGCCTTTGACTATCGCGAAATCGGCAGTTATCGACGGTTCCAGAATGTAGCGGCGATCCTTGAACATGCGCTCCTCCTTTCCGACCGCCACAAGAGTTCCCACGCCTGTAGCAGTGTAAAAGGCGGGAATGCCGGCACCCCCGGCCCTGATCTTTTCTGCCAGGCTGCCCTGCGGAATCAGTTCGACCTCGAGCTCGCCACACAATAGCTGCTTCTCAAACAGGCCATTCTCGCCAACATAGGATGCGATCATCTTCTTGATTTGACGCCCCTCCAGCAGCCGCCCCAATCCGAATCCGTCAACTCCGCAATTGTTTGACACGACCGTGAGATCCTTGACGCCCATGAGCCGGATGCGGTCGATCAGGTTTTCCGGGATGCCACAAAGGCCGAAGCCGCCCGAGATCACGGTCATACCATCGCGCAGTCCGTCCAGTGCCTGCACGTACGTCTGAACCCGCTTGTCGAAGCCTGCCATCGAGCCGCTCGGTAACTGAGAGCCTTCGATGATAAGTGGCACTACCATCATTAAGAAGTTTGAATTAGTGTACGATTCATTTATCGGATAAATGAATGACGCGGAAACAACTTCAAGTCTTCGTTGCTCTGGCCGAGACGCTTAGCTTCGCTGCAGCGGCGAGCAGAGTCCACCTGTCCCAGCCGGCGCTTAGTCTTTCGCTCAAGGCTCTCGAGCAAGAGATTGGCGGACGGCTGGCATTGCGGACGACGCGCCACGTCACACTCACTCCCGAAGGTGAATTGCTGTTGCCGCTGGCGCGTCGGCTCTTGGCCGATTGGGAAAACACTGAGCAGATGCTGCGCCAGCGCTTTACCTTGCAGCGGGGGCACGTTACGGTTGCCGCAATGCCGTCGTTCGCCGCAAATGTGCTGCCAGACGTACTCACAGCTTATCGCCGACGATATCCGAAGGTGGACGTTGCGATCCTGGATGTGATCCATGAAGAGGTGCTGGATCTTGTCAAAAACGGACGCGTCGAGCTGGGCATCGGGTTTGAACCAGAGTCCGTCGGGGAGCTTCACTTTGCCCCCCTGTTCGCCGATCGTTTTGTCGCAGCGCTGCCGCAGCGCGAACTCTTCAAGGGGACCCGCCAGATGTCCTGGCGTCAATTGCTCGCACATCCCTTCATCACGCTGCAAAGACCCTCAACAGTTCGAAGTATGCTGGAGGAACGCCTAAGTCAGAGTGATCTCGAGCTTACGGTCTCAATGGAATGCCGCCAGTTGGCAACTGTGGGAGCCCTCGTAGCGGCGGGCTTGGGCGTGAGCGCAGTGCCAGACCTGTGTGCGCGCCAAATGAAGCGACTTGGCGTGCGTTGCGTCCCGTTGCATGGACCGACCATTGAACGAAACGTCGGAATAGTCACGCGACGGCGGGCAGAACTGTCTGTGGCAGCGCGCGCGCTCCACGAAGTCACCGTTAAGTCCGTCCGGCGAACAGGGCCGTCTCAACTGCGAGCGCCAGCACAGTCATAGAAGCACTAGCGACTTCAGAGTTGCGCTGCGCAACTGCCCGCGCTCGAACAGGCGAGCCACAATCTACACCGAGCGTTTGACCCGGTAGTTGCCGAGCAAGGGCTGGTTCTTCTCGATCATGATCGTCGCCGGACCTCCGTACCCGCGCAACGAGCGCGCTCTGCAGTGGTCGCGGTAGGGACGATTGACACGTGACTGTGCCAACCGCCCCCCGCACAGATCCCAGCGAGCGGAGCTACCGCACTGGGCTCTTATCTCGGGTCCTGACAGCAAAGCGCTGCTGCGGCCAAGGATGGACAATGCGGGCACGTGGTAGCCACTGCTGCGCGAGACGATCCATGCGCGTCCAGTTAAGGCGGCGGCGCTGGCTTCGTCGCCGAAGCGACTTGAACCAGCGGTGCGTAACCTCCGACCGGAACACGTCGAGCGCCTCGATGTTGGTCGGCACGCCGTAATACGCGTAATGCCCGCGCAGTACAGCGCCCAGCCATTTACCCTGCGAGACGATCGGTTCGTGTAGCCGTCGGCGCAGTTCGAGAGTGATCTCACGAACCTTCGCCAGCAACCGCGAACGCATCGTATGACGTAGCAACAGGAACAACCCACTCTTCGAGCGACTGCAACAATGCGTTAGCCCGAGGAAGTTGAAGGTCTGCGGTGCACCGGATATACCTTTCTCCTTGTGCTGGGCGGCTGCGAACCGCCCAAAGCGCAGAAGCCGGGTCTTGTCCAGGTGCAGTTCCAGCCGGAACCTCGCGAGTCTTTCGTGAAGGTCCCGAAGGAACCGCGTTGCATCGAGGTGATGTTGGAAGCCCAGCACGAAGTCGTCAGCGTACCGCACGATGATAATGTCACCGCGCCCGGACCGCTGTCGCCACTGCCGGACCCACAGATCCAGCGCATAGTGCAGACAGATGTTGGCCAGCAACGGTGATACCGTTGCTCCTTGCGGGGAGCCTACATCCGTCGGCGTGCGCCTTCCTTGTTCCATGACCCCCGCCCTCAGCCATTTCTGGATGAGCCGCAGGACTCTCCGATCCGCAATGCGATGCTCGATAAACTTGATCAGCCAGCCGTGGTCGATGGTATCGAAGAACCCACGGATGTCTGCATCGAGCACCCAGTTCACCTTCCTATCCGTGATTCCGACCGCCAACGCATCGAGTGCGTCATGCGCTCCACGTCCTGGCCGGAAGCCGTATGAGAAGCCAAGGAAGTCACTCTCGTAGATCGCATTCATCACCGATACCACCGCGCTCTGAAGGATTTTATCCTCCAACGCTGCGATACCCAATGGCCGCTGCCGACCATCCGGTTTGGGGATATACACTCTCCTCGAGGGTTTCGCCCGGTACGCTCCGCTATGCACTTTGGCGTGAAGCTCCCGGAGGTTGTCCTCCAGTTGCCCCCCGTAGTGCTGCCAAGTGACGCCATCGACTCCCGCTGCGGCATGCTTCTTCGAAGAAAAGTACGCCTCGCGCAGTCGATCCACGTCCACATGGTGCAGCAGCGCCGTGAACCGCTTCTTCTTGTCTGCCTTTGCAGCTTTGCGTACACGTTCAAGCGCACTGGGCGCATCGATCCGGCTCTGTGTCCGGGACGCGTTTGCTTGCCCGTGTTCCCCTTGATCGGGTCCCTTCCCTCCACAACCTCCGCCGCCGTTCCTTCGGCTTTGTTCGGCTGCTTCGCAGGTGTCGGGTCGGGGGAGGCGCGCTCGATTGCCCTTGCGCTAGCCTCCGCCCGCCGCACAAACTGCTCGTGCAGATTTCCCGCAAGCAGCTTTCACGATGACGCCGTTCGGCGATGAGCAAGAGAAGGAATCAGACGAACAAGGTTCACGAGCTGCAACTCGCCGTAGAGCGTTGTCTCGGGTAGCGTGCGCCACCCCCGACAACGCCAACGCCGGTACCGATGCGACCACAGGCGCCGTACGATCCAGCCGTCGAGTTGATGGAAGAGCCGTCGGACGTGAGCGCGCTTGTAGTACTCGCCCCAGCCCCGCAGGATGGGATTGATCTCCTGGATCAACTCTGGGGTCGTCACGGGCGCGCGGCGGCACGTCAGTCGTCGAATCTGGTCCTTGAAGTGCCGGATCGATTTCTGACGCGGGTAGGCGTACAGCGCTCCGCCCTTCTGGCCACTTTTGATCTTGCTGTCCGGAAGTCGCATCGGCCGACTGCCGCGTTTGATCTTGAAGCCCAGAAACTCAAATCCGTACCGAACGTGCACGATCTGCGTCTTCCGCTCGTTGATGTTCACGCCCAGCGTCTTCAGAATCCCACTCGCCGTTTCCAATGCCGCTCGCTCCTGTGCCGCGGATGAACAGGTCACCACCCAATCATCCGAGTACCTCGTGAGCTGATAGCCCCTGCGGCGCATCTCCCGATCAAAAGGCGTCAGGAGAATATTGCTGAGCAGGGGTGAGACCCCCGAACCCTGTGCGGTACCACGCTCCGTCGGAAGCAGTCGACCCTCGCCATAGCTGCCGGATTTAAGCATCGCCTCGATCAGGCGCAGTACTCGTCCGTCCGACACCCGTTGTGAGACCAGTGCCAGAAGCTTTTCGTGGTCCGCCGTTCCGAAAAAGTCCTTCAGGTCGGCATCAACGATCCACTCCCCACCGGCTTCGATCTCCTTCCAGACCTTGCGCAGTGCGTCCTTGGTCGATCGCCCTCGTCGGTATCCGAAGCTGGCATCATCGAATATCGGCTCGAAGATCGGCTCCAGTCGATTGAGTAGCGCCTGCTGACATACCCGATCGAGGATCGTGGGAATGCCTAACATTCGATACTCACCTGGCTTGCCCGTCTTCGGGATCGCTCGCCGCCTCACCGGTTGCGGACGGAAACAGTCGGTTCGCAGTTCTTCGTGCAATTGATCAAGCCGCTCTGCGAGCCGCTCGCCAAAAGCCTCGATACTCTCCCCGTCCACGCCTCCCGCTCCCTGATTGGCTTTGACTTTCTCCCAGGCCATCTGCAGGTTCTTCCGCTTGTATACCTTGTCAATCAATGAGTGGGCCTTCCTCGCCCCCGTCGGGTTGAGCCAGTCCGCAAGTCTCCTCGGTCGCTGATGTTCGGGTTTTTCACTCATGGAACTGTCCACCTCAGCCGCCTTAACTCACTTGCCTTCCGTCTCTCGCCGACCGTCATCGTCCGCCCGCCTTCCCCGACCCACTCCGGCCGCCGATTGCTCGGTCGCGCGGCTTTCACCGCACTTCAGGTACTACTCGGGCAGTCCGACTACTGACACGACATCGCTTCCCATTTCGCTTGCGCTTATTGGTCCACTTATCGCAGTGCCATCCGCAAACCGTGTCAGTCCTCCTGAGGTCACGCGCTGTTCTTCCGTACCGTGCTGTCCGCAAACACCTTGGTTCGGTGGGTGAATGAGAACGCCTTCGCCCCTATAGTGCGGGCTCGACCTGATCCCACCTTTGGCCGACCGGTTCATCTTAGGGATGGCTCCCTCGATTACGGCCCGGTACTTCTCCTCATGCCCTTCGGATCCCAACTCACGGTGGACACCCTGCCATCCGGCAAATCAGCATCTTCGCCGGCCAGCGAGGTGATTAGCCCCGCTTTTGGATATGACGCTCCTCATCTGAGCATCAGAGGGACTTCAACCCTCCTGAACAGCGCGCTGCTCAGCGCACACTATGGGCAGGTCCGACTTCTACGCATCGAGCATCGTCGGCTTTGGCTCGTCGCCTTCCCTACGCGGACCACGCTATCGTGGTCGACACGCAGATCTCTCAGTTCCCAAATGAAGGTCGTACGCATGCCAGGGTCTTTGACCACGCGGGATCCGGCTCGGGCTTGCGATGGCGCCCAACCCGGTGTTGCCTTCCGCCATTATGAAAGCGTCGGCATCCCGGACAGATCTTATTCCGCGGCTCAATGGCTGGCCTACACGCACCTCTGTCAACACTTCGCGCGCACCTCTCGGTCCGTCGCGCATGACTCGAGGACAGCATGGATCGCTAATCCTTTTGCCGTCGGAGACTCTCACTCCTCAACCCTCACCGGTTAAAAGGTATTATGCGTACTGATACGTAATTATCTTTGTTCTTCAAGATGTTAGGCTAACGAGCGTGGACCAGTAAAACTGGAGGACAACGAAAATGGCTGACAGTGTTTATATCGTGGCGAGCCGCCGGACGCCCATCGGTGCCTTTCAAGGTGCCTTCGCATCCGTCGCAGCACCGGCCCTCGGCGCCGCGGCCATTCGCGCGACCTTGGCGGATGCCTCCGCAAAACCAGAACAGATCGACGAGGTGCTCTTCGGCTGCGTACTTCCCGCCGGGCTTGGACAAGCCCCCGCGCGCCAGGCCGCTCTCGGCGCCGGCATCCCAACGCAAGTCCCCTGTACCACTGTCAGCAAGGTCTGCGGCTCCGGCATGAAGGCCGTCATGATCGGTGCGGATGCCATTCGGGCTGGCTCCGCCAACATCGTTCTGGCCGGTGGCATGGAGTCGATGACCAATGCGCCCTACCTACTCGGAAAAGCCCGCTCCGGCTACCGACTGGGTCATGGCGAGTTGCTGGATCATATGTTCCTGGATGGCCTGCAGAACGCCTACGACGGCAAGCTCATGGGTGTTTTTGCCGAGGCGACTGCGCACAAGTACGGGTTCACGCGCGCTGAGCAGGATGCCTACGTTCAGGAAACGATTGCGCGCGCCAATGCGGCGAGCGAATCGGGCGCCTTCGACTCCGAACTGGCACCTGTAACGGTGAAATCGCGCCATAGTGAATCGGTCGTCAGCCGCGATGAAATTCCACCGACCTGCGATCCGGCCAAACTCACGAAGCTCAAACCGGCGTTCGACAAGGACGGTACGGTGACCGCGGCGAGTTCATCATCCATTGCCGACGGCGCCGCGGCGATGCTTCTCGTTAGCACCCAAGGACTGGCGGGATTCACTTCCAAGCCGCTTGCCAGGCTGGTTGCTGCCGCAGGCTACGCACAGCAACCCGAGTGGTTTACAACCGCGCCGGTCGGCGCCATTCGGCGCGTGCTGGAACGAGCAGGCTGGCGGCAAGATAGCGTGGATCTCTTTGAGATCAACGAAGCGTTCGCAGTGGTGACCATGGCCGCCATCCGGGACCTGGCGCTTGATCCAAAGCGTGTGAACGTGCACGGCGGTGCCTGCGCCTTGGGTCACCCCATCGGTGCCAGCGGTGCGCGCATCATCACCACCTTGATTCACGCCCTGCGCCGCAAAGGACTGAGGCGTGGTATCGCTGCCCTATGCATCGGTGGGGGTGAAGCAACGGCCGTCGCAGTTGAAGTCGTACCCTAGGCGCGCGTGCGCGGAACTTGTTGTGATCACCACTCGGGCTGCCCAATCCTCAACCCGACCAAAACTCAAAGACTATGGTCATCATCCCGGCTGCGACCACGATCCTGGCTCTTGGACGCCGACCGCTCGGAACTCTCGTGACCCGCCGTTTTCTCAAATCCTTCGCGATAGGTCCGCCACCGCTTGAGCGCCTGCGCCGTAACGTCCCCGGCTGAGAGTCGCCCCTCTTTTGCGCGCAGCGCCTTCCAGGCTTCAAGCGCTCGCTTGCGCACGGCCGCGGGCGAGTCGTCCCAGTAACTTCCTGCCCGATCTTCCGGCCCCGCCTCCAGGTAGTCATGTGCGAGCTCCTTGGGGCGCGCCCTCGAGAGGGTGTATTCCAGTTGTCGCCTGGCCTCACTCGCGTCGAGCGCCTTTGCGTTCGTGGTCGGGCCGGCAAATTCATCCTGCGCGTAAAACAGCGTCGCGGATTCGCGATGCCTCGAGAGAGCAACATAACTGGTATGCCGGTCAAAGTAGCCACTGGCGAACACGTAAGTCCGATCCACGGTAGCCCCTTGGCACTTGTGCACCGTGGAGGCATACCCATGGTCGAAATCCGCATAGTCTTTGGTTTCCACCGCAACGCGCATTTCCTCCGGTCCGTCCAGGCGGACCTGAAGCGCACCGCTGCCGATGCGCTCGACGGTACCCAGTGTCCCGTTCTTCACCCCGACGCTCTTTTCATTCCTGAGGAACAGGATGCGATCCCCGGAGGCGAACTCGCGGGTGCCGCGGCTCGTCGCGACGCTCTGGCCCCCCGCCAACCTACCCTCCTCCTTCAAGATCTCGCGCGCCTGCACGTTCAGTTCCCTGACCGACTCGCGCGTGTACGCTAGGATCAGTCGCGACTCGTTGGGCGTGCTCTGCCGGTCCTTGACCCAACTCCTCAGTAGTTCTTTCTGCGCGTCCTCGCGCGTGGGCGCGGCAACGATGGCGCCTCGAGAGTCGTATGCCTGGAGCGCCTCGCCGGTGCGACCACTGGCGAGCTGCTGCGTCGCCTCGCGCGCCCAGGCCTCCTTCTGCCGGCGTACCTGGGTCAGCTCCACCATCCCCACCTGGCCTATCACGCCACGAAACGCAGCGCCCGCCTCGATGGCCTGCAGCTGCTCCGGATCCCCCACCAGCACGACCTTCGCATGCGCTTTCTGGGCCGCTTCCAACATCCGCTCCAACTGCCGGGTCCCGATCATGCCGGCCTCGTCAATCACGAGCACATCCTTGCGACCCAACATGTCGCGGTTCTGCTTCCAGCCGTATTCATAGCTCGCCAGGGTGCGCGAGCGGATACCGGAGGCCTGCTGGAGATTCTCTGCCGCGATCCCGGAGAGCGCCGCACCCTTCACGGTCAGACCCTCCGCCTCCCAGGCCGTCCGCGCGGCAGCCAGCAGGGTGCTCTTGCCGCTGCCGGCGACGCCCACCAAGGCCTTCAAGTCGCCCTGGCTCGTCAGATGCAGGAACGCCCGCTCCTGTTCGGCACTCAACGGACTTTGCGTGAGCGCAGCCGCCTGGCGCACCGGCGCCACGCCGTGGGCGCTCTGGCCAGTCAGGACTTTCGTGCGCAGCAGCAGATCCCGCTCCGTGTCCAACATGTCGCGGGTGCTGTAGCGAGTGCGGCCCCAGTCATCCTTACCCAGCGCGACGAGTTCCTGCGAAGTCGTGACCTTGAGCATCGCGGCCTGAAACTGCTCGG
>Ga0302315_10002396_pt1 | contig 17787 bp, 13 predicted proteins | sample III_Palsa_N3_1_FD_200532 | JGI IMG/M metagenome (GOLD analysis project Ga0302315, IMG submission 200532) | Peat permafrost microbial communities from Stordalen Mire near Abisko, Sweden - III_Palsa_N3_1 | ecosystem: Environmental > Terrestrial > Soil > Palsa > Peat permafrost | place: Sweden... | reverse complement strand
TTTCTTTGGATCAACTTGTAGTGGAAAATTGAAAAAGGGCCCGAAAAACCAGCGTTTTACGAGCCCTTCATACGATGTGATAAATCACTTTGCGGAGAGGGAGGGATTCGAACCCTCGGTACAGTTTCCCGCACAACAGTTTTCGAGACTGCCACAATCGACCGCTCTGCCACCTCTCCGGAACGGTTGCCGCGGATGGGTCCGCGGGGTAGCAAAAGTAAAGATTTTGGGGGAATTATTAGATAGTTGGGTGGAATTATCGGGGTTAATGGGGATGGATTTTTGGGGCGACGGGGGGAAATGTGCCGGATTGGAGGAAAACCGATAGTTTTGGCTCCTAATTAGATTTTGAATGTCTACAGGTATTGTTCTGATTATCGATGATGAAGAGAAGTTGCGTGCACTGTTGGCCAGGATCATCCGCCTGGAAGGGATGACGGTTCTGGAGGCGGAGACGCTGAAGGCCGGCGGCCGGCTGCTGGATAAGGAAGACATCGATGTCGTGTTGTGCGATGTAAAGCTGCCGGATGGCAATGGGGTGGGTTTTGTCAAAGAAATGAAGACCAAACACCCGACGGTAGAGACGATCCTGCTGACGGCCTATGGCAACATTGCGGACGGGGTCGCGGCCATGAAGAATGGCGCTTTCGACTATATCACCAAAGGCGACGATAACGATAAGATCATCCCCCTGCTGGCCCGCGCGCTTGAAAAGGTACAACTGCAAAAGCGGGTAGTGCAGTTGGAGCAGGAAGTGGGGAGAAAATATACGTTTGAGGGTATATTGGGCAGTTCTCCGCTCATCCAGGCGGCCATTGACATGGCCCGGAGAGTGGCCCCCACAGAAGCTACCGTCCTGCTGCTGGGCGAGACGGGCACCGGCAAGGAAGTCTTTGCCCAGGCCATCCATCACGGCAGCAAAAGAACGAACAAGCCGTTCATGGCGCTGAATTGCAGCGCCTTCGGCAAAGAACTTCTGGAAAGCGAATTGTTTGGCCACAAGGCGGGAGCGTTTACAGGCGCATCGAAAGACAAAAAAGGACTGATCGAAGAGGCGAACCAGGGTACCCTTTTCCTGGACGAGATCGGTGAAATGCATATCGACCTGCAGGCTAAACTGCTGCGGGTGCTGGAAACGAACGAATTCATCAAAGTAGGCGATATCCGGTCCACCCGCGTCGACGTCCGCATCATCGCCGCTACCAACCGCGACCTGCAACAGGAAGTGGCAGATGGCGGTTTTCGTGAAGACCTGTTCTACCGCCTGAATGTTTTCACCATCGCCCTGCCTTCGCTCCGCGACAGAAAAAAAGATATCCCCCTCATCGCCGATTACTACCTCCGCTTCTTCGCCCGTAAAAGCGGCAAACGCATGGACGGCTTGAGCAAGGATTTCCTGGACCATCTCCAACAGCACGACTGGAAGGGCAATATCCGCGAACTTAAAAATATCATTGAAAGGGCCGTCATCCTCTCCGACGGGCCCATACTGACCGTCGAGAACCTGCCTTCCGAATTGCAGGTGGCCAGCCTCCGGGTGGCAGGCCCGCTGTCGGCCTTCGACCTGGCCAGCGTGGAGAAATTGCACATCCAGCGCGTACTGAACCACACCCGCGGCAATAAAACGGAAGCTGCCCGGCTGCTGAATATCGGCCTGACTACGCTGTACCGAAAGATCGACGAATATAAATTGACTTACGAGGCCTAGGGCGACGATCCTGCGGCGAGACGGTTGCGCGGTGGGCGACTTTTCCATTTCGGCGCGTCAGCTTTTCAATTTGGTAGGGTGCCGGGCTTTTTCTGCCGGGCGCCTGGTCGGGCGGCAAGGTTAAAAGCCGCTATCAGCACTGTATTTGGCCGTCCGGCACCTGAAAATCCCCCTTTAGGCATCTAATTTGGCCTTTCCCCCGCAAATAACTTTCTATGCTAACAGCCATCCTATTCCTGGCCGGCGCGGTCTGTTTCGCGCTTTTTTTCAAATGCATCGATCTGTTCGAAAAAATTTAAAACTATGATGACAGCCCTCTTTGTTTTATCCATCGGGGTATTTATCTACCTCCTGTATGTTTTGATTAAACCGGAAAAATTTTGATATGAATACCGAATTAACAGGCGTCGTTGCCACCTTCCTGCTGACGGTCCTGCTGGCTTTCCCCCTGGGAAAGTACATCGCAAAAGTCTTTAAAGGCGAACGGACGATCACCGACTTTCTGAACCCCGTCGAACGGCTGATCTTCCGCCTGTGCGGGATCGACCCGACCAAAAAAATGAACTGGAAGGAATTCCTGAAGGCCATGCTGACGATCAATTCTCTCTGGTTCGTCTACGCTTTCGTCATGTTCCTTCTGCAAGGCAGACTGCCCCTGAACCCCGATGGCAATCCGAGCATGACTCCGGACCTGGGATTCAATACTGCCGCCAGCTTCATCACGAACACCAACATGCAGTTTTATTCCGGCGAGACGGGCGTGACCTATCTTACCCAACTGTTCGTCATCACCTTTCTGCAGTTTGTCAGCGCAGCGACCGGGGTTGCCTGCGCCGTAGCCTTGTTCAACGCACTGAAAGAAAAGACCACCAACAACCTGGGTAATTTCTGGCTGCTGCTGACCAAAACGGTCACGCGGATATTCCTGCCGCTGAGCATCGTTATTGCCGTACTGCTGGCCTTCCATGGCACCCCGACCAGTTTCGACGGTAAGGACACCGTCATTACGATGCAGGGCGATACGGTGCAGGTCTCCCGCGGTCCGGCGGCAGCCATGATCGCGATCAAACACCTGGGCACCAATGGCGGCGGATGGTTCAACGCCAATTCGGCCCACCCCTTTGAAAATCCGGACTATTTTACGAATATGCTGGAACTCGTGGCTCAGACGATCATCCCCATCGCGATGATCTTTGCGCTCGGCTTTTATATCAACCGGAAAAAGTTTGCCTGGGTGACCTTCATCGTGATGACACTCGGCATGCTGTGCCTGCTGGTCCCGACGATCGTTTCGGAGGTCCGGGGCAGCCCTGCCATCGCGCATATGGGCATCGCGCAGCCTACCGGGGCCATGGAAGGGAAAGAAGTACGTTTTGGTCCGGCCAGTTCGGGCTACTGGAGCATCCTGACCACCGTCATCTCTACCGGCTCGATAAATTCCATCCACGACAGTGCCATGCCGCTGTCCGGGCTGATGCAGCTGCTGGGGATGATGGTCAACGCCTTCTATGGCGGTTGCGGGGTAGGGCTGCTGAATTACTTCATCTATGTGATCGTCGCCGTCTTCATTTCGGGACTGATGGTAGGACGAACCCCCGAATTCATGGGACATAAGGTGGAGGCCCGCGAGGTCAAGATCGCCGCGCTGGTGACGCTGCTGTCTGCCTTTTTGATCAAGGGCGGGACGGCGATCGCATCCTACATCCTGATTTATCATCCAAATGCGAATTGGGCATTCAAGCCTTCCGGCTGGCTTAGCAACCCCAGCTATCACGGCTTCTCGGAAATGCTCTACCAGGTGACCTCCGCCAATGCCAATAACGGCAGCGCTTTTAATGGCCTGAATGGCAATAATATCTTCTGGAATGTCATGACGGGTGTAATCATCCTGCTCGGCAGGTTCCTGCCCATCATCGGGCCGGTCGCGATTGCCGGGTTGCTGGCGAATAAAAAGTATATCCCTGAATCGGCGGGCACGCTGAAAGTGGATTCCATGACCTTCGGGATCATGACCTTCGTCGTCATCATCATCATTACAGCGTTGTCTTATTTTCCGCCGCTGGCACTGGGACCGATCGCGGAATATTTTAGTATGAAATAATTAATTTGATATGAAACAAAATAAATCACTATTCCCGCGGGAGATCGTGGCAGAGGCGCTGAAGCAGTCTTTCGTCAAGCTGAACCCTTCGGCGATGTATCGTAACCCAGTCATGTTCACCGTCTATATCGTGACGATCGTGATGTTCTTCGTCTGCCTGTGGATCATTGGCGGCGAGAAATCCCAGGGGAGCCTTACCTATAATATCATCATATTCCTCGTCCTGTTCATCACGGTGCTATTTGCCAATTTCGCGGAAGCCATCGCGGAGGCCCGGGGTAAGGCACAGGCCAACAGTCTTCGCAAGACCCGTGAAGATACACCCGCCAAAAAGGTCTTTGCCGTGGGCGAGATCTTTGTCGGAGAAGTCAAGGTCGTTCCTTCTTCGCAATTGCGGAAGGGCGATATCTTCATCTGCGAGGCAGGCGACACCATCCCCATGGACGGAGAGATCGTCGAAGGACTGGCGACTATAGATGAGAGCGCCATTACGGGCGAGAGCGCTCCCGTCATCCGGGAATCCGGCGGCGACAAATCCAGCGTCACCGGTGGTACCAAGGTGCTCAGCGATAAGATAAAGGTGCGGGTCACCACCGATCCGGGCGAAAGCTTCCTCGACAAGATGATCGCACTGGTAGAAGGCGCTTCCCGGCAGAAGACGCCGAATGAGATCGCCCTGACGATCCTGCTGGCAGGCTTCACCCTGATCTTCCTGATCGTCTGCGTCACGCTGAAACCCTTTGCCGACTATGCGAATACTCCTATTACAGTAGCTGCCTTTGTATCGTTGTTTGTGTGCCTGATCCCGACGACCATCGGCGGGCTGCTGAGCGCGATCGGCATCGCGGGAATGGACAGGGCCCTGCAGGCCAATGTGATCACCAAGAGCGGGAAGGCAGTAGAGACGGCCGGAGACCTCGACACCCTGCTGCTGGACAAGACAGGCACTATCACCATCGGTAACCGGAAGGCCACGCATTTCTGGCCGGCGCCGGGGATAGAGGAAAAGGTGTTTATCGATGCCTGTGTACTGTCCTCTCTTGCCGACGAGACACCTGAAGGAAAATCTATCGTCGAACTGGCGAATATCAGCCCGCAAACGTTCCAGACCGGAGGCGCCAAATTCATCGAATTCAGTGCCGAGACGCGGTGTAGCGGCATCGATCTTCCGAACAGGAATGCTGGCGCAAATACAATGGCTGATGGCCTGCGCATCCGGAAAGGCGCTTTCGACGCGATCCGCAATATCGTCACCCGGGCAGGCAACAACTTTCCCCAGGCGACGGAGCTAAAGATAAAAGAGATTGCTTCCAATGGTGGAACTCCGTTGGCTGTCAGCCAGAACGGCGTAGCGCTGGGCGTGATCGAACTGCAGGACATCATCAAGCCGGGTATCCAGGAGCGGTTCGAACGTCTCCGGAAGATGGGGGTAAAGACCGTGATGGTCACCGGTGACAACCCGCTGACGGCGAAATATATTGCTGAAAAGGCCGGGGTGGATGATTTTATCGCCGAGGCCAAGCCCGAAGATAAAATGAACTATATCAAGAAAGAACAGCAGGGCGGCAAACTGGTGGCGATGATGGGAGATGGAACGAATGACGCCCCCGCGCTCGCACAGGCAGACGTAGGTGTAGCCATGAACAGCGGAACGCAGGCGGCCAAAGAAGCCGGTAACATGGTGGATCTCGATAACGACCCGACGAAGCTGATCGAGATCGTTGAGATCGGCAAACAGCTGCTGATGACCCGGGGTACCCTGACCACCTTTTCTATTGCCAATGACGTCGCGAAATATTTTGCGATCGTGCCGGCGCTGTTCATCACCTCTATCCCGGCCCTGCAGGCGCTTAATATTATGCACCTGAAAAGCCCGGAAAGCGCCATCCTTTCGGCGGTGATCTTCAATGCGCTGATCATCCCGATCCTCATCCCGCTGGCCCTTCGCGGCGTGGCGTACAAGCCCATCGGCGCCAGCGCCCTTTTACGGCGCAACCTGCTGATCTATGGCATCGGGGGCATCATCGTACCATTTATCGGTATCAAGGCTATCGACCTTTTATTAGCATTGTTTATGTAACCCCGGGCAGATCCGGAATCGAAATAAATCAAAAGAAAATGCGTAAATATATTTTACCTTCCCTCAGGCTGACCGCGGTCATGATCGTTCTCTGCGCCGTCGTGTATCCGCTGTTGATCGCCGCTGTCGGCCGCCTGACGCCCGGTCAGGGCAAAGGCGAGACGCTGATGCTGAACGGAAAAGTGGTGGGCTATGCCAATATCGGGCAGCACTTTTCTGCCGATAACTATTTTTGGAGCCGGCCATCGGCCGTCGGCTATAATGCCGCGGGCAGTTCCGGCAGCAATAAGGGACCCAGTAATCCGGATTACCTGCGCGATGTGCAGGCGCATATCGACAGCTTCCTGGTGCACAATCCCGGCGTTAAAAAAGAGGAGATCCCGGCTGAGCTGGTGACCTATTCCGGCAGCGGGCTGGACCCCGATCTTTCGCCCGCGGGGGCCAAAATACAGGTCAAAAGGATAGCCGCCGTCCGTCATCTGGATGAAGGCAAACTAAATGACCTGGTCGATCGTAATACGGAGAGGCCTTTGTTGGGGATATTCGGACCGGCGCGGGTCAATGTGCTGAAGCTGAATATTGCCTTGGACAATGGGCAGGTCAAATAAAATCTATGCCTGATAAGGACAAGGACGAGAACGTACAGCATTTTCTTGAGCTGATCCGTCAATCGAGGCGGGGCAAGTTCAAAGTCTATATCGGCATGAGCGCCGGGGTAGGGAAGACGTACAGGATGCTGCAGGAGGCACAGACCCTCCTGCGCAATGGCGTGGATGTCAAGATCGGCTTTGTGGAGACGCATGGGCGGAAAGAGACCGAAATGCAGCTGCAGGGATTGCCATTGATCCCCCGCAGGCAATTGTTCTATAAAGGCAAGCAACTGGATGAGCTGGACGTGCAGGCTGTGATCAACCTCCATCCGGAGGTGGTCGTGATCGATGAGTTGGCCCATACCAATATCGAAGGCAGCAAGAACGACAAGCGCTGGCAGGATGTCATGGATATCCTGGACGCCGGCATCAACGTCATCAGCGCCGTCAATATCCAGCACATCGAAAGCCTCTATGAGGAGATCCGGAATATTACGGGTATCGAGGTAAGCGAGCGGGTACCGGACAGCGTGCTGAAGGAGGCAGATGAGGTCGTGAATATCGATCTGACGGCTGATGAATTGGTAACCCGCCTTAAGGAGGGCAAGATATATGCCGCCGATAAGATCCCTATCGCCCTGCGAAACTTCTTTCAGCCGGAAAAGATACTGCAGCTGCGGGAATTGGCGTTGAAGGAAGTGGCCAGCCAGGTGGAGCGGAAGATCGAAACGGAACTGCCCCGCAATGCCCATCTGCCAGCGGAACGATTTCTGGCCTGTATCAGCAGCAATCATGAGACCGCCAAAAAGGTGATCCGGAAAACGGCCAGGCTGGCCAGCTATTATCGTTCGCGTTGGTTCCTGCTGTACGTGCAGACGCCCAAAGAGGACGGCGATAAGATCGGTCTGGCGGCACAGCGGCACCTGATTAACAATTTTAAACTGGCGACGGAATTGGGGGCTGAAGTAATCAGAGAAAAACAAAGTAATATTGCCAGGGGAATCATAGAGGTGGCGAAGCGGCATGGCATCACGACGATCTGTATCGGCAAGCCGCACCTCAACCTCTACAAAGTGATCATGAGCACGGCGGTATTTAATCAGCTGCTGAACAGTCTGGCGGCTTCCGATATCGACGTAGTAATATTAAGCTGAAATGAGCGTACGATTAAAAACCAAATTGTCTCTCGGGCTGATCTTCCTGTTCATCGTGATAGTGTTGTTCGGTGTACTGGGACTGTTCTATATTAACCGGCTCAGCGACGAAGGGCGGCAGGTACTGCAGAACAACCACGAATCGCTGGTATATGGCAACCGCATGCTGGAGGCCCTGGAAGACCTCAAGACCGATAAGAACGCCCTGGATATCTTCCGGGACAACCTGAAAAGGCAGCAGGGAAATATTACGGAAGTCGGGGAAAAAGAGGCCACCGACGAGCTGACGCAGAACTTCAACGAAATGCTCGTCGACCCTACGGACTCCAGTAATTATTCGGATATCCGGAAGTCTATCTACAAGATACTGGACCTGAATGAACTGGCCATCCTGCGAAAGAATGCGACGGCACAGAAGACCGCCGAGAGTGCTAAAGAGATCCTGACGATCCTTTTCACCATTCTCACGTTGGTCTCCTTCACCTTCATCTTCAATCTGCCCGGTATTATCTCCGATCCTATCCGCAGCCTTTCGGAAGGGATATTGGCGATTGCGGGCAAGAACTATAAGAAAAGGATCTATCTCAATCAGGGAGATGAATTCGGGGACCTGGCGAATGCCTTTAATATCATGGCTGGAAAGCTGGACGAGTACGAGAGCAGCAACCTGGCCAAGATCAAGTTCGAGAAGAGCCGGATCGAGACGATCATCAACCAGATGCGGGATGGGATCATCGGCCTGGATGAGAAAAGGAATATCCTATTCCTGAATGCCGTATCCGAAAAGATGTTGGGAGTAAAGGAGGCGGATATTGCCGGTCAGTATGCACCCGATATCGCGTTGCACAATGATCTGATGCGGACCCTGCTGCAGGAGGATATCGAGAAGAAAGACCTGAAAATATATTGCGACAATAAGGAGAGCTATTTCAGCAAGGACGTTCTGACCGTCACGACTAACAACGAGATCATTGGCCAGGTGATCGTGCTGCGGAATATTACACCCTTCCATGAATTGAATGAGGCGAAGACGAATTTTATCGCTACGGTCAGCCATGAATTGAAGACGCCCATCTCTTCCATCAAGATGAGTGCGCGGCTGCTGACTGACCTGCGGGTAGGGGAATTGAATACCGAGCAACAGGAACTGATCCGCAGCATCACTGACGATGCCGACCGGCTGCTGAAGATCACCGGGGAATTATTGAATATGTCGCAGGTGGAGACGGGAAATATTCAGTTAAAGCTACAGCCTGCCGATCCGGTGAAGATCGTGGACCAGGCCGTCCAGGCCGTCCTTTTCCAGGCGCAGCAGAAGGGGATCCGGATCGATTCGTCCGTTGCGGAGGGGCTGCCTCTCATCCAGGCCGATGTAGAAAAGACATCGTGGGTGTTAATCAATTTCCTGACCAATGCCATCAAGTTTTCTCCCGAGCAGTCGGGTATTGAAGTGGCCGCCTACCGTAATAGTGGTAAAGTGGAGTTTATTGTGCGGGACCATGGCCGGGGCATTGACGAAAAATACCTGCCCAGGATATTTGAACGGTATTTCAAGGTGCCGGGTACACATGACCGTAATGGGACGGGTTTGGGGTTATCTATTTCGAAGGAATTCATAGAGGCGCAGGGAGGTCATATCTGGGCCAGCAGTCAGTTGGGTGAGGGCAGCCAATTCGGGTTCAATCTGACCGCTGCGTAGAGAAAAGTAAGTACAAACACTTATATTATAAAAATAATACATTTAGTGTTATTTAATAAATACCCTGATTAGTATTTTTACGGTGCTGGTAATGCGACCGGCATATCCCCTCGAAATTCCAATCGGTTTTCTGCTTCAGATTATTACATTTTTTGTCCGACATTATTCTTGCCCCTATGCATGCACGTTGTGCTACCCCTCATACAGCTGTCTGAAAAACCACGCGATTTGCCCCGTATGCCGGGGCAAATTTTTTTGTGTTGACCCGAGCGGGCATTTTTTTATCTGACTTACCGGCTGAGGGCAAGCTCATTTATCGTCGACTGGTAGCCGGTTTGCTGCGGACTGGTTGCATTGGACCCTGGAGATTACCCGGGAGCTGCTATTTTGATTCATTGGGTGAAGGAATTGAGAATGAGCCGTTTAATTCCTAGGAAAAAATTTACATAATAAGGGTATTTATAACTACATGTTTTGTAAGTGTTTACCCTAGGTTTGCGCCCTATATGTCTAAAAATGACCGCAGAAGATTTTTGCGTATGAATATAAAATGAAGTACATTCATGTCCTAATAGGATAAGGTTTAATGGTTATGGTATTTGATTAGTGCATCCCCGCTCTGCGGGGATTTTTTTTGAGTTATCTGACTCCTTTTTATTACATTGTAGACCGGCAAGCCGGGTACCTGTCGCAATAGGTACCGACCCTTTTTACCGCCCACTTTATCGCTTGCCAAGGCATACTGATTAGTACACCAAACCGGAAATTCCCAAACGTGCGCCTGATGCAAAAAAGCAACCATGGTCTCGTCATCCTGACTGTCGAAGACAACCCCAGCGATCTGTTTTTATTAGAACACATGCTGAAATCTTCGGGCCTGGATATTTGCCAACTGTATTCTACCGATCTGATCAAGGAGGCCTGCTGTCTTCTTCGGGAGAGGGAGATACACCTGGTATTGCTGGATCTCAGCCTGCCGGACAGTTTTGGCATTCATTCCTTCCGCCAGCTGAAAGCTGTCGTTAACAAGATCCCCGTCATCATCTTAACACACCTGTCGGATACGACCCTTGCCCTGGAGGCTATCAAGGAGGGCGCCCAGGATTACCTGGTGAAGGGCGAACTGACGGAAAGCCTATTGGTCAAGACCATACAATATAGTCTCGAGCGCGAGCGGACGCTTGAAAACCTGCGGGAGAGCAATGAGCGGTTCAATACCGTGGTCAGGGCCACCAATGATGCCATATGGGATTGGGATATTGTCGCGGGGAAGGTTTTCATCGTAGGGGATACCTATAAAAAGTTATTCGGTTATGATGTCGTCGATGCCAATTCCCCGGAGCACTTGTGGGAGAGTGTTATCCATCCGGAGGACAGGGAAAGGGTGCTCCGCAAACTGCATCATCTGATCCGGGAAGGTTCGGACAATAAATGGGAGGATGAATACAGGCTGAGGAAGCTGGACGGGGAATATGCGTATGTTCATGACAGGGGATATATCATCTACTCTGCCGGGCATCGTCCGGTCAGGATGATAGGGGCCATACAGGATATTACGGCGCGTAAGCGCTCCGAGGAGACTATCCTCGCTTCGGAGGAAAAATACCGGCAGATCTTTTATAAGAACCCTTTTCCCACCTGGATATTCGACACCGACAGTCTGCATATCGTAGAGGTCAACAATGCCGCTCTGGAAAAATACGGGTTCAGTAAAGAGGAATTTCATTGTCTTACCATGCGGGACCTGCATCCGCCGGGCGAGGCGGAAGAGTTTATGGAGAGTCTGTACCCGGACGGTGGCCGGGAGGCGTTGGCGGCTGGTTCGGTTGAGGTCCTGCGGGAAGCCAGGCAGCTGGTTTCGGGAGGTCAGAAATTATGGCATCATTGCAACCGGCGGGGTGATATCATGATTGTGGAGATCACCTCCCACCTGATCGATTATTTCGGCAAGATCTGCATGCAGGTGATCATCAACGATGTGACGGATAGGATCCGGCTGGAAAAAGAGCTGGCGTTGCAACATCGGCTTAAGCAGCAGCAGATCACGGAAGTGGTGCTGGGTGCCCAGGAAAGGGAGCGGTTTGAGCTGGGGCAGGAATTGCATGACAATATCAACCAGATCCTGGCTACTTCCAAACTATACCTGGATGTTGCGATCGAGGAGCGGGAGCCGAGGATTGAACTGCTGGATAAAAGCCGGAAAAATATTTCCATGGCGATCGAAGAGATCCGCAAATTATCCCACGAGCTGATCACCCCGAGCCTGAATGACCTGGGACTGGTCCAAACGATCAGGGAGCTGATCCGCAGCATCCAATCGGTCAAAAGGATGAAGATCAGGCTGGACGTTGCGGGGCTGGGGGAGGACGAGCTCCTGCCCGAGCAGAAGATCAATATCTACCGGATCATCCAGGAGCAGTTGAATAATATCCTGAAGCATGCCCAGGCCAACAATGTTGATATCGAACTGTATAATGTGCAGGATCAGGTAAGTCTCCGGCTGACGGATGATGGCAAAGGTTTCGATCCCCGGATCCGCCGGAAAGGGGTCGGTATTTCCAATATCATCAGCCGGGCAGAGCTGTATAATGGCAAGGTAGAGATTGAATCGGCGCCGGGGAAGGGGTGTCAGCTGATCGTCATCCTGAACTCAAAGGCACTGCCGGAACAGGCTTAGGGGTATTGCGGGCAAGTCAAGGGGCATTTCGGAACAGGTATAACCCTGAGGTGAGTAAATCGATTGCAAACTATCGGGTGAAATGGGAATGAGGTGGGGAGGTCTGCCGGTCCGTAGACAGATGGAGATCAGGGGGTGGAAACTGACTGACGTGAGCCTAGAGCAAGCCGTTGTGCCGGTTACCGCGATGCAAGATGCAGAAGGGATATTGCCGGGCGATGGCATTGAGCCGCCGCAGGGTTTCTTCATCCGGAGGGTCCAAAGGCGGATCCAAACGCGAATCCAAACGGACAAGAGGCAAGTCTTCTTCTCTCAGCTTTTTTGAGCGGGGATGTCTGACAATCTTGGCAGTCGGCAAAACTGTCAGCGGCGAGTTGGTGGATGCAGAAGTAACCGGGATGACATTGGGCTTCATCTGGTGAGGTGTTGAAAAAGTGATGAATTGAGTTCGATAACACTTCTCTTATGCAAGCTATCTTCGGTAGGGAAAACAGATTAGGAAAGATGGAATCTGTTGATGCTACGAAGGTAGTAAAAAAACTATTCGCTAGTTAATTTCACTGTTTATTTTTTGCAAGAAAAAAATAATTTCACTTATACGGGTGCGTAAAACTGACGCAAAGCCGTGCAAAGGTCATGATTCTCCAAATGCAGCAGCGGCAAGCGCTCGCGAAGAATGATACAAGAGCTTTGTTAAATCCTTTTAGCAATTTTTTCGGACCGTGCCGATCGTTCAGGGATGGCTGGTGGCAGCGGCATGATGGGAAATGATCGGACTGACTTTGTATGTGCAGCGATAATTTCCATAGGGCAGTCTGTAGGAAAGCTGGCGGTTGTCGCCGGGGATGGCGGCGGCAGCAGGTTGTCGCGAATCGATGTGCAGCAGGACGGATGGAGTGGTTTGCAGCGTACCGGCGTTGAGGAATGTGCTGTCTGCCGTGATGAGCAGGCCGTTGCCGTCGGGGCCGTAGATCCTGATCCATCGAATAGCGGTGATCAGATGATCGACTGTGTCGTGATAGGTACCTATCCAGGGGGCGTGCAGCCGGATCGAGTCGAGCGGGTTGGTGGAGTCGCTGATGGCCACACCCGGATGTGCGGGGTCGCGTGAACTATCCCCGGCTGTCCTGCCAAGGCCATAGTATTCGATGGAGCCATAGTCAGCGGGCAGCAACCATCGCATACCGAAACAGGGTAGGGCCTCCCCTTTCTGTGTAGAGTCTGCCTCCACCTGTTCTCCCACCAGCATTTCTCCTTTTGCGTTGATGATATAGCTGACATGCAACAGGCAGGAAGTGGCGGGCAGGGTGTATTCGGCCCTTACGATGATCATGGTGTTGCCGGTGCTGGTAGAGAACAGTTGTAAATGGGGATCGTGGGAGGCCTCCTGCCAGGCGGTGTCGCCAGCATCGCCAGGGGCGGGCCTTTGGGTGCCGAAGGGGAGCCAGAAATTCGATTTGAGTACCGGCGTGTCGGCCAGCAGGACGGCGCCATTGATGTCATAACGTTGCAGCCAGCCGGTTTGTTTGTTGAATTCTATATGGATCAGCGGTGAGTGGATGGTAAAAGTGTCGTTCTCATCGGTAAAGGTCAGTTCTCCATCCGGGCGGACTTCCGGTGTATTGCCGTTCGGCACATGCACGAGCAGCTGTTCTTCCGAGAGCACTATCGGGAGGGTCGGGAGGGCCGGGAGGACTTTGGGCGGTATCCGGAGGCAACGCAGTCGTAGAAATATCTCATTACTATCCCCGCCGGGCAACCGCGCCGGTATATGGACAAGCGACGTATGCTGCGGGGCAACCGACAGACTGCCTGTAGCGCCTTTCTGGCGTATCGAGCCATTCACCTCCAATGCCCATTCCAGTTTCAGATTGGTCAAAGTAAGATTGGAGGAGGGGTTGAAGACCCGCAGGGTGACTGGTGCCGGGGAGGTAGTGCCCACTCTGCCGGAGACAGGCCGGACGGACGATGAATGGGGTGGTGAGGCCGGAATAATGGGCCTGGAAGCCGGGCTTATGAGCGTGATGATGGGGTACAAGGCAGTATCCTGTCTGGCAGGCCAGGGCTGGGAAGACTGGGCTTCAGCCCGGAAGGTGCAGGCATACAGCAATAGCGAGGCTATCAGCAGTAGCGTTCTCATTAGCAGTTGTTGGGTGAGCAGTTATGGGGTTCTCCCATAATAATACAGAAAAAGAAATAAAGTATTTGCAAAGATTTATTCGCTAAAACGATTTAGTTCATATCTTTAACAGACAGCTAATTTTCCAGGTTAATGAAGAAAGTATCCATCAGCGATATCGCGCGCAAAGCCGGAGTCTCAGTCTCCACGGTATCTTTTGTGATGAATGACAAGGCGGTGAAGATGCGTATCAGCCGTGAAGTTATAGAAAAAGTGGAGAATGTGGCGCGGGAAATGGGTTATCGCCCGAATCAACTAGCCAGGGGACTGCGGACGGGGAAGACCAGGACGATCGGCCTGATCGTGGAGAATATCTCCAATGCCTTCTTTGCCACATTAGCCAAGACCATTGAGGACGAAGCAAAAAAATATGATTACAAGGTGGTGTATTGCAGCACGGATAATGACGAAGAGAAGGCGCGTGAGCTGATCAATATGCTGTCGCAGCGGCAGGTGGATGGGTATATTATCACTCCTACACCGGAACTGGCGGAGGAGATCAGGAAACTGCAGGCAGAGAACAAGCCGGTAGTGCTGATCGACCGCTATTTCCCCGAACACAATGAGATACCTGCCGTGCTGGTAGATAATTATGAAGGTGTCGCTAAGGGTACGGAATACTTAATAGGGAAAGGCTATAGTAAAATAGCGTTGGTGACCATCGAAAATGAAATGGCGCATATGAAGGACAGGTTACGGGCTTATTATGACGTCCTTCGCCGCCATGGCATTGCCGTAGACGAATCCCTGGTGAATACAGTTCCTTACCATGCCGGGCGTGAAAAATCGCTTGAGCAGATCAGGAACATGCTGAAGGGAGCAGGGACATCCATCGACGCCGTATTCTTCCTGACGAACTATCTCGGGGTATTGGGCATAGAGGCGATCAAGGGCCTGCAAATCAGGATACCTGATCAACTGGCCTTACTTTGTTTTGACGACAACGACATCTTTCGCTTATACACACCTACCATCTCTGTCATCCGGCAACCGATAGAGGCCATAGGCCAGCAAGCCATGAGCACCCTGATCGAAAGGCTAAAACATACGGGTGGCGAGGCTTTTCCCATCACAGAGCCTGTTCGGCTCCTCCCCGAACTGATTGCAAGGGAATCCATTTAGTTTTACAAGGGGGAAGTATTTAATTTTTGTTTTCATTTTATTTATTTTTTCTGATATATTTACAATGGACAAAGGTCTAACCAGGCTTTGGGAATACCAGCTAAATTGCATAATGAGAAAGTTCTGCTCCGGCAGGTAGCCCGTCACGATGAAAAAGCTTTCAAAGCTTTATTCGAGGCGTATCAGGCAAGGCTATACCATTATGTTATACATATCATCAAGTCCAGGGAAGCTGCCGAAGAGATGGTGATCGACGTCTTCCTCAAGATCTGGCAGCAAAGGGAAAGCCTGCACGAAATAGAGAGTTTCGATGCCTATCTGTTCAGGATCGCCTTTAACAAATCCGTCGATTTTCTCCGGCGGGCGGCCAGGAACCCAGAAATAAGGGACCTGATCTGGCAGGAGATCCAACTGGCCGGCGACATGCCTTCCGATGCACCGGTGCTGATCAAGGAATATGAAGGCAAGTTGAATGAGGCGATTGGCCTGTTGTCCCCGCAGCAGCAATTGGTATTCAGGTTAAGCCGCGAGAAGAACTTTTCGCATTCGGATATTGCCCAAAAATTACAGTTGTCCAAAAATACCGTCAGTAACCATATTTCCACCTCCTTACGGTTCATCCGCGCCTATCTGGCTAATTTTATGTCGCTGTGACCAGCTGCATTTCCCACTGTTAAGAAAATATTAAAAAAAGATTAAAAATCATTAGTTGTTGTCCTTCCGGAATTCGTCCCTGTAGGGAGGGGTGAAAGAAGGACCTCGATAAACTATGTCAAATGGCGCGCCCGACGATATCCGGTTGAAGTATTTGCTGGAAAAATACCTGGCCAACAGTTGTTCGCCCGAAGAACTGGACCTGTTATTGGCCAGGGTGTCGGAAAATGCCGGCAGCGATGAGTTGCGCCTGACGCTGGAGGCCTGCTGGGAGCGGATCAGGGGTGAAAAGTCTATCCCGGAAGTGGATACGGCCGCTCTTTTTCAGGCTATCCTTCAACGGGAAGGGGAGTATGGCCGGAAACGGCGGTTGAGGAGAAGAAGGCTGGCGCGCAACAGGACGGCGGCCTTATCCGCTGTTTTGGCGATCATCGTCGCCTGGGGTATTGTGCTGATGCTGCGTCCAGGTACACCCACCCCTGTCAAGCCGGTCGTTGCCGCGCACAGCCGGTTCAAGAATGATGTACAGCCGGGGGGTAACAAGGCGGTGCTGGTCCTGGCCAACGGGCAGTCCATCGTACTCGACAGCGCGAGCAACGGAATGCTGGCTACGCAGGGAGGGATGAAGGTGATCAAGCTGAGTAATGGTCAATTAGCCTATCGGTCCGGGCAGGGCGACCAGGACAGCCCTCCAGTCTACAATACGATATCTACCCCGCGGGGTGGTCAATATGAATTGGTCCTGGAGGATGGGACCCGGATCTGGCTGAACGCGGAATCCTCGATACGTTTTCCCACTGTCTTCACGGGTAAGGACCGCAGTGTGGAATTAAGCGGTGAGGCCTATTTCGAAGTGGCCCCGAAGGCATCGAACCCCTTTAAGATCTATATGCTGAACCAGCCCGGTTCCGAAAAGGGCCGGAAGGAGATCGACGTGCTGGGGACCAAGTTCAATGTGATGGCTTATGACGAGGAAAAAATGGTCAGGACCACCTTGCTGGAGGGGGCGATAGCTGTAGGAGATGAAAGCCGAAAAGATCTGATGAAGCCGGGACAGCAGGCCGAGTGGCAGCAGGCGGGGTCTGGTGTAAAGATCACCGATGATGCCGATATAGATGCGGCTGTGGCGTGGAAAAACGGTTTTTTCAGTTTCGACCGGAGTGACATCCGGACGATCATGCGCCAGCTCTCGCGCTGGTATGACCTGAAGGTGACCTATAAGGATGGCGGAACGGATAAGACGTTCTGGGGTGGGATCCAGAAGGACCTTCCTTTATCGGATGTTTTGCGGATCCTGGAAAAGAGCGGAGTTGAATTCTCCATCGATGGTAAGAACGTAATTGTAAATATGTAAGTCATTAAACTACACAAACCCCATTAAACGATTATGATTAAATAAAAAAAAAGCTTTATATTTAAAAGGATTTATTGCCATATAAAACCGCCCCGGCTGGAACCCGGGACGGATACAAGTTTGGCGAATAGATTCAATCTTGACGGACTGCTCATTTTTTTCACCAAACAATTGCAAAAGTATGTTTTTAACTGCTATTTGTGAAACTTTGCCTGCCCGGCAAGGTTTTTTGAGGAAATCCATCCTTATTGCTTTTTTGCTTATCACCCTACCTTTTTTCTCTGCGTTGCGGGTCTTTGCAGAGAATTCTTCCCAGGGCATCAGTATTTCCGGGGAGAACATCTCCCTTCAGAAAGTCTTCAAAAAGATCACCAAGATGACGGGTTATTCCGTTTTCTGTGATTATCACCTGCTGCAGCAGGCAGGTCCGGTGACGGTCAACGTGAGGAACGCCTCTTTGGAGGAAGCG
>Ga0302315_10002393_pt1 | contig 17792 bp, 16 predicted proteins | sample III_Palsa_N3_1_FD_200532 | JGI IMG/M metagenome (GOLD analysis project Ga0302315, IMG submission 200532) | Peat permafrost microbial communities from Stordalen Mire near Abisko, Sweden - III_Palsa_N3_1 | ecosystem: Environmental > Terrestrial > Soil > Palsa > Peat permafrost | place: Sweden... | reverse complement strand
TTTATGTTGATGATAGATGTTCTTTAAAAATTATCGGCAAGTTTAATTAATTTATGTGCCCGGTGGCAAACAGAATGGCCTAATCATTTTCTAATAACATCCCGTTCAGCTAAGCCGGACGGAGTCCTGATTTCTTCTAAAATTGATTTAAAAGCGCAGCGCTAACTTAAACCAGTTGTATTTTTATGCCTATTTTCGCAAAATGAATTTGCAGCTCAACAGCCTCTCTGATCTCGATACCGCCGCGCAAAAAATTCTGGATTTTGCATCCCCGCAAAAAACCTTTCTTTTTTACGGCCAGATGGGCGCAGGCAAAACCACGCTCATCAATGCATTATGCAAACAACTTGGCGTTACCGATAACACCTCAAGCCCCACTTTCGCCATTGTAAATGAATATCGTTCACCTAATGGGCGTATTTTTCACTTCGATTTTTACAGGCTGAAAAACCAGGCCGAAGCGCTGGATATCGGTTTTGAAGAATATATCGATTCGGGCAACTATTGTTTCATCGAATGGCCGGAAAAAATACCCGACCTGCTACCTGAACATTACACTCGTATACAAATAGATGTTTTAAGCGACAGTGAGCGAAATATAAGTGCAGATAAGATTTGATTTAAAATGATACAAATTTTTTTCTTAACTTCATCACCCGTAAACAACTGCCATAGATGAATTCAGGGAAATTAAGCGGGTTTTCTGACATCGCCAAACAGGCTATGATGCAACCCCAGGAGTCGATGCTGGAAGTAAAAACCAAAAAAAACAAGCTCTATATTGGCATTCCAAAAGAAGTTTCGTTCCAGGAGAACAGGATAGCGCTTACACCTTTATCGGTTGCGCTGCTCATCAATAACGGGCACGATGTAATGCTGGAGCATAATGCCGGCCAGGCCGCTAATTTTTCGGACAAGGACTATAACGACCAGGGCGCTAAGATCGTTTATGATAGCAAATCTGTTTACGAAGCCGATATCATCATCAAAATTGCCCCGCCTACATTGCAGGAAATAGAAATGATGAAGCCGGGACAGATACTAATATCGGCCCTGCAGGTCTCAACGCTAAAACCCGAATGCCTGCAGGCACTTATCAACAAAAAAGTAACGGCGTTATGCTTTGAGCATTTGCAGGACGAAGGTGGTTCATTAACCGTTGTCCGTGCAATGAGCGAGATAGTTGGGGCAACATCCATATTGATAGCGGCCGAGTATTTAAGCAATGTGTTCGACGGGAAAGGGCTGATGCTCGGAGGCATCACCGGTGTACCGCCGACAGAAATTGTAATTTTAGGGGCCGGCACCGTTGGCGAATATGCCGCGCGTACGGCCATATCGTTAGGCGCTGAAGTGAAGGTGTTCGATCCATCCATTTATAAACTACGTCGCCTACAGAATAATATCGGCAGCCGGGTATTTACCTCGGTAGTGCAGCCCATTGTGCTGGAAAAAGCGGTGACAACCTGCGATGTGGCCATTGGTGCTATGCGGGCACCCGATGGGCGCAGCCCTTGCATCATATCCGAAGCTACGGTAAGCAAAATGAAACGCGATTCGGTTATTATTGACGTAAGTATTGACCAGGGTGGATGCTTTGAAACATCGGAGATCACTAACCATACCAACCCGGTGTTTCGTAAGTATGATGTGATCCATTATTGCGTACCAAACATTGCATCGCGTGTGGCCCGTACGGCTACATATGCACTTACAAATATTTTCGCACCCATACTTGTCGACATAGGCGACCAGGGCGGCATAAAAAATGTGATCTGGCAAAATGCCGGTGTGCGCAATGCGGTTTACATTTACCAGGGGCACCTAACCAATAAGTATATTGGCGAGCGTTTCTCTATCCCTACAAAAGACCTTGATCTGCTCATTGTTTCAAACCGATAATTATGCGCCGTATTGTTTTTTTGTTTATGCTGATATTGTGTGCGGGGTTTGCCCGGGCCCAACATTATAAATATATCGACAGCAGTAAAATAAGCGGCCCGGAAAAATATTACCTGGAAGTAAATGCCGATCCCAACAAAAAGCTCGTCGAAATAAAAAAATATATCCCCGAAATACAGCTGGATATCCGTTATGCTACCACCAATAACTTCACGCACCACAAAATGTATAAACAGGCGCGGGCTTTTGCCCGGCTACCGGTAGTGTTGGCTTTAAAAGAGGTTGAAGATGAATTGAAAACAAAAGGCCTCGGCCTAAAAATTTATGATGCTTACCGGCCTTATGCCGTTACCGAACATTTTTACGAGGTTACGCCCGACACCAATTTTGTAGCCGATCCGCATTATGGCTCGAAACATAACCGTGGCTGCGCTATCGACCTGAGCCTGATTGACCTGAAAACTGGTAAGGAGCTGGATATGCCCACCGGTTTCGACAGTTTTAGCCGCCAGGCCGGGGCAAATTATGCCGATCTGCCCCAAAAAGAGATCGACAACCGGGAGTACCTGGAAAGCGTGATGCAAAAACACGGGTTCCATGTTATCAGCACAGAGTGGTGGCATTATGACTATAACGGCTGGCAGAATTATGAGTTGCTGGATGTGCCGTTTGGGGATTTGTAAAGTCTTCGTATCGCTTCAATAAACTGGGATTTTTATATTAGTTAGGAGAACCAAACTGGGTAGATAAATTCCAAAAAAACCAAAACCCATAGCCTATTAATAACACACCGCCAAAAGCGATGACAAATGCTATTGTAAAAAGCATGTATCTAATTATTTTAGTCATTTTAAAGAGATCTGACAAATTTGTTTAATATCGCTATTTAATTATCACCTAAAACGCCTAAGCAAACTGCCAACTAAAAACTGCAAACTATTTCCCCGGCACCCCAGGTTGTATATTATCCATTATATAGCTCTGCGGTATCTCGTTATCGTGGTGTTTTTTGCCATAATAACGCACGGAGCTTTCTGCATCGCCGGATGGTTTTATGGTAATGGTAAATAGCTGGTCGTAATCACCTTTGCTTAACTCATCAAATGGCGAATCGGCGCCAAACTCTGATAACAGCGGGATAATGGTCTTATAGTCTGCAATGATCAATACGTTTTTGCCGATGAAGTTTCTTTTAATGATTTCGGCGAACTTTTTAATGCTGTCGGTATAAATGCGGGGCAGTATGCGCACCTTTACCGCCAGCGGGTTGGCCGTTTGCTGCGATACTTTAGCATCCGTAGTGTAAATAGTTTCCACGCCGCTATGCTTCAGGGCTTTCACCAGGTCGTTGGCGCGTTGCAGGCCGGTATCTGACAGCACATCGCGGCCCGGTACATTTTCTGCATGGTTTACTATCCATATGGTGGTTTTTTGTGCAAAGGCACTAAAATTGCATACCAACAGTGCAAAGAGCAGCATTTTAAACTTCGGGCCAAAAAAAACTGAACTTTTCATACGGGCAACGGTTTAATATGCAATATGGTAAATAATATGCTTGTTTAGAAGTGCTTACCCTTAACAAGTGCAAATGGTTTATAGCAAAGGTGTACACAAATATAACCACCTGTTACAACATATTTAAAATATGAAGATCTTTAAAAAAGAATACCTCAAGCGCTGGTGGAAAATTATCCTTGCCACTTTTATGGGCTTTATCAATGATAATGGCTTAAAACTAAGCGCTTCGCTGGCATACTATACTATTTTTTCCATCGCTCCATTACTGGTACTGATATTGGCGCTCATCGGTCTGTTTTTGAAGGACCCATTTCACCGGAAAATGGTATACGATCAGCTGCAACAATATATGGGCAAAGATGCATCAACCCAAATGAAAAACATTATTCAAAGCCAGGCTATTTACCGCAAAAGCGGTGCGGCTGTTATCATTGGCGGTGCCATATTATTGCTGGGCGCCAGCAGTATGTTTGTAGAGATACAGGAATCGCTTAATATCATCTGGCGTGTGCGTGCCAAACCTAAAAAAGGCTGGCTGAAATTAATTCAAAACAGGTTTTTATCTTTTTCGCTGATAGCAAGCCTGGGGTTTTTGTTGCTGGTATCGCTTGTGATAAATATTTTGGTAAGTGCATTAAGCGATAAGATACATCATTTCTTTCCGGGCGTAACGGTAATTATTTTTTTAATAAACTTTGGCATTACATTTATTGTGATAGCCCTTTTGTTTGGCATCGTGTTTAAGGTATTGCCCGATGTGAAGATCACCTGGAAGGATGTGCGCTCCGGCGCAATATTTACGGCAGTGCTTTTTATACTGGGCCAGTACCTCATTGGGTTGTACATTCAGTATTTTGCCAATAGCTCAACCTACGGTGCTGCCGGTTCACTGATCGTAATATTAACCTGGATATATTATACCGCTGCTATATTATATATGGGCGCCGAGTTTACGCAGGTTTATGCCGAGGCTGTCGGCAGTAAAATTGAGCCTGCCGAATACGCAGTGCACATCAGGCAAAGCGAGGTGGAGGTTGAAGTGAAAAAACTGCCGCCACAAAATCCCGAAATAAAAGACAAACTAAAAACCGAGAATGTGGAAAAGCTGGAAGAAGGCAAGGACTAATCAAAAGAAAATAATAAACAGTATAAAAGGGGCATTTTATAGTTCCTGGGCTTATCTTGATTCCTGACTCTTAACTCTTGCTTCTAATTATTAATAATTATCGTGTATATAAGTAATAATTTTTACCATCTCATCACGTACCGTACGCGGCGATTCGGCAAAGTTATTGTTCATAAATGAAAAAGCCAGTCGTTTGCCTTTGCGTGTGATAAGGTAACCGCTCTGGTTATAATCGTACATGAGCGAACCGGTTTTGGCCCACACAAATACCTGTCCGTTGTCGGTTTTGTAAGCACTTTTTATAGTGCCGGCCACACCGCCTTGCGGCAGTTCGCTGTGGATCATATTTTCATCACGCATTTGCAAAATTTTTATCAGCAGCGCCACGATGCTCCGGGGTGTAAAGGCATTGTACCGCGAAAGCCCCGAACCGTCGACCCAGTGCGGCTCGTCGGGCAGGTCATTCAAAAAATGGGTTTTAGAATAACGGATAACCGAATCGGTGTTCAGCACATTGAATTTTACGGATGAACATACCAGCAGTAGCTGTTCAGCGATAAAATTATCGCTTGGTTGCAGCAGGTGGCGGTAAACGGTATCGGCACTGGCGTTGTAAATAGTTTTGGCCGAAGCCGTTAAAGGCATTTGGATTAGGCTTATCGGTTGTTTAAGGGTATCTTCCAATAACGCGCGGGTTATTTCAGGGCTTACTTTCCATGGTATTTGCTGCGAATAGTTTTTAGGGGCCCGTATGGACGGGCAAATAAAGGTATTGCTTAAAAAATCGCGCTTTATCTTAAAATTTGCGGGTTTGTAATTACTATCGCACCTAAAATCCTTGAGAAAATAGAATGGACTAACCTTGAAATGCCCGCTTGAATCGGTGGTGAAACTAACCAGGTTATTTTCAACAGGTAACTCGCTTATCTCGGCCTGGTAATCATCGTCATAATCATTCCATGCCCAACCATCACCAAAAAAAGCATTCTGGTAGTTTCCATATGCAAAAAAGAGTTGCTTGCCGCTACTCTTCAAAAAATTATAAGCATTAACGCCTTTTAAATCCGAATGCAAAAATGAAGGATCACCAGTACCCCAGAATATCAGCGAATCATTGTGTACCTCGTACCGTAATCCGGGAACGGAGTCGCCCAGCATGCGCAGGCAGGTGTACCAGGTAAAAAGTTTTGTGTTTGATGCCGGGGTGAAATATTTGTCGTCATTCACCTCATAGATCATTTTATTATTATCGAGATCGTACAGCGCAAATCCTGTAAAATGATCGTTCAATATTTTTGAGTGTTTAAACAGCTTTTTTATTTTATGCTTCCTTATGTTGCCGGCATCAACCTTATTCATCCAAAGCAGGCAAAAAAGCGTAAATATTATATAGTAAAATGTTTTTCTGGTTGTAACTATCATTATATTGCTTCCGTCAAATTGTGTAAATTTAATCACTAATTATAATCCTGACCGTCCAAATATATTCCATAGGATGAGATCGCTGCGCATAATATGCATTATTTGTTTGCTGTGCTGTTCTTTTTTAACAGCACACGGGCAGTCTTTCGACCTGGTGAAGAACAGGAAGCATATAGTGCTCCCTTTCCGCATCGTGCGCAATATGGTTGTTATTAAATTAAAAATAAACGACAAGGGGCCTTTTAATTTTATTTTGGATACAGGCGTAGGTATGATGATTATTACCGATCCTACGCTGGTAGATTCTATCAACCTTGTTTCAAAACGTATTATTAAAATACCCGGACTGGGTGAGGGTGATGATGCGGAAGCCTATATCACCTCATTTCTGAATATTGATATACCCGGGCTTGTAAGCAATAACGTTAGCGCCGCCATATTAAAAAAAGACCATTTTAATCTTTCAAACTATGCCGGCATGGCCATACACGGCTTATTGGGGTATGAATTTTTTTCCAGTCTTGCTGTAAAAATCAATTTCAGCGACAGTACATTAAGCATTTGCCGCCCAAAAGACCTCCACAGGTTTGGCAACGCTAACAAAATACCTATTTCTATTGAAGACCGTAAGCCCTACCTGCATGCAAAAGTAACCTATCCAAACAATAAAGTACAGGATTGTAAACTGGTGATTGATATAGGCGCCGGGCACCCGGTTTCTATTGAAAGTATGGTCCAAAAAAACGGCCTTCCTGCAAAATATATACCCGCTAACCTGGGCATTGGTTTAAACGGGCCCATAAACGGCTATATAAGCCGTATCAACAGTATACAGATAGGAAAATTCACCATAGATAATGTGCTGGCATCTTTTCCTGATGAAAAGGAAAAGATTGTGTCGTCTGTCCCCCGCGATGGCAACCTGGGCATTGGCATATTAAAAAGGTTTGATGTGATATTTGATTACGCCGACAGTGTAATGTATTTGAAACCGGGCTTTTTGCGCGACGAGCCATTTGAGCACGACATGAGTGGCCTGGAATATTATTCAACAGGTACCGACTATCAGCACGTAGTGATCAGCCGGGTTGAACCGGGCTCGGCAGGAGATGTAATAGGATTGGAACGGGGCGATGAAATCATATCCATAAACTTTAAACCGGTAGCAAAAATGAGCCTTGAGGAGATAGATGCCTTATTTAAGTCGAGAGATAACCGCAGTATTTTGCTGGAAGTTTTTCACGATAACCGGTACGACAACGTAATACTAACCCTGAAGCGGCGGATTTGACCTTGATATGTGAAAAACTATTTGAGCTGGCTGATGTTCTCAAAAAAAGCGGTTTGCAGATCGAGCAGCGACTTTACATTGATTGTTTCGCCATACATATCAAAACATAAAAACTGCGAACGGTCCACATCATTGTTCTTTGCTTTTTCAATAAAGTTGAAAGTTTCAAAAAAGTAGTGATTAGTAGTCACATTACGTTTTTTGTCGGTTTGGGATGTGTTCAGGCTGAAGCCGATGCTATCCATCCAGCGATGCACTTTTGCATGCAGATTAGATCGAATGTTTTTCATATAGGTTAATGTTAATTTAAAAATAAACGAAATATTTTAATGAAATGTTTCAATGTCAACGAAAAAGTTACAAACACATGTTCATTAACATGGTGGATATCAGCAAATTATTATTAACTTATAATTAAAAACGCTTTGAAATTTATTTGTAACCAATTATTTTACGTTTGCGTACAACAGCAAACAGTTTGAAAATTACCATGATGAAACTTAAACTCTCGCTTTTAACAGTACTGATTTGCGCGATTACGATAATAAGTGCGTGCAGAAAAGATAAAACGCCTGGCCCGGCCGGTGCAAACGGCTCAACTGGTGCAACTGGCGCAACCGGAGCAACAGGCGATACCGGCCCGCAGGGCGTTACCGGGGCAACAGGCCCTTCGGGTGGCCCAACCGGGGCTACTGGTGCTACAGGCGCTACAGGAACCGGAACAACCGGAGCCACTGGTGCTACGGGCGCTACAGGCGCTACAGGAAGTAACGGAACGGGTGGTGCAACTGGCGCTACAGGTGCAACTGGCGCAACGGGTACTTCTGGCCCGGGTGCGGCAAGCTATCTGCTTACAAACCAAACCATATTGCTTACCGGCACAGCACTAAATGTACCTGCTATAACTGCCGATATTGTTAATGAAGGTGCTGTACTGGTGTACATCAGACCTACCGGTAGCACGGGCGCATATTATGCATTGCCTTATACCGTATCAGGCGCCGACATCACATTGCAGGATATTCGTATAGGCTATGTTGATATTGCCGCAAGCCAAACCGAAACAGGCCTTGATTTCAGGATAGTGGTTATTCCGGGCACTTCGTTAACTACCCTGGCGGTTGTCCATCCGAATGTTGATTTCAACAACTTTGCCCAGGTATCGAGCTTGTTCCGTTTGGGCAGCAGGTGATAACTTACTGTCAAGTTCTATATAAAAGCCGGAAACTTTCCGGCTTTTTTTATTTTTGGTAACAATAATATTATAAATATGTAACAATGATATGATTATTAACTGATTAACATTAATAAATGCAACCTTTGCCCCTGATTATTGTATTTATATAAAAATACGCCAAAAAAACTTATGAAATCGTTTTTAATCACTTTATCATTAATAATATCATCTGTAATATATAGCTACGCGCAAAGCGGGCGCGATGTAACAGGCCTCATTATGGATACTACCAAAACCACCATACCAGGTGCTACGGTTATCCTTACCTCCGAAATAAAAGCCGACAGTACAGCCCTGGCTGCCGATGTTAACGGCAAGTTTGCCTTTCAGAATATAAAAGGGACTAAAATAGCCATCGCGGTAGCATCGGTAGGTTACCAGGCAATCCGTAAACATTTTACATTAGCCAATGACGGGCAAAACGCCTCTGTTGGGGTTATTATTTTGCATGTTGAATCTAATATGCTCAAAACGGTTACTATACGCGATGTTAATGCGATTAGATTTACAGAAGATACCACCGAATACAAGGCAAGCGCCTATCCCGTTCGCGCTAATGCCCCGGTTGAAGATGTGATCAAAAAACTGCCGGGTGTTGATGTGGATATCAACGGTAACATTACCACACAAGGCAAACAGGTTACAAAAGTACGCATCAACGGTAAAGACTTTATGGGCGGCGACGTTCAGTCCATTACTAAGAACCTTCCGGCCGATGTGGTAGAAAACATACAAATGATAGATGATTACGGCGACCAGGCAAACCTTACCGGCGTAAAAACCGGCGACCCCGACAAGATCATGAACATTACCATAAGGAAGGACAGAAATTATGGCTATACCTTACAAGCAACCGGCGGTGATGGTGAAGACGCGTTGCCGGCAAGCAATGGGGCCGACGCGAACAGGTACCTGGGAACATTGAACAGCTTTATTTTTAACGGCGACCAGCAAATAGCCGTATTGGGAAGCTTGAACAATACCAATGTTAATACTTTCTCCTACGGATCTACCGGTGGCGGTGGTGGTGGTGGCGGCAACGGCGGTGCTGGTTTTGGTGGCGGCGGTGGCCGCGGCAATGCATCCAGGTCGCAGGCCAGTTCCGGTTCATTAATTACGCCAACCAACGGTATAACGGACGCACACTCTATCGGCGCCAATTTTCGCGACCAGTGGGGCAAACATCTTACTGTGTATGGCAGCTATAGTTTTACGGATAACGATTTGTACACTGCAAGCACAACACAACAACAAAACTACTCAAGTACCACAAATGACCAGCAGAGTACCGAGCATGACGCCAACATCAACGATCGGTTTACCTGGAATATGGAATGGACACCTGATACCAGCAATTACCTGAAGGTTACACCCACATTCAGCTATGCAAGTACCGTTACGCATGAAAACGAGATCGACTCTATATATTCTTCATCAAATAAAGCGCAGTTGGCAAGCCTGCTTAGCCAGGACAATTATGCAACATCATCCTCCCCAAGCTTTGGATTTACGGCTTTGTATAATCACAAATTTCGTGACAGGCATAACTTTAGCGCGACTGTAACAGCCAGCTCCACTACAAGCAATTCATATTCAAACCCTTTAAGTAATTATATAGTAGGAGCGCCTTTAAGCGCAGCCGATCAGATGATCACTACTTACAGCCGCACCAACAGTATAGGTACCACATTGTCGTATCTTACACCTTTAAGCCACAACGCGTTCCTTGAGTTTAACTATGCCTTAAATTATTCTGTAACGGATAACAATAAAGTAACCGACACCAGCACCAGTGTACCTCCAATGGCTTATTTTAGTTCGGACAGCGCACTGACTAATTACTATAATTTTACTTTTGTAACGAATCGCCTCGGGTTTAACTACCGCGTAGTGCATGCGAAATACAATTATTTACTGGGCCTCGGTGTACAGTCATCCGATTTAAATGGTTCATCGCTCACAACCGGTAATCAAACGCATGTGACTACTTACGATATCATCCCATCAGCACGTTTCGTGTACAATTTTTCACGCAGCCATAACTTAATATTTTACTATAACGGATCAAATGCGGCACCCAGCTTTTCGCAGTTACAGCCCGTTATAGATAAATCGAACCCACTGTACCCGGTTGAAGGTAATGCCGATCTTAAGCCGCAGTTTACTAATAATGTATTGCTGCGTTACAATTCATTTGACTTTGCTTCAGGCAATGCTTTATTTACCAATATCGGCTATCAGCAGATAAGCAATTACATCACCACAAATTCTGTTACCTTTAAAAACCAACCTAAAGGTGCTCCATTTGCGAGCAACTCGGTACTTACACAATATTTGAATGTGCCTGGCAACGGTTATAGCGATCTCACAGGTGGGTTCGTTTATTCAAAACCCTGGGATGCGCGCAAATTTACACTTTCATTAACCGGGCAAGTAGCATATACCAATACGGTAGACTACCTTACAACTGTTAATGGCACCGATTCTGTTGCACTGCGCAACAGTTCAAAAAACCTGCAGCTTACACCAGGCCTTAAATTCCGCGTTGATATACAGGACCATGTAGACGTGCAATTGTGGACACAATATGCGATTAACCATACTTCCAATACCGTACCGGATTCGCTTATTTCAGATAACACCCGTACGTGGAGCATCTTCTTCAATGGTAAAAATTATTTTGGCAACTGGACATTCAGCTACGATTACGAGAAGTACATTTATTACGGTTATTCACAGAGCCTGAGTGTTACCAATCCGAATATACTGAACCTGTACCTTGAGCGCCGTTTCCTGAAAAATAACGCGGCGACCATCCGTTTTGCTGTTTACGACTTATTTAATCAGAATACCGGCTTTTCAACCACATCAACACCAAGTTCTTTTACCGAAACGCATGTTAACAGGCTGGCAAGGTATTACCTGGCAACGCTTACTATACGGCTTCAAAAATTCGCCGGAAAAGCGCCTGCACAGCAGGAACCGGGTTTCAGGAGAAATCGTGATGGTGGGCCCGGCGGCGGTGGCTTCCCTGGCCCTGGCGGCGGTGGCGGCGGCCCGGGTGGTGGCGGTGGCCCAGATTGATAATAATGGTAAAAATATTTACCTATAATGTAAGCCGGATGAATCCGGCTTTTTTGTTTTATGTATTTTGAGGTAAGCAAGTTAGCGTATTGCTTAACGCACTATCTGTTCGATCCCGGTTATTGTTCATTTGAGCAGGCTAATACGGGGACTGATACATCTTAATTCGATAACAAGTTGACTGTGCCCGGAGGTGGGCCACGCTTTGCACTTACAGCATTACTTGTTTATTCTGCCAACCTCATCTGATAAAGCACAGCTTTATAATTTAGAAATGGCTTTTATCGGCCTGCTAAATAAAAAGTCCCGCCCGTTTAGTTAACGGGCGGGACTTTGATAAAAGCTATATATATTATTAACGCTTTTCTTCTTTCGGATGCTGTGCAGGGCGTGGCTTTGGCGCACTGCGCTGTACATGCTGGGTATGCGTTTGTGTAGTATGTGTTTGTGTATGCTGCTGGCTGGCTTGTGCAGGCCTTTGTGCAGCAGGCTTATTAGCATCTGACTGTGCGGCAGGCCTTTTCGCCTCTGGCTTGTTTGCCTCTGGCCTGTTTGCTTCCGGCTGTCCTGCAGGTTTATTTGCATTATCATTATGCTGTATGGCTGGCTTGGCTGCCGCGTTGTTGTTTGTACGCGGCGCCCTGCTGCCCTGTGCATTAAAATGACTGCCGCCTACCTTGTTCATAGCAACATTAGCCGGATGGCCGCCGTTGGATTTGGAGAAAGCGCTTTTATCCTGGTGCGCGGTTTGTATATGTTGTTGCTGTGCACCGGTTGGGGCTACGTGGTGTTCCTTCATAGCGGCAAGCTCTTCGGGGCGTGGCTGTGCCTGTACGCCGCCAGGGCCGTTAAAGCTATTATGGCTAACGTTGTTATTTACAATGACTGTTTTGTCTATATATGTGTTATGGATCACGGTAGTATTGACATTAACAACAGCGGTATTGTAACGGAAATGACCGCCTGACCAGTTCCCGCCGACAAAACCTACGCCACCATAACCACCGCCGTAATTAATACCGCCATAAAAACCAATGTGTGGCCCCCAATAACCGGTGTGGAAACCATAAGCGCCATTAACATAACCCCAATAAGCTGGTGTCCACAAATAACCTGGTTGTGGTGCGGCTACCCAAACGCCGGGTACCCAATAGTAATCGGCAGCATCCGGGTCCCAGGCCCAGTAACCGGGGGTCCATATATAATCTGGTTGCGGGCATACAGGTTGTACATAAACCGGTAACGCTGGTGGCGCTATATTCGCCGATATGCTGATGCCGATACTGATCTGAGCATATAGTTTTGGCGCAGCAAGCAAAAACGCTGCTGCTACAAAAACCATCTTCAATAATTTTTTCATAACTGTTTTTTTAAGTATTGTTTTACTAATACAGACAGACTGTACTTAAGTTTGAAAGTTTAGATTAGATTTTCATTAGAATAGTATTATTAAAATATTACTCCATAAAAAAGGCCTCTTTTGTAACTAAAAGAGGCCTTTTCCGCATATATTTTACTTATAATTAAATTAGTTTCGCCTATTAAATAAGACCGAAGCATAGTATAACAAGGTGGCGAGTGCACTCAGGGCAGCAACCACGTAAGTCATGGCGGCCCACCATAAAGCATCTTTTGCCTCATCATGTTCCTGCCGGGTTTGCATAATGGTGTAATTGTTATTAAGCCAGGCCAAAGCCCTGCGGCTGGCATCAAACTCAACCGGCAGCGTAATAAAACTGAACAGTGTTACCAATGCCAAAGCTGCTACACCGATAGCCAGCACAAATGGGTTGTGCGTAAAGAACAACAGCATTACACCAATAAACAGCGTCCATTGCGTTAACGCAGATGCTACGTTGATAACGGGTACTATCGCCGTACGCAAACTAAGCCAGGCGTACGCTTTTGCATGCTGAACGGCATGACCGCATTCGTGCGCAGCAACTGCGGCGGCGGCAACGCTCCGGCTAAAATAAACATCCGGACTAAGGTTTACCGTTTTTGTTTCGGGGTTGTAATGGTCGGTGAGCTGGCCTTCTACCGATACCACCTGCACATCATAAATGCCGTTATCGCGCAGCATCCTCTCGGCAACATCCTGACCCGAAAGGCCTGAGCTTATTGGAATTTCGGCATACGTTTTAAATTTGCTCTTAAACCGCCATTGTACAATAAAGCTCACTATGGCAACCGCTATCATTAGCAGCCATGCCGAACCCATATTTATAATATATCCTGTTATAAATGATAAATGATCCATGTTAAAATATTTATGGATATGGTATTTCAAAAAGCATTCCGTTTTGTATTCATCGCAGCCAAGTTGCCCGACAACAACGTTGCACTTGGCTTATATTTTATAGATTTGGGCGTGGAACCATCATTTTCATACTGGGAGCGCACCGCGTTTATTGATAATGCCGATGTAATTATCATTGGCAGCGGTTTGGTTGGCCTCAGCGCGGCCCTTCATCTCAAAACAAAAGAACCAACGCTGAAGGTTTTGGTGCTCGAAAGAGGCTTTTTACCCACCGGCGCCAGCACAAAAAACGCAGGATTTGCCTGTTTCGGCACCGTATCGGAGCAATTGGCAGGTTTGGAGAGGTCGACAGAAGATGAAGTTGCCCGGCTGATTAATTATAAATGGCGTGGACTGCAAAGATTAAGGCAAAACCTGGGCGATAGCAATATCGATTATTACCAGCATGGCGGTTATGAATTGTTTTTGCATGATGAAACAGCACAGGCCGCCGAAAGCATCGATAAAATCCCATACCTGAATAAATTACTACAACAAGCTATTGGTGAACCTGACATTTATGCAGTAGCCGATGATAAAATTGTCACTTTTGGCTTTGATGGGGTGAAGCACATGATCTATAATCCTTTTGAAGGGCAGATAGATACCGGCAAAATGATGAGTGCCCTGCTGCAAAAGGTGAGCAGCCTGGGTGTGGCGGTTTTAAATTGCTGCGGGGTAGAGAAGATTGAACCCATAACCGATCATATCCAACTCAAAACCTCGCAAGGAAATTTTAAAACCCGCAAAGTAATATTAGCCACCAATGCCTTTGCCAATCAGTTGTTCCCTGATCTGAAAGTAACGCCCGGCCGCGGACAGGTGCTGGTTACCAAACCCATCCCCGGTTTAAAACTGAAAGGCACTTATCATTTTAATGAAGGCTATTATTATTTCAGGAACATAAACGGCAGGGTACTGTTTGGTGGTGGCCGAAACCTCGATTTTGAGGCCGAAGCTACCTGGGAGTTCGGCCATACCGAAAAGGTAAAGCAACAACTCATTAGCTATTTAAACGAAATGATCCTGCCGGGCCAGAATGCCGAAATTGATTACTGGTGGAGCGGCATCATGGGTTTTGGCGAAGACCTAAGCCCAATAGTAAAGCAAATTGATCCGAACGTATTCTGTGCCGTCCGCTGCAATGGCATGGGTGTGGCAATGGGCAGCTTGGTTGGCGAGGAAGTTGCTGAACTATCGTTAAATCAGCTATGATTATTTTTCTTTCAGATCGTCGGGCGCAAAATCAAAATCGTAAAAGTTGTTGGTGGTAACCGCGCCATCAATTTTGCGGGTGTCGAAGCCAACCACATAGCCATCAAAACGGGTAGTATCTTTTATTGCTTTTTTAACTTCTATGGCCAGTTGCTTCGCCAGGGCCTTCATTTGACTGGTATCCGTTGGTATGTTTTGCCCGTTTACAAACTGAATGGTGAGCGTAGCATGTTTACCGCTTGTTCCCGAGGTTTTTTTACCGGTGAGGTTAATGGCTTCGAAATGATATCTGCTATTAATGCTATCGGAAATACTCTTCGCCTTATCGTTCAAGTCAGGCATGTAGCTTTGGCTATAGTTGCAGCCGAAAAGACACAGCAAAGCTGCAATTGCTGAGAGTATAAAAATGGAACTTTTTAAAGTTTTCATTGTAAAGGTTTAATCGTTATAAATATAAAAATAAATTGTAATAGGATATATTAGCAGCCCGATTATCTATTACACAAAACTCATGGAAAACAAGGAAATCAAACGCTGCGTATGGCCGGGCACCGACCCGCTTTACATCAAATACCACGACGAAGAATGGGGCAAAACCACGCACGACGATAAAAAGCTTTTCGAGTTCCTGGTGCTGGAATCGGCACAAGCCGGTTTAAGCTGGATAACTATTTTGCGCCGCCGCGAAAACTACCGCGAGGCTTTTGCTGACTTTGACGTGGAGAAAGTCGCTGCCTTTGACGACAACGATGTTCAGCGTTTACTCAATGATGCAGGCATCATCCGCAACCGCCTGAAAATATCGTCCGCCATTAAAAACGCTAAACTTTTTATCGAGGCACAAAAAGAATTCGGCACGTTCGACAAATACCTGTACAGCTTTATGCCGGATGGGAAACCGTCCATCAATACTTCGGGTAATGTGCCGATAAGTACGCCAATTTCTGATGCCATTAGCAAAGACATGAAAAACCGGGGTTTTACTTTCTTCGGCACAACTATTTGCTACGCCTACATGCAGGCCACAGGTATGGTAAACGATCATTTGCCTGACTGCTCATTTAAATAATAAGACACTAATTATTCGAATTTGTACGAATTTCACGAATGCCAGTTTGACTGTGCCTTTAAATTTGCTTTGATTTGTATGTTGTAGATGGCACAATTCGTGTAATTCGTCTACATTCGTGTAATTCGTAATCAATATGAAAAAGTTATTTCTTCTGGATGGTATGGCGCTTATTTACCGGGCGCATTTTGCTTTGAGTAAAACGCCGAGGTTTACCTCGGGTGGGTTAAATACGTCTGCCGTAATGGGCTTTACCAACACGCTGTTGGATGTGTTAAAAAAGGAAAAACCCACCCACATGGCCGTGGTTTTTGATACCGAAGCGCCAACCGAACGCCATATAGAATATGAGGCCTACAAAGCGCACCGTGAGACCATGCCGGAAGATCTTTCAAAGGCCCTTCCTTATATATTCAACGTTATACTGGGCTTTAATATTCCGCTGATCACCTCGGATGGTTACGAAGCCGACGACATCATCGGTACCTTAGCCAAAAAAGCCGAGGTTAAAGGCTATGAGGTATATTGCATGACGCCTGACAAGGATTTCGCACAGCTGGTATCGGAAAATATAAAAATATACAAGCCTGCCCGTATGGGTAACGAAATGGAGATTTTGGGCGTGAAGGAAGTTTGCGCTAAATGGGAAATTGAGCATGTGGAGCAGGTAATTGACATTCTCGGCCTTTGGGGCGATGCGGCAGACGGAATACCCGGAATACCCGGTATAGGCGAAAAGACAGCTAAGCTGCTCATTAAGCAATATGGCTCCATGGAAAATATCTTCGCCCATAGCCATGAACTGAAGGGTAAGCAGCGCGAAAATATAGAGCAGTTTAAGGAGCAAGGCCTCATGTCAAAAAGGTTAGCTACCATTAACCTGAATGTTCCTGTTGAACTGGACGAGGCCGGGCTGGAAATGTGCGCCCCAAGTAAAGACCTGCTCGAGCCGCTTTTTGCCGAACTGGAATTCCGCACTTTGGGCAGGCGCGTGTTTGGCGACGATTTCAGCATTACGGAAATGAAGTCAGTTGGCATTCAAACCGATCTTTTCGGTGACCCGGTTGCAACGGGCCGCACCACCATGACGGTCGATATTGCCGATATTGCCGAACCTGAAATACAGATTGCCGCAAAAAATATCGATAATGTTCCGCACCAATATCATTTAGCTGATACGGTTGAAACGCGTGCTGAACTCATCGATATTCTCAAACAGCAAAAAAGCTTTTGCTTCGATACGGAAACTACCGGCACTGACGCCAATTTTTGCGAATTAGTAGGCCTTTCGTTCTCCATAAAACCGAACGAGGGCTGGTATGTGCCCATCCCGGCAGATCAGGCCGAAGCGCAAAGCATTGTAGATGAATTTAAGGGAGTAATGGAGGATGCTTCGATAGGCAAAATAGGCCAGAACCTAAAATTCGACATATTGATGTTTAAGTGGTACAACGTACAGGTAAAAGGCGACCTGTTTGATACCATGATGGCGCACTATATCCTCGACCCTGATACGCGCCACGGCATGGATGTGCTGTCGGAGAATTATTTGGGCTATAAACCTGTTTCCATCACAGCGCTCATCGGCCCCAAAGGCAAAAACCAGGGCAATATGCGCGATGTGGAAAT
>Ga0302315_10002392_pt1 | contig 17804 bp, 8 predicted proteins | sample III_Palsa_N3_1_FD_200532 | JGI IMG/M metagenome (GOLD analysis project Ga0302315, IMG submission 200532) | Peat permafrost microbial communities from Stordalen Mire near Abisko, Sweden - III_Palsa_N3_1 | ecosystem: Environmental > Terrestrial > Soil > Palsa > Peat permafrost | place: Sweden... | reverse complement strand
TGGCGCGCCGCATGCACTATTGGATCTACCTGCCCCGAAGCGCTGCCGCGTCGGCATTGCCGCTACCCATGGTAGTGATGCTGCATGGTTGCGAGCAAACAGTGAGCCAATTCGCCCAGGGCACCAGAATGAATAAGCTGGCGGAGGAACGAGGCTTCGCGGTCCTCTATCCTCAGCAATCCTTGCGCGGGAACACCAAGCGCTGTTGGCCCTGGTATGACCGAATCACCCAGCAAGGCGGAGGAGATGTGCAATTGATCGTCACCGTCATCGACACGGTGATTGCAAAATACCCGATTGATACCACGCGAATATATATCGCAGGAATGTCAGCAGGCGCCGCAATGGCACACATCCTGGCATTAACGCGCACTGAGCGCTTTGCCGCAGTAGGGCTTCATTCCGGACCGGTGTTTGGAGGCGCGCGCAGTTCCATGAGCGCCTATGCAGTCATGCAGGGAGGTTCGGTCAAAGCGGCGAACAATGCGATGATCGGATCATCGCTCCAATTTCGAAATATTCCTGCGATCCTGATTCATGGCGATGCAGATAGAATAGTTCGGCCGGTTAACCAGATGCAACTTGCGCAGCAGTTCAAAATATTAAACCACCTTAGCGAAAAAAATTCTATTCCTGAAGTAGTAAAAAACGCGAATCGCGGGGATGCAAAGAACGCGCCTCATTTGTACAGGTTGCGTGATTATGTTGTGAAAAAAAAGCTCTTGCTCAGAATTTGTCGGGTGGAGGGCTTGGGGCATGCCTGGAGCGGAGGGAACTGCACTCTGCCGTACAACGACTGCGCCGGCCCTGATGCCAGCAAAATGATGTGGGATTTCTTTGAGCGCAAATAAGGCCGTGCTTCCATGCATTAAAAAATATGCCTGTGATCTATGCGCCTATCGCACAGATAAGGGATCGTCAAGCAACGGTTTGCCCAGCCACACCCCGGCCCATGCAGCTACAATGCGAGATCAAGTTCAGATTAAGCGGTGGATACTGGGAGAAATTATGAGTAATTTTTCGCGTTTCAGCTTTACGTGGCTCTGGGGGAGCCTGCTGATGGTCTTGACTACGTCGGTCTATGGGCAGACGACATCTTTCGAGAAGCACGGGAACGTTGGTTTCAAGTCATGCAACGCGTGGTGTGCAGATCCCGCGATCGCCCCTGGCGTAGGTGCCTGCCTGTCCGCGACGCGCAACAGCGACCACCAGAGCGTAGTCTGCAACGCCGTGCTGAGGCAACCTATGCATCATACCAACGGGGAAGGGGGACATGGGCCGGCGGTTTTTGAAAAACTCGTATGCACCTGCGTCGCGCAGTCGCCCTTCACCAAGCATGGCGACAATGGCACAGTGTCGTGCGATGCGTTCTGTTTCGGGTCTCAGTGGGCGGGAGGGACAGGAGCGTGCAGCAGCGCGACTCGGATGGACAACAACCAGAACATCGCGTGTTCGACGGTGCCAGGCCTGCTCCCGGCAGCAAAGGAGTTGACATGCAGCTGCGTAGCACCGCTGCCGCCCCCTTCACACCCTCCGCCAGCGCCGGTGTATTACGTGCCCACAATGTCTATCATCAGTCTCAACCACCAGAGCGGGAACTCATGTCCGCAGACAGGTTCGATGGCTCCTGGGCGCAACTTTGACCCACTCACGGTGGCTCTTGTCGCCGACAAATCGGACGCCGAGAACGTCAATACTGGAGAGGTTGTGCCAATTTGGACGGGGGTTCCAGGCAGAACAATTCAGTTCTCAACCGTCGCCTCGGGAGGCGCCTCTGGAGGGCGGTCCGCGTCCTGTTACTTCCTCAATGCGAGGGTCACCGATCCTTGTGCGAATCCCAATACCGGCCGGGCGACGACCATTACCGTCGTGTCCGGCGCCGACGGGCAAGCGTCGGTTCCAGGTGTTTGGTTCGAGAACGCTGAGCCTGCTGGCTCGGGCCTCCCAACCATCGCCAAGTGCCAAGTCACTGCCACTGTCACCGATATTCAACCCAACGAGACGCCGTGTGGCGACTGCAGTTCGGCAACCTTCAATCTGACCTTGAATCCTGTACCGTAAGATCTGTACTCCTGATTGACCGTGCAGCTTGGGCAAATAACCAGGATCAAGGGCGGCTTCGCCCATTGCGCCAAATTGTCCAGCACAATAGACATATTTCATATTGTCAAAAATCTTATTATGATGACAACAGTGGAGAGCATGAGCCGTTCTGGATGGTTGACATATTGCAACAAGTTGACCGTGATGCCAGACATAGAATTGGATATTACGACTACTCAACGAGGTGTGTTTGAACTCGGGAAAACTGAGGATCCGCTTGCACTTGCGATTTTACGTATGGCGAGTCCACAGCACTAGGGCCGTGCGCAAAAGGGAATGGATGTTTGAGCGGTGGTGGAACGATAATGAAAATGTATACAGTGATTCAATGGGGATGATGCCAAGAAGGTAAAATGTAATGTAATGGTTAAAAGTGCGTGAAAATTGTCTTCTTCCTGGCAATATACGATTTGACATAATATAAATTATGCGAAGGGGCGGTAGTTTACCAAGTGTTGCGCATTTTTGCCTAAGTACCACAACAGGCATTAAATAAATGGTATCTTTTCGTGTTGCTTGCTTCTCCCAACCGAGAAATGATCATTCAACTTGCCAGCCCCGCAATCCCGCCGAGCCTTTCAGGTCCAGTCCTGCTCGACGACCACGGCTTGCCGCGATATTGGGCGGCTGTTTGGTCGGCGGCTGTGGCCGGAGATTTGGCGCACTCGACCCATCTCAAGAAGCTTCGATACATCGATAATCTGTATAGACATGGCGATGAGCTACAAGGACATGGCGCGCTGGATGATGCCCTTGGCACATTAAGTGACGGCGCCTTGGCTGAAGTCCTTGAGTCATGGTTTATCTCGATACGCAATCAGCCTGACACATCCGAAGCCGATGAGACCCGTTGGCAAGCCGGACTTGGCTTCGTTACTTCAGTCGTATCTTGGATAGCGAAAAGCAACACTGGTAAGAAGCTACGGCATATCGAAAGTCGCCTACACCAGTTATCGGTTCTCTATAGCCAATTCCATGTAAGGAAGCGAAATGCACCAGAAACCATCCGATCGCTTCCAGCTTCGACTGTCGAGGCGCTATACCAGATCCTGGACCCAGAATCTGAACAGAATCCATTCCCGAGAATTCAAACGCGTTGGCGGATTTACGTGGCGTTCATACTGATGCTCCACCAGGGATTGAGACGCGGCGAAGTTTTGCTTTTGCCGGTTGATGCGATCAAGAGCGCATTCGACCAAAAATTGGATCGAGATAGATCGTGGATCAACATCCGCGAAAACGACTATGAGGATTCCGCCACCGATCCTCGTTATTCCAGGCCGAGCATCAAGACAAAGGATTCGATCCGCCAAATTCCTATTAGCGAAACAACGACACGAATCGTTGAGTCCTATGCCCAAAATTACCGAGGTAGACCTCAGCACTCTTATTTACTTAATTCTAAGTCAAGTAAGCCATTATCAACCGAGGCGCTGACGAAAGCATTCGCCATAATGTCCAGGCGGTTACCTAGTAACGTGATCAAGGAACTCGAAGAGCGAACAGGAAAAATGACCGTAACTCCGCACGATCTGCGTCATACATGTGCAGTGGTTCGCCTTCACCAATTGCTCCAGCAAGGCGACTCGATGGACGAGGCGCTTCAAAAGATGCGCACATTCTTCGGCTGGTCTCGACAGTCAACCATGCCGTCTCGCTACGCACGCGCCGTATTCGAGGATCGGCTTGCGAGCGTTTGGAACAACGCATTCGATGATCGCGTCGCATTGCTGCGTGCGCTTCCTAAGGGGCATTAATGGTCAAATGCGAAGTTATAACGTCACAAGGATCGGATTCAGATGACGATGCACTACTTCGACTCTGCGAGAGTTTGCAGCCATTGCCATCTGTTCTACGCTACTACGATGAGTTTGACGACGCTACCAGGGCAATTCGTAATCCGTCGGACGAAAGCGTGTTCGAACTGTTCTTCCATGGTCGGAGCTTAAAAATAGACTTTGGCCGGCGTAGCCGCGAGTGTGGGCTGATATTCAAGCACGTTCTGATGCTAATGTTAAAACAAGATCTTAGCGTCACTACTATTGCCAGCTATTTCTCCAAATTCCATCAATTGACGGACAAGGATATTGCCGCTCTTGCTCGGACGAGTCCGATTGGTATTGGGCTGCTGTGGGCAGAATTGCGAACGCACGAGATGAGTGCAGGCGGGTATTTGCTCGCTAAGCACATGCTGCATCTATTGTGCACTTACCGCTGGAATGGCTGGTCGCAAGATTACCGAACTTACTTGAGTACCACCCTGCCCTTGCCGGCAGTCGACAAATATGCTGCTGTACGCTCCGGAGATGTGTTTCTGTCCGCAGACGAGGAGGCCACAATTGTGCGCCATCTTGACGAAATTGTTGTTGCAATTAAACGAGACGAGCCAATGCTTCATACCATGGTGGCAGATGCTGGCATGTTGCTGTGCGCGTACCAATTTGCCATGCGTCCGGTTCAGATTGGCATGTTGGACGTGCGCCACGTGAGGATTTGGAAAGACGAAATCGCTGAGGAGCCGACCGTGCACCTCACTTTCCACATGGCGAAGCAGCGCGGGGCAAAGCAACGAATTCCCTTGACTAGACGCGTGAAACGCGAGTGGACCCCAATTTTCACTTACCTAAAAGCGAGCTTGCATGCTGCCAACATCGATGGCGCGCCGAAGTTTTTCCAAGTAGCGTCAGCGAATGAAGTAAGTGTTCGAATTTCGGCGTTAGTTCGGGGCTTGATCGGTTCGGAAGAACTCGGCACTGCTACAGATCTTAGACACACGGCTGCCCAGCGCCTGGTGGATTCCGGCGCCAGTCATGAAGAGCTTGCAGAATTCATGGGACATGCGCAAACGAATACTGGATTAGTGTATTACGCAACGTCGGCCTCCCACGCTGAACGTGTTAACCGGGCATTGGGGGCCTCAGAGGTCTATCGGCGTGTCGCGAAAATCGCCCACGACCGTTTCATTTCGCCTGACGAACTATCGACGCTCAAGGAAGAGCAACAGATCGCGGCTGTCCCACATGGTATACCCATCTCTGGCATTGGTGGATGCCAATCTGGGCAACCGCACTGTCCATATAGTCCAGTTGCGTCGTGCTACGGATGTCGTAAGTTTATGCCGGTTGCCGACAAAGCGCTGCATGGGAAAGTGCTGAGCGACATGAGGGAAATTGTATTATTTTTTGAACAGAGTTCCCGAGGTGATGTGAAATCGCCGACCTACTTGCAGCTTCAGCGCACCATCGGCGAAATTCAAACCGTGATTGCTGAGCTTGAGGCTCCCGAACATGAATAATCATTATATTTCCTTCGTGGAGCTTGGCAAGTCGATTGCCAGCGCTAAAGGATTGGACTGGAGCTTTGCGATTGACAGCGAAGGTCATGCTGCTGATGGAATCGGTTGGAACCTGACTTCGTGCGTCGGCGATGTTCCTCCCCCTGCCTATTTTCTGCGTGATCTTGGATTTGACCCGAAAACGCTGACCTTCATTAATGCGGAGCGCGCCGTAGAAGGTCTCCCACCGTTGAGTCGACGCGCCCTATCTCCAGCGTGGCAAGAATTCATTAAAGCCGCTGTCGCTGAACAATTGCTGGTAAAACGCAATACGACGAGTCACGTCTACCAAAATATCGCCAGGACGCTTCGCGTGCTGGGAACGTGTGTAGAAAAGGAACCATGGGAACTGACACTAGACGACCTTCAGCGTGCAATACACATTGCCAAGGCGGTTCAAGCATCCGGCAAGCTGGGCGACGTTTTGATTGGCTTGGTCAAGGTTGTATTAGACGCATACCACGTCTGTGACGCCGGCCAAATGTTTGGCTTGCTTGACGTAAAGAGAATACCGGTAAAGAGCGTCAGATCAAAGCAGACGATGTCTGAGGATGAACTTCGTACAAAATTGGAGCAGCGCAAGCACGCAGAGAGGTTACCCACTCGGAGGGCGTTCTGGGAATTGGTTCGTATCGTGATGACCGAACGCCCCAAAACGTTTGTGGATGAATTGCGATTTGCCGCGATTCGGACGATGATTATCACTGGACTACGCGCCGGGGAGGCCGCCCTACTCCCCGTCGATTGGAAGCGCGAACGAACTTACGTTGATGCAAAGGGACAATCAGCAGGGGTGGCCGGCGGCTTCGCAAGCGCGCTGCTGCTTCGACATTTTGCAGAAAAGCAACAAGAGGAAGAGTCTGACAGCCGCGTGCTACGGGAAAGCACCCAGCCGGTGCCCGAGATGTTCCTCCAGATGTTGACTGAAACGCTGGAGCGAGTCGCTCATATAACGGCACCGCTTAGAGACACGCTGAAACTGCAATGCGAAACTGGACGATTGCTGCCCTGGTATAAGGAGCATGAGATCGTTCCCTTTACCGAACTCTACACCCGGATCAGCGGCAATCCTTTCTGGCTTGCAGTCGAGCGTGAGGTTTTCTTGAATGAATATCGCAAGGACTTCGACCCTGCCGTATTACGCAAGTTACATCGCTTTCAGACTGAGAAGTATGCCGGGTCGGCCCGAAAACTAGACATGTCGATCTACATGTTCGGAAATCGCCTGCAAAAGCAAATGCAGGCCGAGGAAACTGGCTTTCGCTTTCGCACCTCGACTGGCCGCCCGATTTACGACAATGCAAGAATGTCTTGGATCGATACCTACCTCCACATCGGAGAACTTGAGGAACACATACGAAAGACAACTCCCTCGAAAATATCTGACACCTTGCCGATGTCAGGGGACTCAGGTTTAATACAGCCCTGGGAGCTGCTATTTTTGCATCCAAAACGCTCGCTTGCCGAGGAGCGCAACGACGGGCTTTGCGATGTTACACAATATATCTCAGTGAGCCGCCCCGACACTCGCCTGATTTGCGTTGGACTCGGAGATCACCCCACGATTCCTTCGCTGTTCAAACGCTACGGCCTCACTGAGGCGGATCAAGCATTGCGTCTTGAGTCTCACATGCTGCGACATTTACAAAACACCGAGCTCTTTCGCTTGGGCGTAGCAGATACTATTATCTCGAAACGCTATAACCGTCGCAGTGTTGCCCAGAGCTATGAATACGATCATCGCAGCTTGGCGGAAGAGTTGGAACAGATTTCCATACCTGAAGATGTCGAACTTTTTCTTGGGGAGAAAGCCACTACTGTGGCCAAGATGATCAAGGCCGGGAAAGCCAACGGTCCTATTGTCGACGCATTTTTGCGAATCCAGGCAAAGAATGGTGATGCCTCCGCATATGAATACTTACGCGTGGAGGCGGACGGCTTCCATGCTACACCTTATGGGCACTGCCTTAATTCGTTTACAGTAGACCCTTGCCCCAAGCACTTGGAATGCTTCGCAAACTGCCGTCACTTGTCCGCAACCGATTTACCGGAAAACAAGGTTAACTTAATTCGGCTTGAAGGTAAGTTCAAAGCGGCCATCGAGACGATACAATCGCGCCCATCGTCAAGCGCAGGATGGAAAAACCAACTCCAACACGCCGAAGAACGTTTGATGGGCGTACAAAGATTGCTTGCGACGCGGCCAGGTGAGCGTCCGTTCCCCAATGGCGATGACCTTTCCTTACTGCATGTGCGGGCCGTGTTGGACAACTAAAAAGGCGAGACGATGCAGGAACACGACCAGGAAATGGAAGATATTTTGGCACGATTGCTTGCAGACGACGCTGATATTACAGCACGTGCGGTCGCTCGCCTGCATCCAACGATCAAAGCCGCATCATCGATCACGCGCAGCGAAGCCCGGAGCAAGCTGTTGGCCGATTACCAAGAGCGCCAGCGTGAATATCGCCGTTGGAAAAGCCGCACCGGCAAGCAGTCGAGCGCCGACATATCTGCAACTTTGACCAAGAAAGAGCTACGCATCGCTGAGCTTGAGGCCACGGTACAACTGCTGACTGCTTCCCACGTGGCTATGCTTCGCGCTGTGGGTGCCGCTGGAGGCTTCAGCAAGTGGGCTCAATTTTTCGACGGATTTAAGGAGGCGCGAGATACGCTAACTCAGCTAGGCGCCGTGCCAATGGATCTCGTACTTGTCGACGAACCACAACTTCGTGCAGCAAGCAAAACGTCGAGAGGGAAGCTTTGACAACGCTCTGTGCCAAAGCGCAATTGGACTGTCGGATAATTCGACAGTGATAAGCTTATTACGACATTGACATTTGTGATTTCATCGACTATCGTCCAACGGACGATACCTACGCAGAAGGAAATTTCAATTGCGATTTGCAGTTCTAGCTGTCGCTGTCATTTCAGCGTAATGATCAAGCATCCTGGCATCGTGACTAGCTGAAACAAAAGTGGCAATGAGTGGGCGATCCTCCTACATGAGAATTTGTTAAAACTGCAATATTTCGCACTTCATGCAAAATTTTGCGTAGTACCACGACGTGAGCGTAACATCCCTGCAATCCTCGCCTGTCGCCATGCGGACCATCGTTATGACTGATCCCATACTTCAATCGTCAGCACTTGGTCAGGTGGACAACCATCGATTTTGTCTTGGTGCATGAGAATGTTGCCTTTCCAACCTGCCGGCATTACGTAGTCGTCACCGATGATTGTCGTGTCGCTATGGTCGGGTATACCTTTAGCTAGAATCGGTAGCACGTCGCAAGCCTTCGCAGTGTAGCGGTTCGGATAGCCCCCGCTGGATAGTTGGATGGCCTTACCTTCACTTGTGAGTTTTGTCACCCAATCGATACCGCCAAGACTGGTCTCCCAATTCGCCAGCACCGCCGCCTTGCGGTCGTTGTTTGGCGCATCCCGTTCTTCCGGCGTTTGTTGCGCAATAACTATCCACCAGCCGATCATAATTCACGCCTTCCAAATATTTGATGGCCGCCTCTGAGGCTGCTCCTTGGAACATATTATATGGTGGCGCATATTTTCCTGGGCCGATTAACTGCGACTCCGCTCAGCGAGACCCGCGCTGAAAAGTGCTAAAAATATTGCTTAATTGGCTAAATTAGCCATCTTAGGAATGGAGGCGAAGCAATTTTCCAATGGGCTCAGTGAGACCGTACTCCCCTATTTTCAATATCACGTCAAACAGGACATAACTTATCATGCTGCGAGGTAGATCGAAATTTCGCTTGTCATCTTCGAAGCCAAAGTCGTCGTAAAACGACAAAATATTGAAATTTTGACTATAATTGTTCCTCATAGGGCATGGTCTGTTTGGACGAAGCCAGTTGGTTTAACGGTGTTCAATATGAATTGGAATACGAGACATGGAACTGGAGCATGCATTCGATTACGTGTTTCCGATTTTCCTGGGTTCAGCGTTAGAAGACGCACAATTCTTTACCTTGGAGAAAGACGGCTTTCTTGGCTCGGGATTTTTCATTGCAAAAAATGGTGTTGCAATAACGGCAGCCCACGTCCTACCGATGCCGGAAGCCATACCGGGTAAGCAAGTTCGTATTGGCCAGCGAACGGCAGACAATCGAATCCAAGGTTATGTGATTGAGTCGTTTGTAATTTTTCAGAAATTCGACATCGCCATCATGAAAGTCGACATTGGGGATTGCAAATATCTGCCAATTGTTTTTCGTGATCTTTGGATGGGCATGGATGTCGCTACAATAGGCATCCCTGCCAGCTCGATAATTGGAAATGGCTTTGGAATGCGCTGTTTTAAGGGGCATATATCGTGGGCAGGAGAAAGGCCGGAACTCAGTTTTCCGGCTCCGAAGGGATTGAGTGGATCTCCTGTCTTTCACAATGGCAAGGTTGTCGGTGTGATTTCTGGAAATAGTCGTTCCGAGCAATTGGACGACTCCGTCGAGACAATTGAAGAAATTACAAACAATTATGAAAAAATTCGAATTGTGGAGAGTAAATCAATCGTCCAATACGGTGTGATGGAGTCGTTGAAGAAAATTGAGCATTGCACCCACGAGATATTTGGGGCGTCCACTTTCGCTGAGATGATTGAAGCCATCAATCAAACAACCTAAGCGCTCTGAGAGTCCCAATTTTTATCAACGTACCTCTCCAGCCGGATTCGAACCTACTTTACAGAGGGAAGGAACGTCATTCATGAATTTATTAATTTCATCTAACGTAAGGCGGTTTAAAGACATGTCGTAATTTAGCCCCACAACATCCTTCGGCTCCAGCTTGACATCAATTATCTTGTTCGAAGTCTTGGCGTTGGGCGTCACGTTCGGCACATTTAATTTGAGATACAAGCGATTTCCTATATCGTTCATGAAATATGCGCCACAGAGCTTATAGTTTTCACCTATTTTCAGGTTGCATGCATCAACCCCTTTGCTTGAAATAGCGTCGCATCCGCGCTTAGTGACTGTGACTTCTGACGCATAAAAATTGCCGATTTTCAGATTGTGTACGACTACATAGGAAGTAAGGGAGGGGTTTCCGGTAGAGAAGGTCATAAAGAATGGCATAAGAATCACTGCCAACAATGCCAAATGTCGATATGCTTGATTCTTCACCTTGAAAAACCAGGTACCAACAAAAAATCCGCCGATGGCTTGGCTAACAAGATTCATTACAACCAGGGGAAGCGCCATATCTATAAAGTTGACATTGGCAGCTTGTTTGTCCAATGCGGAAATATGAGTCATGAAAAGAGCCATCATTAACATGGTCGGCAGTTGCAATTGACCGATAAGGATGGTTTTCCACGCGTCCGCAGGAATTACTTCTGTCACAAAATTCCATAAGTACTTGCTCCTCCATCGATCTGGATTTTTTTGTCGCCACGCCGTGAAGGCTTCCAGCTTTGTGCCTTTTCTTGCCTGAAACGATAAAAATACAATGGCCGAAGAGATCAAAATTAGGAGAAACTGATAACCCTTTATAAAACCATAAAAACCAAGCACCAAATCCACGGACATGACAAATAAATTGACGAATGCGTTCCCAAACCATTGCATTACGAGGATTGTGGACGGCCTAGCATTTTTGCCGACTTTGAGCCGCAAAATTGTTCCGATATAAAGCGCAGGAATAAGTATGCAAAATTGCAATGCAAAAATAACATACATGCCTGTCAACGCACTATCGAAGAACATATTTGTAACGGCCTTGATGTCGTATTGAGGATCAAATCCTATACTCATGTAATAGCCGTGAATCAGCGCATATCCCATGGCAATCGAAAACGAGGTAGTCCATACAATTGGCCTTTTCTTGAACTTCTCGACATACCAAATTCCTTTGGCCTTTCCCTTTCTCGTTTTCTTTCCAGCGCTCTTCTTTTCGCCTTTTGGTGGCTTTAGATTTTTTTCACTCTTTGCTTGATTTTCTATTGCCTCGTCAGAATTCAATTTTTTTCCTCATTAATCTTGCGAATTCGTTATTCGCTTTTCTCACGTACAACTTGGAACAAATAGTTGGACGCCATTGAGATCCGTGCTTGTAGTGTCGACCCAAATCCAGTCAACTAAAGCAGCGGGGACTCCCGCAGAGGGATTGACTCGCCAGAATTTTTTCCAATGTTCAAAGCGATCACTGAAAGGATTCCCCTCGTTGGAATCAAAATGCTTGGAAATCAGTGCCATAACACGTTCAAGACCTGGCTCCGATGGATTCACAATTCGCCCGGACATGCCCGCGACGTTCAATTCATTCAATGCGTGGGTCATTCTGACGCAGAATTTGTAGGCATTCTTGCCCCTAACCTCAGCGATTGGAAGATAAGCGACCAGTTGCAGTGGAACTGCCAATGCTTGCGGGCGAGGTTTGCCTTCCTGCATGAAAGATGGATCAATGTCTGCGATCACAACAGCCTGTTCAGTGGTTCCAAGTGCATCGTTTTTTTGGTGATAGTAGATTCCCTTTGACCACCCAGCGTACGGCGTAACCGTGGCATCTTGATGCAGCGGTTTAGTTCCTTCATTCCAACTATCTCGTCCAATGAAGCAACTTCCTCCGACAGAGTATTTTTCCTTGACCGCATTACAAAAAACGGTTGTGGTACCGCCAGACAGCAACGCTGCTTGGCCAAATATCCAATAATCAGCCGAGCGTGTAGTCATCGCCGGTACTACGAGTATGGACCTGCGCGTGATTTCACCACTCGGATCTACAGAGCCAAGGTAATTTGACATCAATTTAACATCCTCGATCACGCTGTCTCGTGCGTGATCTATTGATATCACAGCGCCGAATCGCCGAGCTAACTTCTGCAGTTCTGTAGCCAAGACGTTATGATTTGATACGCTCATCGGCAAAAACAGCTCAGAGCAAACAAACTCTGTAAGGAATTCCAATTTGCGCAGTCTCCTAGAGTAAGCAAGAATTTCCTGCGCCGAAACCGACATTCCATTCGAGGTGCGCGAACCATCTGCTACACGTGCCCGGAGTTCACTCAATAGCCCTTCCGGAGAAAACAAGGGTCTGAGCTGATCAAAATTCGGATTGAATACTTCAGATGCAGCAAGCGAAGGATATTTTTTACGTCTTGAAAATGCGCATACAATTTTTCTCCCATCATTTAATTCGAGCGGTGACAAAAGCGTCAACATAGCACTGTGTTCGCCCGAACTGTAAATTCCGCCCTTCGACGACATACCTTCGCCAAATGCTTTTTGATAGTCAGATAAACCTAAAATCTCCTTGTAAGTTTCCTCGAAACCAAAATCATCTGAATTGCCATGTAGTTTATATGTTCCTGCGAGAACAGACGGCATTCCAGATTTTTTAAGCAACTGATCTCGCAACCATTTCACTGTATCAGGGCGAACAGAATATTCGGGTAGAACAAGGAGATCTACCTTAAAGCTTTCACATGCATTTAGCGTCTCAGATATGAGCTTTCGTCGGCGGGATTCAATCGCGCTAGCTTCAAAGGATGATAGGTTTTCAATTGGAGGCCAGCCCTTGGTTCTATTCCATTTGTCTGAATCGATTACCGGGTGATGATATGTCTCATCCAAATTCCACTGCATGATGGCGACGCGAATATGACCCGGCGAACGCACGCTTCTAATTTCCCAGCTTTCTTCTTGGCGTAAACGCCATCGCAACCGAGTATTAACATTTTCATCGATTTGCTTTGGCTTAGCACTTTCATTAAAAGTTTTTGGCACCGATTGTGCTGAAGATGTCGGCTGTGCGCCTTCCTCTCTGGGGTTGACGTACTCAATAGTCCTATATTGTGTTTTCGGTTCAATCTCAGCATGCTGAGTCACTGCTACGTCAGTACCCTTTTTCTGATCGCTAGATTCAAGATCCGTATTTGTGGAGCTTTCCTCGTCGACCACGGGGATATCGCCCAATATTTTCCCTAACCTATCGTCCCGCCCGGCAACAAGAACAAGGTTGCCCTTACTATCCCTCGTCTCATCCCAAATGCTAAGCAAGCGTCTTCCAATTTTGATACGTTCCGGCTTCGTGCCATTGCTCAATACAATTTGCCAAGGCTTGATTTCCCATTTTTCACCTTCGGAATCAACAAAGCTGCAATCCGATGGCACAAAACGCCACGATGCTTTTCGCTGAGGAAGCAGTCGCAGGCCAATATTGGTTTCAATCTGGGCAATGCATGAAGTTAAGGCGCAAAACTCCGGAGAAAGCCATTGTTCAAGCGCACTAAAATTGTCAAATTCAAACGGCCAGTCAGGATGCACATCATCTTCATCGATGGATCGAGAAAGCACGGCAGTCGAAAGTTTTTCCGCCAACATTTTCACAGTCGACTCGACTTCCTGCGGCCATTGCTGGACAAGCGAGCGTTTTGTAACTTTTCCAAGCAGTCCCACCCGGCCAGACAGCAGCGTCAACCAGCCCAACGGAGTGATATCCAAAAAATCCCTTTGAGCAAAACCATCCAAGGTGCATTTTCGAAAATATTCAGAGAGAGATGATATCGATTGATTTGGCTCACTAAAAAGGAAGCCGCCTTCATCAAGCTGCCATCCGCTGGAAGCGTCACCATCCGCAGGAAGCGACCAATCTCCTGGATTGTCCAATGCCTCGATGGAAAGAGTGATCTCGCGTAGCCAGGCAGAAATCGCAGCAATCCGGAAGCCAGCTACTAGCGTAGCCAAACCTCTGTCATAACATTCAATGGATGCGGTCGACAGAAACAACGATTCAAATTTGCAAGACAAATCAAAATATGATTTTGGAATCACACGAGCCGTCGGCAAAGTAACGGCATTGCTAGATGGCGCTGTCAATCCCTCTGCCCACCCCAGAGGGATACGAGATGCGACGCGAAGTGCAACTCTTACGGCATAGGCGGCAGCAACACCTTTGTATTCCAGCGCGACGCTTCCGGCTAACCTTGTATGCATCGCGGCCGTTTCAGCTTCACTCGAAAGAAGATAGGCAATGGATTGCTTCAAGTCTCCGTCTTTTGGAAACCCTCTAAGCAGTTCAAGTGACCGTTGTATAGTTGCGGGTATGTGTGCATCACCAGATTGAGCCTTTAACACGGTGCCCTGCACGTAGGAACCACGGAGTTTTCGAAGCACATTCCTCAGTAAATGTTCCGCAGGTTCAAGCGCATTTTGCCCATCTTTATCGGCTAGGTCGGGTACCTTTAAAGCTGCGTATTGGTCGAGTTCACGCTGAAAGCCAAACATATCTGAAAACAAAACTCCCGTGCGCCAGTGACGTCCGTATATTTCCGGGATATCGTAGGTGCGAAGACCTCTGGTTCCGTTCCTTACAAAAGCTAGTCCATCAACAAATGAGGTAGGAAGGCACGCAGTCAGCAATGTAACCGTTAGTGATTTATCACCTGGCGCGTCTGGTCGCGCACTCGACACAAAATATGGCCACGCGGGCACATATTCCTTTCGATCCACTTCTGCGCCTTGGACATTCAAGTGATTTAATCTAGCAATCGCTTCAAAGGCATCGGCTATCCACGAAAGATCCTTTGCAGATGCGTGCAATATCGGCGCGTGAGCGAAAGCAATGGACGGTTCATTTTCCAAACCCCAAGCAGCCTTAAATATTTCCAATTCCCCGACCTTCGTTGGGTTTTCCCATTTCGGTAAAATGTCCTGAATTGTTCCCGCCGCCGATGCCGCCTTGAACATCGGAAGAGACTGCGAGCCCTCCCCTTCGGCCCGAGAAAGCGTTATCCACCAAAGAGTTGAGATCTTTGTCCAATGCCCTTCGGTATCGGTTGGCGATATTAAAAGCAACCCGCTCGCTGGAATACCAGGCAACGGAGGAAGGGGCAGCTTCACCCCATTATCTTGGAAAAGGTGTGCCCTGCTTGCCAGAAAATGTGCGAGGTGCTCTCTCGGTGTTATCGCTGCTAACGTTTGAAGCGCGAGTAACAAGGCTTCGCCGGCATTTGGTTCTTGCTCTTCATCTTCACGGGAGTCAGTATTTTCTCCAGTATCAACGTCCTTGCAGAGAAGTTCCTTTAAGATCGGAAGGAATTTGTCTTCGTCGATAGAAAAATGGCGAGCCTTAACATCGGCCAAGCGGTTTGCTATTTGCTCAATCTCGTTTTTATAACCTGCTAACGGATCCACCCGACTCGCGGAATCCGCCACTCCAAATGCAACTACCGAACGATGCAGCCACAAAAAAGCGTCAGCTAACGGATTTCGATCACTTTCACCTTGACCAGAAACCATACTGGCGGTGCCGCTCAACTGCCATGTTTCGGCGTCAGTTATCAATGACCGTTTAAGTGACCCTTGTAGCGCGGCACTCAAACTCCTAACCATATTCTGGACCGAGGCATTTTGTTGCGTAGTCGCCTCGTTATTGCCGGTGAGTCGCACCGCTTTCCATTGCATGCAAATGATTCGCTGAAAGAACATACGCCGTAGCTGTCCAGTGCCACTACCCCATCCGAGTGGGGCTTCAACATCGATGGATTTATCAAACATTTTCATGAAAGCTTGCGAATGGGCGACTTGCGCCAATTTCGCTATCACCCGTGTTCGATTGATCGCTTCTTCTGGACCAAGGTCGAATTCAGGACTGTTGGCACGTTCAAAAAGACTTTCCAATCCTTCTAGGGCGTAAAATGCGGGGTCGTCCCATGCGATATCAGGACTAAGGACAAACGGAGCGTTTGCCAAAACGGAACGCCAGGCGCGCCAATAGCATCGAACGATGGCGATCGCATCATAATTTTCATCGCTAAGTGTGTCTGCGGCTTGGTACCAGAGCCAGCGGGCGGCTTTATTTAATTCTGAAGGACGAAGGTCTTCGGCACGAAGGGCCGTGAATATTTGATTTTGGATGGTTTCCGGCGAAAGCGTATATAACCGAGGATCGCGCAATAGTTCCAATGAGGTCTGTCGACGCGGAGTATCTGTTTTCAACATATCCCAGCCAGCATCACCGTCACCTGATTCGAGCAGGATAGGTTCTTCTCGAGGGCCAGAGCCAGCCAACGCACGACCCGATGTTAAATGTTCGGAAAATTCGGCCGGCGACATGGGGGCGAAGCTTTCTTTCGCCAAAACTTCCAATTGCAATATTCGGGCGACATCCTCCGTTGCGGCGCGAAGTGTACTGAGAATTTCAACGCTATCACCCAGAAGAATGACATCATCGACATAACGTGCGTATCCGACCTTGATAGCTCCGTCGCGATTAAGCGCGTCAAGCCTACCACGCAAGGCGGCATCTAGTTTGAAAAGTACGATATTACCGAGCCAAGCCGAAAGAACAGGGCCTTGTGGAATACCACACTCTCGATCAGTCTTTTTTGTCTCACCAGACTCGGGATCAAAATATGTGTATCCAAAGCTCTGCTCGAGCAAGAAATCTATTGCCGCATTTTGACGTTCCGATTCCAGATTCTTTGGCTGAAAGAGCGGCACGAAAGCCGATTGCGACTCTAGTTTTTGATATCCAGCAGCAACGCTTCTTTGCAAAAGATCTTTTATGATTGGCCGTTTGATCCTGTCGTAATATCGCTTGAAATCCAATCTGACCATATGAACATGGTCCATTTCGCGTCCTTGTGCGAGCAGGGACGATATGAATTCTTTCCAACATTCGAAATAGGGGCGGAACATCCCGTTACCACCGGGTGGCCGCCGCCCTTCAAGAACGTCCATATCAATCTGGTACGCGAAGCTTAGAGTTTGATGTACCTCTGTGCCTTCACTTTCTCCAGTCGTTCGATGCCGTTTTAGAGAACGATAATATCGAACTGCGGGAATATAATTGCTAAACCGTCTTTCAGTTCCATCATCAAGTCGCTCGGTCAGTAGCTCATTCATCATGTACTGTTGGATCACGAGGTCTTCGAGACATGGCATTGCTTTAAGGCGTTCCTCACTCTTGCCAAAACCTCGTGATACGTGGATGGCATCGAATGGTTCAAGTGGTTGAAATTGCGCCTGCTTTAAGCGGCTTTTGCATCCTTCATTAAACGCGGTTGCCGCTAGTGACATTCGGCGCCAACCCGCGATGTCTGAAAGCACTTCTCCTTTATTCGCACCGGACATTGCGAGTTCACGAGCAAGATTGAGTCGAAGCGCGGCCTCTTCTGGCGATAATATTACTGCTCTTGTCTCAGCTCCTTGCTTGGGTATTTTGAGGTAACGCAATACATCAGAGGCCCACCTTTTTTCTGTGGGTGGAGAAGCCGTTTCAGCTTGAAGCAGGCGCGAAATTAATCCGCCCGAGACAGATTCGAGGAGTAACGATATTCGATATTTCGCTCCTAGAGGGATCGAATCCCACTTGTCGTCCTCCAGAATATCGGTTGGTTGACTGTTTA